>ERZ838118.1867-NODE-1867-length-24270-cov-13.842577_pt1 | contig 24270 bp, 20 predicted proteins | sample MGYA00519863_ERZ838118 | MGnify/ENA primary metagenome ERZ838118 (study PRJEB31850, sample SAMEA3708827) | human gut metagenome | biome: human gut; feature: human-associated habitat; material: faeces | place: China | collected 2014 ...
AAACACAAGCAGGATTTAAGGCAAAGAGCCGCAGGAATCCTTTGTGGATTCCAAGACTCTTTAACGCAAAATCCGGCTGTGTTTGTAGAAATAGACTAAATTTTCGACTTTTCAGATACACCCTAATTAAAGTTAACGCTTTTTTCACCTTTTGACGTTGAACACGGTGTATAATAATCTAATACACTGTATAATGCAACGATAAGTCTCAAAAGTAAAAGGAGGACAAACCATGGGTGAGTATGCGGCAATCGAAAAAGAAGCCAAGCTGTTTACAGAACTGTGTGTGCATAACGGTGCCATTGATCCGAACCTGTTTGATGAGTTCGGTGTAAAGCGCGGCCTGCGCGATAAGGACGGCAATGGTGTGCTGGCCGGGATTACCAATATTTCCCGCATTGATGCGTTTGAAATGCGTGACGGCGTTAAAACCCCCTGCGATGGCAAGCTGTGGTACCGCGGGTATAACGTGTATGACCTGATCCGTGGTTTGCGCGGCAAGCGCTATGGCTTTGAGGAAGTTGCCTACCTGCTGCTGCTTGGCGATCTGCCCAATGAACAGCAGCTGCATGAATTTACCGACTGCCTGACCAAATGCCGTGCCCTGCCCAGCAACTTTGTGCGGGACGTTATCATGAAAGCCCCCAGCAAGGATCTGATGAACAGCCTGACCCGCAGCGTGCTGACCCTGGCTTCTTATGATGATTCGGTGGGGGATAACAGCCTGCAGACCCAGATGGAGCAGTGCATCAAGCTGATCAGTGTCTTCCCCATGCTGGCGGTGTATGGCTACCATGCCTATAATTACTACCTGAATGACGGCAGCATGTACATCCACCGCCCGCGGCCGGAGCTTTCGGCGGCAGAAAACCTGCTGCAGATGCTGCGCCCCGACCAGCAGTATACCCCGCTGGAAGCCCATGTTCTGGATATTGCTCTTCTGCTGCACATGGAGCACGGCGGCGGCAATAACTCCACTTTCACCACCCGCGTGGTCACTTCTTCGGGGGCGGATACCTACTCGGTCATTGCAGCGGCGCTTTCCAGCCTGAAGGGCCCCAAGCACGGCGGCGCGAACATCAAGGTCATGGAGATGATGGACGATATCCGCGCCCATGTTTCCGATGTGACCGATGAGGACGAAATGCGCGCCTACATCGGCAAAATTGTAGATAAAGAGGCCTTTGACCATAAGGGCCTTGTGTACGGCATGGGCCATGCGGTCTACTCTCTGTCGGACCCGCGCGCGGTGGTGTTCAAGAGCTTTGTGCAGCAGCTGGCCATGGCCAAGGGCCGCAAGACGGACTTTGACTTTTACAACACGGTGGAGCGCCTGGCCCCGCAGGTGATTGCCGAAAAGCGCCATATCTATAAAGGCGTTTCCACCAACGTGGACTTCTATTCCGGCTTTGTCTACAACATGCTGGGCATCCCCGTGGAACTGTATACCCCCATGTTCGCTGTGGCTCGTGTGGTCGGTTGGAGCGCCCACCGCATGGAAGAGCTGGTCAATGTGGATAAAATCATTCGCCCCGCGTACAAAAGTGTTATGGCAACCAGAGATTACCTGCCGATGGAAAACCGCGGCTGATTTCAGCCTTGCACTGGCGGGCCAGACCTGTTAAAATTATAGCGTAAGCATTTTGGGCATAGCCGCAAAGGCTGTGCCTTTTTTGTGGTATATCAGTAGGAGGAATCCCCATGAACGAAACACAGGCATCCCAGCTGCCGGTTTATGCCGGGAATGACCTTGGTGCAGTGTGGCGCAGCAGCGCTACGGCATTCCGCCTGTGGGCCCCCACGGCGTGCAGCGCGGCGCTGCACCGCTTTGCTACGGGCACGGACGCAGAGCCGGAAGCTGCCGACCTTGGCACCCTGGCCATGCAGCGCAGTGAGGGCGGCACCTGGTACCTGGAACTGGCGGGTGACCTGGCCGGGCAGTATTACCAGTATGAGCTGCAGTTCCCGGATGGAACCTCCACCGTTACAGCGGACCCATACGCCCACGCAGCCGGGGCAGGGGGCACCCGCAGCATGGTGCTGAACCAGGCCGCCGCCGTGCCGGACGGCTGGCAGAAGGATGAACGCCTGGCTATCCCCGCCCATGCCCGCAGCGTGTGGGAGGTGCATGTGGCGGATTTTACCGCTGACCCGGCCAGCGGCGTGCCGCAGGCTTACCGCGGCAAGTTTATGGGCTTTACGGTGGACGGCACCACCCTGAACGGGGACGGCGTACACCCCACCGGGCTGAACTACCTCAAGCGGCTGGGTGTGACCCATGTGCAGCTGCAGCCTATTTTTGACTTTGCCACGGTGGACGAAGTGAGCGGCGCGGACTACAACTGGGGGTATGACCCGCTGAATTATAACCTGCCGGAGGGCAGCTATGCCACCGATGCGTTCCACGGCGAGGTGCGCGTGCGGGAATGCCGCGCCATGGTGCAGGCCCTGCACAGCGCAGGGCTGGGCGTGGTGATGGATGTGGTGTATAATCATACCTATTATTCCAACAGCTGGCTGGAACGCACGGTGCCCGGCTACTGGAACCGCCGGTGGGAAAACGGAAGCCTGACCAACGGCTCCGGCTGCGGATGTGACCTTGCCAGCGAGCGCACGATGGTGCGCAAGTATCTGGTGGATTCCTGTGTGTACTGGGCCAAAGAGTACCATATTGACGGGTTCCGCTTTGACCTGATGGCTCTGCACGATGTGGAAACCATGAACGCAATCCGCGCTGCGCTGGATGCCCTGCCCGGCGGCGAAGATATCCTCATGTACGGTGAACCGTGGCAGGGCGGCAGCACCCGCATGGAACACGGCGCGATCCCCGCCAACAAACAGGCGGCGGGCCTGCTGGACAGCCGCATTGGATTTTTCTGCGATAATACCCGCGATGCCATCAAGGGCGGGGTGTTCAATGCGGGCAGCGCAGGCTACATCAACGGCGATATGCACTGTGGGTATCAAGTGCTGCATTCTATCCCGGCGTGGCGCGGCGGCCAGGCGGATTTTATGCCCCAGGCGCCGTGCCAGGTGGTGCAGTATGTTTCGGCCCATGATAACTATACCCTGTGGGATAAGCTGAAATGCGTGGCCCGCCGCGGGGATTATGCCGCGCCGGATGCCGACCTGCTGGCCCAGAACCGCATGGCGGCGGGCATTTATCTGACCTGCCAGGGTTTGCCGTTCATGCAGGCGGGCGAAGAGTTTGCCCGCACCAAGCATGGCGACCACAACACCTACCGCGGCCCGCTGGAGCTGAACCGCCTGGATTGGGTGCGCGCCGCCCAGCTGGATGAGCTGGTGCAGTATTATCATGGACTGCTGGAGATCCGCAAGGCGTATCCGGAGCTTTCCGGCATGGCGGGGGACGCAGAACCCTGCATTCTGTCCCTGCCGGGGTGGCTGATCGGCTTTGTGCCGGAGCGCCGGGGCGAAAGCCTGCCAGGGCGGCTGGCCGTTTATTATAACCCGGAGCGCACCCGCCAGTGGGCGGCCCTGCCTGCCGGGAGCTGGCGCTATCTGTGCGATGGTACCCGTGCCGCCGCCGAACCTTTTGGCCCCGCCTGCCGCAATGCCATCGAACTCGCCCCCGTCAGCGTGACGATTTTGAAGGTGGAATGAGTTTACGGGGGTTTTTGTTCCTTCTTTGAAAAGAAGGAAGCAGAAACTTTAATAACGGGCCGTGCCGGATATCTCACCCCACCACCCACCCGCAAGGCGACGGGCGCACAATATACGCCCCTACGAATAGAATCGCGGCACATCATGAAAAATGTGGCCATTATTCTTTTTTAATTATTCTTTCCAAAACAAACACAAGGCCCGGTGCATCTTAAACCATGCACCGGGCCCTGCCTTATCTCCAATTCCTAATTGCTAATTTCTCATTTCTAATTAAAAACGAAAACTCCTCCCGCCTAACTTACCTCATCGCTTCTTCATACTTTCTCACAATGTCTTTCAGCGCCTCAAGGCCAATGGTGTAATCCTCCGGCGTGTCCAGCGAATGGTTGCCGCCCTCCACAAAATAGGTAGTGATGGCGGGGTCATCCTCCAAAGCACGGCGCAGCGCGGCACCGCCCAACGGGTCCGCAGTGCCGGTGGCGTGCCAGGCGGGCATCCCGGCGTAAAGCGGGGCATACTCCCACGCAAGGGGCGTTAATTGCAGCAGGGTCGCATGGTATTCCGGGTGGGCCTTTACCCAACCGGCGGCCACCATCGTGCCAAAGCTCTTGCCAATGCAGATGTACCGGTCATACCCGGCAGGGATCTGCGTCATGGCGTCCTGCGCGGCGCCGGGGTAGCTTTTGGCGGCGCTGGCCTGCGGCGTTTCCTCGTGGGGGAACAGCTGGCTGTACTGCACCACCATGCAGTCCAACCCCTGCCGGCGGGCAACCTTGGCGGCATAATACAGCAGCGGTTTGTCCGGTCCGTAACCAAAGCCGGGGAACAAAACAACCAGTTTTTTCTCGTTCTGCATCACTTTACAAGCACCACATAGTTTTCTTTGCGCGGGGCAGGGGCCTTTTTGCCGCCCTCGGCAGCATAACCCAGGATGCAGTTGCCCACGCCGCGCAGGTTTTCGGCATTGGGCACACCCCACTTTTTCAGCAGGGCCTGGCCCTCGGCGGTTTCAAACATTTCCTTTGCGCGGTGGATCCAGCAGGCGGAAAGCCCCACGCTCTCGGCGGCGTTCAGCATGTTGCCCATCACCAGGCTGCCGTCCTCCACGCAGGTGGGGATGGTTTTATCCACCAGCACAACGGCAACGCAGGGAGCGCCATAGAATGGGTCGCCATTGCCGCCCATCACGGCGGCGTTCATCTTGCTCAAAGTATCGCGGTCGGCTTTGTTCTGTATGCAGACAATCACCGGGCTCTGGCGGCCCATGCCGGTGGGGGCCCAGGTGCCGGCTTCCAGCACGGCGTTCAGTGCTTCCGGCTCCGGCATCTTGTCCAGGTAGCAGCGGCAGCTGCGGCGGGTTTTCATGGTATTCAAAACTTCATTGGTCATGGTAGTGCCATCCCTTTCATTTAATATTGCAGCTTTATTATACCATAGGGATGCAAGCGGATAAAACTTTCCTGAAAGTAAAATAAAATTTTTCCTGAATGGAGAAATACGGTATGGTGTGCCACATCGCGCCGTGGTATGCTGGAAGCACACAAGGGAGGGCATAAACCATGAAACTGATGCTTGCACAAAATATCCGCACCCAGCGCAAAGCCCACAGCCTGACGCAGGAAAACCTTGCCGAGGCGATTGGCGTAACAGTGGGGGCAGTGTCCAAATGGGAGAACGGCACCACCAGCCCCGATCTTGTTACCCTGATGGGGCTGGCAGACCTGTTCGGTACATCAGTGGATGCCCTGCTGGGCTACCAGCTGGGCGGCCACACGGTGCAGAGCACGGTGGAAGAGCTGCACACCTTACAGCAGAAAAAAGAGTACCAGGCGGGCACGGCCAAAGCCGAAAATGCCCTGCAGCGCTACCATAATAATTTCGCCATTGTGCGGGCTGCGGCAAATATCTATTATATGGCGGGCTTTGAACAGAACAACGCCGCCTGGCTGCGCCGTGCGCTGGAATTGCAGGAGCGGGAGATACTGCTGTTTGAACAGAATACCGATCCCTGCATCAGCGAGGAGGTCCTCCAATGCGAGAGCGCCAAAATTTATGACCAGCTGGGCCAGAGCGAAAAGGCGCTGGAAATTTTGAAAAACCACAACGCGGGCGGCATCAACGACAGCCAGATCGCGGGTATCCTATGCAAGATGGACCGCCGGGAGGAAGCCATGACCTATGTGGGGCGCACGGTGTTCCGCTCCGTTTCGGACCTGATGATGGTCATGGGCCCGGCGATTGAATATTACCTCGGCGTGGGGGATGTGGAATCCGCCCGCCGCTATGTGGAATGGCAGGCGCAGGTTTACGGCGGGCTGACCCGGCAGGGCCACCCCAACCTGTGCACCCGCATGCAGGCCATGGCGCTGACCGTGCAGGCCATCATCGCCGCGGCCAATGATAAAAACAGCGAAAACGAGACCAAAGCCCTGCTGCGCCAGGCAAAAGCGCTGGCTTTGCAGTATGACGCCACCCCGGATTACAAGATCACCCATGTGCCATACTGTGAAAAATCCAATTTTACTTCCGCCGCGGATGATTTTGGCGCCAGCACGCTGGACGGCATTACCGCACAGATCGATGCAAACCGCGTCGAAACCCCGGTGCTCGCCCAGTGGTGGCAGGAGGTGTGCAATGAAGACAATAGCTTGTGAGCAGGGGCTTGCCGTCGCCATGCTATGGCTGGCCGGTCAGTTGACCATCTGGGGAATCCGGCTGGAAAATACCGCGCAGCAGCGCGCTGCCGCCCGTACTGAACAGCAGGCGCAGCGCCGGGCAGCTGCCTGCAAAAATGCCCTTGCCGCCCACCGCTTGGCGGTTTATCAGGCCCGGCGGACGGAATGGCAGGCAGGCCAACCCCTGCGCTGACGGCAAAGGGGCAGGGGGAGAGCACCCCGGCGCTACGTGCGATAATTTATGAATAGCATGTAAAATCATACAGAATCATGGAAGGCCAGCCTTTTTCGGGCTGGTCTTATTTTTTGCGCCATGGTATAATGTCCCTAAGTCACGAACAAAACTGTAGAATAAGGAGAGAAGGAACCCATGAAATTTTCCGAAATGCCCTATGAGCGCCCGGACATGAGCGCCCTGAAAGAACAGTTTGCCGCACTGACCGAGCGTTTGCAGAACGCCCCCGACTATGCCGCTGCCCGCGCCGCTTTTTTGGAGGAGCAGGTGCTGAACAAGCATGTGGATACCCTGTTCACCCTGGCCAGCGTGCGCCATACCATTGATACGCGGGATAAGTTCTATGATGAAGAGATGGAATTTGCCAACAGCGCCATGCCGCAGATCCAGCAGTGGCAGGATTCCTGGACCGCCGCCATGCTGGCAAGCCCCTACCGCAAAGACTTTGCCGAAGAATACGGCGACCTGATGTTTGTGAACGCCGAAATTGAGCGCAAGGCATTCTCGCCCGATATCATGGAGGAACTGCAGCAGGAAAACGAGCTGACCCAGCAGTATGGCAAGCTGCTGGCCAGCGCACAGATCCCGTTTGAGGGCGGGGTGTACACTCTGTCCCAGCTGAGCCCGTTCAAGAATGACCCGGACGATGCCCGCCGCCTGGCCGCCTGGAAAGCCGAGGGCCAGTGGTACAAGGACAACCAGAAACAGCTGGATGATATTTATGACAAGCTGACCCACCTGCGGGATAAGATGGGCAAAAAGCTGGGATACGAGGGTTACACCACCCTGGGCTACTACCGCATGGGCCGCAACTGCTATACCAAAGCGGATGTAGAAAAGTTCCGTGCCGCCGTGGTCAAGTATCTGGTGCCGCTGGCGGACAGCATCTACCGTGAGCAGGCCAAGCGCCTGGGCAAGCAGTACCCCATGAGCTTTGCCGATAACGCCCTGATGTTCCGTTCCGGCAACCCCGCCCCCTGCGGCGATGCCGATGCCATTCTGGCCCAGGGCAAAAAGTTCTATGAGGAACTTTCACCCGAAACCGGCGTCTTCTTTAACACCATGCTGGACAATGAGCTGCTGGACGTGCTTTCCACCCCCGGCAAAGCGGCGGGCGGCTACTGCACCAGCCTGTGGGATTATCAGGTGCCGTTCATTTTTGCCAACTTCAACGGCACCCAGCATGACGTTGAGGTGGTCACGCATGAAGCGGGTCATGCCTTTGCCGCATACACCAACCGTGACCGCGTGCCGTATTCCACTGTGTGGCCCAGCATGGAAGGGTGCGAAGTCCACTCCATGTCGATGGAATTCTTTGCCTGGCCGTGGGCGGAGGGCTTCTTTGGCAAGGATACCCGCAAGTTCCTGTACAGCCACCTGGCCGGTGCGCTGACCTTTATCCCGTATGGCACCATGGTGGATCACTTCCAGCATATCGTGTACGAAAAGCCGGACCTGACCCCTGCCGAGCGCCACGCCGCCTGGAAAGAACTGCTGGGCATTTATATGCCGTGGATGAAGCTGGATGGCGAGATCCCGTTCTACAGCGAGGGTGAGGGCTGGCAGCGCCAGAAGCATATTTATGAAAGCCCCTTCTATTATATTGACTACTGCCTGGCACAGACCGTCAGCCTGCAGTTCTGGGCCATGCTGCAAAAGGACCGCGCCAACGCGTGGGAGCACTACATGGCATACACCCGCCAGGGCGGCAGCCGCGTGTTTACTGAGCTGCTGAAAAACGCCGGACTGGACAGCCCGTTTGAGGAAAGCTGCCTGCGCGGCGTGTGCGAAACGGCCAAGCAGTGGCTGGACAACTATGACCTGACGGGGATCGAATAATGCAGCAAAAGAAAACCCGCCGTGGGCGGGAATACCTGAATGACTTCCGCAGGGATGTCAACGGCAGCTACCTGTACCAGGGCAGCTACCGCCGCTATACCGGCAGCATGCCGTATGCCAAACTGCGGGGCCTGCTGTGGGCGCTGTGCGGCGGGGCACTGGCGGCGCTGGCGGCGGCGGGCATGGTGCCCGCGCCGGGGGCCATGCAGCAGTTTTATGTACTGCTGCCGTATGCCGGGGCGCTGGTGGCTGGCATCAGCGCGGTGTGGGCGCTGGCCCGCATGAGCCGCGGCGGGGCACGCCTGCGCAGCTATGTGTATGAAGAAACGGTAGCCAAACTGCCGCTGCGCTGCCTGTTGACCGGGGGGTTCGCCGCGCTGGCTGCAGTAGGGGAGTGCGTGGATGTGTTCTTGAATGGCGGACAAGACGCTATCCGGTATGCAGTATTATTTGCAGCGCTGGCCGCTGCGGCTGCTGCGGCTGCTTTTGCCGCAGGGCACACCATCCGGGCGGCGGTTTATACCGAAGAATCCGGTTCCGGGCGCGAAGAGTAAGAGACCTTGCACCATAACGCAGAATTTAGCCCGCTAAAGTGCGGCGCGGAAGAATTTTACAAAATTCAGCGTGCTGTTATGGTTATCCTGCTGACTTTTATTTAGATGTTGCCAAAACGGCGTTTTTTGGTTGACAGAAATTGAAAATTGCGATATTATAACATAGTTATTGGTGACATTTGTTTGCGGTGAGGGAACACCGCAAATGCGGAAAGGCTTAAGCCTTTCTTTATTTAACACTCCTTTTGGTAGTGTTAAAATTGCCGCCATTACCAAAATGATTTGGGAGGTTATACAAACATGAAAAACACCAAGCAAGTGCTTGCACTGGCCATGGCTGTTGCAATGGCTGCGGGCCTGCTGGCTGGCTGCGGTTCTTCCGCTTCCAGCAGCGCTGAGTCTGTTGCTTCCAGCGAGGCTACCAGCGAAGCCGCTGCTACCGATACCGGCAGCAGCGATGGCACCCTGGTTCTGGCAGATACCGGCTTTGAGGGCAAGTTCAGCCCGTTCTTCGCCGCTTCTTCCGCTGACCAGCACGTTATCGACCTGACCAACATTGCCCTGCTGGGCGCTGACCGTAAGGGCGAAATGATCCTGAAGGGCATCGAGGGTGAGACCCGCGAGTACAACGGCACCGATTACACCTACTATGGCCCCGCTGACTGCGAAGTGACCGAGAATGCTGACGGCACCGTTACCTATGCCATCAACATGCGCGATGACCTGGTCTTCTCTGACGGCACCCCCATCACCATTGATGACGTCATCTTCAACCTGTATGTTTACATGGACCCGACCTATGACGGTTCCGCCACCCTGTACTCCATGCCCATTGCCGGCCTGGATGATTACCGCAACAGCATGACCACCCTGTCCAAGCTGATTGCTGAGGCAGGCGAGGACAACACTGATAACAGCCTGTTCACCGCTGAGCAGCAGAAGGCTTTCTGGGATGCTGTTAACGAAGGCGGCACTGCATTTGCACAGGAGATCGTTGATAACTGCGTTGCTGCCGGTTACGCTGACGAAGGCAACGTTGCCGCTGCTGCTTCCGCTTGGGGCTTTGACGGCCTGGCCGCTGACGCTACCGCAAAGGATTTCTTCCTGGCTATCGCAGAAAAATATGACTGGAACTTTGCTTCCATGGAAGCTGAGACCGCAGGTTCTGCTCTGTCTGACCTGATTCCGGCTGATGTTTATGCTTACTCCACCACCGGTGTTGCCACCGGCGCTGACGTTGACACCGTTTCCGGCATCGTCAAGACCGGCGACTACAGCATGACCATCACCACCACCGAGCTGTCCAACTCCATGATCTACCAGCTGCAGCTGCCTATCGCCTCCCTGGATTACTATGGCGACCGCAGCCTGTATGATTACGACAACCACTCCTACGGCTTCAAGAAGGGCGACCTGAGCAAGGTTCGTTCCGTCACCAGCAACCCCATGGGCGCCGGCGCTTACACCTTCAACAAGTACAGCGACGGTGTCATCTACCTGGATGCTAACCCGAACTACTACGAAGGCGAAGCCCTGATCAAGCACGTCAACATGAAGGAGACCCAGGAAGCCGATAAGATCACCGGTGTTCAGGCCGGCACCATCGACATTTCCGATCCTTCTTACTCTCTGGAAGCTGCCAACCAGATCGCTACCATCAACGGCGGCGACTCTGATCTGGACGGCTCTGTCATCACCACCCGTCTGAAGGACTTCCGCGGCTACGGCTACATTGCCCTGAGCGCTGAGAACGTCAAGGTTGGCAACGACCCGGCTTCTGAAGAGTCCAAGGACCTGCGCAAGGCCATCATGACCGTGATCGCAGCTTACCGTGATGAGGGCATCAACTCTTACTACGGCGACACCGCAACCATCATCAACTACCCCATGTCCAACACTTCCTGGGCAGCTCCTTCCGTTACCGACGACGGCTACAAGATCGCTTACTCTACCGATGTTGACGGCAACGAGATCTACACCAGCGATATGAGCGGCGACACCAAGTATGCTGCTGCTCTGCAGGCCGCCCTCGGCTACTTCGAAGCAGCCGGCTACACCGTTGAAAACGGCCAGGTCACCGCAGCTCCGGCTGGTGCCAAGATGGAATACACCGTCAACATCGGTGCTTCCGGCAACGGCGACCACCCCTCTTTCCAGGTTCTGACCAATGCAGCCGCTGCTCTCAAGACCATCGGCTTCACCCTGACCGTCAACGACCTGGCAAACGCATCTGACCTGTACAGCTCTTATCAGTCCGGCGTTGCCGAAGGCTGGGTTGCTGCATGGCAGTCCACCAACGACCCCGATATGTACCAGCTGTACGACAGCAACGGTTCCACCAACTACTACAAGATCAACGATTCTGATCTGGACGAACTGATCGAGGCTGCCCGCCAGACCACCGATCAGGATGACCGTAAGGCCATGTACAAGGAAGCTATGGAGATCATCCTGGATTGGGGTGTTGAACTGCCGGTTTACCAGCGCAGCGAAGCTACCATCTTCTCCAGCGAGCGTGTCGACACCACTACCATCCCCAACGATATGACCCCGTACTGGACTTATCAGTCTGAGATCAACAAGATTGCTCTGAAGTAATTTTTTTCAGCGCAGCCTGTTGTTGAATTTATGGTGAGCAACCGCTCTCTGTACCGATCCGGTTAAGGGGGCGGTTGCTTGCTGTGGTAAAAGCGACGGTACATTTGCAGCCCAAATGTGGCCGTCCCATTCCCCCGGACAGTTCCCTCTGTCCGAGGGAGGGGGATGCCCATATTCGGTATCAAAGTAATGAGGTGTATCTGAAAACAAAGAAAATGACGGATGTTTCGCAAACATGAGGCGAATTTAAGGCAAAAAGCTGCAGGAATCCTTTGTGGATTCCAAGGCTTTTTAACGCAAAATTCAGTCGTGTTTGTAGAAACAGGCTAAGGCAACACCGCACAATTCCCGCCTGACGGCTTAAGCACCGCTCCGGCGGCTGCGGCACGGCATCTGCGTTGCCAAAATGCTCGATAATACATCCAGTATTATCTGCGCTTTTGGCTTAGCATCTGCCGCACCTCGCTCGCCGTATCGGCACTTAGAATTATGCGGTATTGCCCTAAATTTTCGACTTTTTAGGTACACCATAGGCGAAGCTACAAGGCCCCGGCTCATGTGTATTTTGGAGCCATGCGGCGCAGCCATTAAAAACGCGGCCTCCCTGCCCGCGAAGGAAGGAACGATTTTTCAAGTGCGAAACTACGTCATCAAGCGTATCCTGCTTTCTTTTGTGATCCTGTTTTGCGTTACCTTCATCATCTATGTGATGATGCGCAGCCTGCCCAGCTCTTTTGCCGAGAACATGGCCATGCAGCTGTCCCAGGCACCGGGCGCAAAACCGTATCAGGAATGGCTGGATCAGCTCAACGCAGCCTATGGTCTGGATAAGGGCATCCTGCCCGGTTTCATGACCTGGCTGTCCAGCGCAGTGCATGGTCAGTTCGGTGACAGCTGGAAGTGGAACGTCCCTGTTGTTCAAAAATTCCAGGAAGTTATTGGTCTGTCTGTTGTCATGGGCGGCATCTCCTTTGTGGTGTCCATGATCATCGCTGTGCCCCTGGGCATCCTGGCTGCTACCAAACAGTATTCCCGTACCGATTACGTCATCACCGCTGTGGCTCTGGTGGGCATCTCTCTGCCCAGCTTCTTCTTTGCCACGCTGCTCAAGCTGCTGTTCTCTGTCAAGCTTGGCTGGTTTGACCTGTACGGCCTGGTCGGGCGTGATTATGCCCAGCTCAGCTCGTGGGGCCAGTTCTGTGATCGCGCCAACCATCTGGTGCTGCCCATCATCACGCTGGTCATTGTTTCCATCGGCTCTACCATGCGTTACACCCGCACCAACATGCTGGAAGTGCTGAACGCCGACTATATCCGTACCGCCCGCGCCAAGGGCCTTTCGGAGCATGTGGTCATCTATAAGCACGCATTCCGCAACACCCTGATCCCGCTGGTTACCATCATCGGCGGTTCCCTGCCCGGCCTGTTCAGCGGTGCCTTGATCACGGAGACTCTGTTCTCCATCCCCGGCATCGGCTACATCTCTTACCAGTCCATGGTTGCGGGCGATATCCCGTTCACCATGTTCTACCTGTCCTTTATGGCGGTGCTTACCCTGGTCAGCAACCTGCTGACTGATATCATGTACGCAGTGGTTGACCCGCGCGTGCGCATTTCTTAAAGAAAGGAGACTGCACCCATGAGTGAGAATACCCAGAACAACACCCCCAAAAAGGAGCAGTACTCCCTGAACGACGACCGCCGCGTTAAGGTGCTTTCGCCCGGCGCGCTGGTTGCCAAGCGGTTCTTCCGCAACCGTCTGGCCGTTGTGGGCCTGACGATGCTGCTTGCCATGTTCGTCTTTTCCTTCATTGGCGGCGTGGTCAGCCCTTACGGCCAGGACCAGCAGTTCTACACCTACACCCAGATGTCCAAAGAGTATGTGGGTGTGACCCGCAACGATAAGCTGCGCTTTGTTGTTGCCGATGGCCAGGAGTTCGGCTCCATTGCCCAGAGCAAGGGCAACGAGGCCATCAAGAAGGGTGAAGAGACCTTTACCTATAAAGATAACGATTACGAAGTGGAAACCCTGAGCGAGGACCTGTACGTCTTCCGCCAGGGCCGCACTGTGCTGGCTTATGCCTCTAAGGATATGGTCACCGCAGCGGACGGCGTGGCCGAGCTGAGCTTTGATGCCAAGCTGGCCGCCCTGACTGCCCAGGCAGCAGGGGAAACCACCTTTACTGCCGATGGCCAGGACTATGCGCTGGATGACGACGGCAATATCACCCAGAGCGGCAGCGAAGTTGCCTACATCGGCCGCTTTGTTGTTTCCGCTGCCGATGCCAGCGTGGTCATCAGCCGTGACTTCCGCGACCGCCTGGAAGAAGCCATTGACGATAATATTACCGAGTTCACCTACACCGATGCCGACGGCAACGAAGCCGAGTATGACATCGTGTACGATGCCAGCACCGGCGTTTGGAGTGTTAAGCAGATGACGGAAACCTATGTGTTTGACCGTTACGCAAGCCCCAACAAGGAGCACTGGCTGGGCACCGATACCAACGGTATGGACATGCTGACCCGCCTGATGTACGGCGGCCGCGTTTCCCTGATCATCGGCTTCATCGTTGTTGCGATTGAAGGCTCCATCGGTATTGTCATGGGCGGTATCTCCGGCTACTTCGGCGGCTGGGTGGATAACCTCATCATGCGTATCGTGGACGTGTTCTACTGCCTGCCCTCCATGCCCATCATCATCATTCTGGGCGCTGCCATGGACGCCATGCGCATTGATTCCTGGACCCGTATGATGTACCTGATGCTGATCCTCGGCTTCCTGGGCTGGCCCGGCATTGCCCGCCTGGTCCGCGGCCAGATCCTCTCCCTGCGCGAGCAGGAGTTCATGACGGCAGCTGAAGCCTGCGGCATCAGCGCATGGCACCGCATCTTCCGCCACCTGATCCCCAACGTTATCCCGCAGCTGATTGTTACCTGCACCATGAGCCTTGGCTCCACCATCCTGACGGAAGCCACCCTGTCTTTCCTGGGTCTGGGCGTTAAGTACCCGTTTGCATCCTGGGGCAACATCATCAACGATGTCAACAACGCTTATGTTATGACCAACTATCTGTTCATCTGGGTCCCGGCCGGCATCTGCCTGCTGATCACGGTTCTGGGCTTCAACTTTGTGGGCGATGGCCTGCGCGATGCCTTTGACCCCAAGATGAAACGCTGATGAAAGGAGACACACACGATGGCTAAACAACAGGACGGTTACCTTTCCGCCAAGGAGTCGCGGCGTATCTCCAAAGAAAACCGCCGCATTACGGACCAGTACGAAAAACAGCGCAAGCGCAAGAATGTGCCGGAATCTGAGTATCTGACCCAGATGAAAAACCCGGAAAACGCTGTTGAATTTGATAACCTGCACACCTATTTCTTTACCGATACCGGCGTGGTAAAAAGCGTGGACGGTGTTTCGTTTGAAGTTCCTGTGGGCAAAACTGTGGGCGTTGTGGGCGAATCCGGCTGCGGCAAATCCGTTACCAGCCTTTCGCTGATGCAGCTGCTGCAGCGCCCCCAGGGCCAGATCGTTCAGGGCGAGATCCGCCTGAACCTGGGTAATGGCAAAGCCTATGATGTTGCCAAAACTCCCGGAACGGTCATGCAGCACCTGCGCGGCAACTATATTTCGATGATCTTCCAGGAGCCGATGACCAGCCTGAACCCGGTGTTCCGCATCGGTGCTCAGATCGATGAAGTCATTGCTCTGCATGACGGCGAAGGCAAGAGCAAAGAGGACATCAAAAAGCGCACCGTTGAAATGCTGGAGATGGTTGGCATCGCCAACAGCCAGGGTGTATATGAGATGTACCCGCATGAGTTGTCCGGCGGTATGCGCCAGCGTGTCATGATCGCCATGGCATTGGCCTGCAACCCCAAGGTTATCATCGCCGACGAACCCACCACCGCACTGGACGTGACGATTCAGGCCCAGATCCTGGACCTGCTGCGCAACCTGAAGGACCGCATTAACTCCTCCATCATGCTGATCACCCATGACCTGGGTGTGATTGCCGAGATGGCAGATTACGTTGTTGTCATGTACGCAGGCCGCGTGGTGGAAAAGGGCACCGCTCAGGAGATTTTCGCAAACCCGGCTCACCCCTATACCATCGGCCTGATGGCTTCCAAACCGATCGTGGGCAAAAAGGTGGACCGACTGTACTCCATCCCCGGCAAGGTACCCAACCCGGTCAATATGCCCAACTACTGTTACTTTAAGGATCGCTGCGAGATGGCTCTGCCCTGCTGCGATGGTGAATACCCCTGCGAGATCAGCCTGTCCCCCACGCACAAGGTCAGCTGCTACCGCTACTATGAAAATAATCGAAAGGCGGGTGAGTGACGATGGCACAGGCAGAAAACGCAAAAAAGCTGGACTATACCCCCGTCACCTATGATGATCAGTATATTCTGATGGTCAACCAGCTTAAAAAATACTTCCCCATCAAGGGCGGCCTGATGTCCCAGACCGTGGGTCATGTCAAGGCTGTCGATGGCGTTACCTTCAACCTCAAGCGCGGCCATACCATGGGTCTGGTCGGCGAATCCGGCTGCGGCAAATCCACCACCGGCCGTACAATCCTGCGCCTTGCCGGCGAAAAAACCGGCGGTCAGGTACTGTTCAACGGCAAAGAAGTGTACGATATGACCGGTAGGGAGCTGCGTAACCTGCGTACCAAGATGCAGATCATCTTCCAGGACCCGTTCTCCAGCCTGTCCCCGCGTCTGCCGGTTGGTGAGATCATCGGTGAGGCTGTGCGCGAGCATAACCTGGTGCCCAAGGCAGAGTTCAATGATTATATTGACCAGGTCATGGATAACTGCGGCCTGCAGCCCTACCACAAAACCCGCTATCCGCACGAATTTTCCGGCGGCCAGCGCCAGCGCATCTGCATTGCCCGCGCCCTGGCCCTGAACCCGGAGTTTGTTGTGTGCGACGAACCGGTCTCTGCACTGGACGTTTCCATTCAGGCCCAGATCATCAATCTGCTGAAAGAATTGCAGGATAAATATAACCTGACCTACCTGTTCATCTCCCACGATCTTTCTGTTGTTGAACATATTTCGGATACGGTCGGCGTTATGTACCTGGGCAACCTGGTGGAGTACGGTGCAACGCCGGATATCTTCAGCCATCCGCTACATCCCTACACCAAGGCACTGTTCAGCGCCATTCCTATCCCGGATCCGACCATTCGCCGCGAGCGCATTGTGCTGCAGGGCTCCATTCCGTCCCCGGCCAACCCGCCCAAGGGCTGCAAGTTCCATACCCGCTGCCCCTATGCGACCGAGCGCTGCAAGACCGAAGTGCCGCAGCAGCGTGAGGTGGAACCCGGCCACTATGTTGTGTGCCACCTGTACGAAAAATGAAGCATAACGAACCCTTTGAGGATGACGGCCGCACCGTGGCCGATATGAGTGGCATTGAGCACGACAGTATCTGGCTGCCGCGCCGCCGCAAGCAGGGCCATACCCCCGCGCAGCAGCCCCAACAGGCTGCTGACCGTCCCTGGGAGGAAGACCCCCAGCTGACCGGTAAGGAGCGCCTGTGGGCGATCCTGGGTGCGCTGAAAGCTACCCTGCTGATTTGTGGCGTCTACCTGCTTGGCCTGCTGGCCCTGCTGGCGCTGCTGTTTACCCTCTGGCATTAAAAAATACCCCCGCCTTTGTTTTGGTTGCGTGACAGCTGGAATAAGGACGGGGGTGTTTGGTTTTGTGGGGGAAGGGCAACTTGCCCGGTAAGGTGGGGGCACCCGACCCCGCCGAAAAACGTAAATATTTGCTGCAAACCTACAAACATTTGTAGGGGACGATGCTTGCATCGTCCCGCGGATGAGCCTATGCGGTGAATTTTGTTAATGGTATTCGGGACAAGGTTTCGGAACGGTCAAGACTGTTCCCTACAGAAGCTTTTTTAGCATGTGGTGGATGATTTATGTTCCTCAAGGACGGGATAGGGCATCCCACCCTACAGTGCCTAAATAAAAGTACAACACAAAAGCGCACCGCACACCCTATCCAAGGGGTTGCGATGCGCCTTTTATTATTTATTGCTTTCTTGATGGAAAATAATATTATTGCGTTATATTATTAAAGCTTCTGCTTCCTTCTTTTCAAAGAAGGAACAAAAACCCCCGTAAATCAATGCAGATGCAGATGGCGGGGCACGCCGTCGATGTAGATGGGGGTCAGCTCGGCCTGGATGAGGGGGCGGGCATAGTGATGGAATGCTTCGGTCACATGCATGCCGTCCGGGCTGATCCAGTCATCCGGCACGCGCTTTTCCAGGTTGGCAACCTTCTGCACATCTACCATCTCGGTTTCGGTGCGGTACGGCATATCCGAAATGCGGCGGATGGCGCACATCTTACCGGTTTCGCCGCGGTAAGCAGCTTCCACCGAAGCACCGCCCACTTGGTATGCCTCGGTAATGTCGGTGCGGCTTGCCAGATGGGAGGCACAGCGCTGCAGGGTAGAGAACTCGATCGCGCGGGTCTTGCAGCCCAGGCGCACATGGATCAAATCCGCCAGGTAGCGGCTGGTGCCGGACAAAATGGCTTTATGGCCAAAAGCATCCAGCTGGCCTGCTGTGGATACCAAATCACACAGGAAAACGCCGTCCTTGTTTTTTACGCCCTCGCTGGCCGCAATGATGACATTGTGGCGGTCTTTTTCCAGCTGGGCTACTTTTTCCAGGAACACATTCTCGTCGAAGGGGCGCTCCGGCAGCAGAATGATGTCCGGGCCGTTGCAGTCAGCCCCGGCAGCCAGGCTGGCGGCACCGGCCAGCCAGCCGGTATGGCGGCCCATGATCTCGGCCACCGTTACGCTGCGGATGTTATACACGCTGGAATCACAGATGACCTCTTTCAGGATGGTGGCAATGTACTTGGCGGCACTGCCGTAACCGGGGGTGTGGTCGGTGTACATCAGGTCGTTGTCAATGGTTTTGGGCACGCCGATAAAGCGGATCTCGCTGCCCTTGGCAGCCCCGTAAGCGGAAAGCTTGGCAATGGTGTCCATCGAATCATTGCCGCCAATGTAGAACACAGCCCCAATGCAGTACTTGGCAAACAGCTCAAACAGCTGCACAAAGGGGCGTTCGTCCGTGGCGGGGTTGGGCAGCTTGAACCGGCAGCTGCCCAGGTAACTGGACGGCGTGCGCTTGAGCAGCTCAATTTCCATCTTGTCGTCAAGGCGGTCATCCAGGTCCACAATCTTGCCCTGCAAAAGCCCTTGAATGCCATACTCCATGCCGTATACATGGGCGGCGCCCAGAGCTTTGGCAGCTTCATACACACCGGCCAGGCTGGAATTGATCACAGCAGTCGGCCCGCCGGACTGGCCGACCAGTACATTTGTTCCCCAAGACATAAGAAAGCCCTCCTTATTTTTGCAGCCATCATGCTATCTTAATATGATACACCCTAGTGTACACGAAAGTACGACTTAAAGCAAGTACTTTGCGCACCGGAGGTTTTACAGCTTCACGCCCATTTTTTCCAGCGCAAACAGCGCTGCGCCCAGGCTGCCGCACAGTTGGCTGTACTCGCTGACCTCCACCGGGGCTTTCAGGGCGGTTTCCAGCTCTTTCACAACGCCGCGGTTGCGGGCTACACCGCCTGTCATCATAAAGGGGGCCACGCCGCCGGTGCGGCGGGCCAGGGCAGCGGTTTTGCCCGCAACAGATTTGTTCAGGCCGTGGATGATATCCGCCGGTGCGGTGCTGCGGGCAATCAGGCTGACGACCTCACTTTCCGCAAACACGGTACACATGCTGGAAATGGTCACATCGTTGTGCCAGTCCAGGCCAAGCTCGCTCATCTCCGGCAGCTTCATCTGCAGGGTGCGGGCCATCATCTCCAAAAAACGGCCGGTACCGGCGGCGCATTTGTCGTTCATCGCAAAGGTTTCAACAGCGCCGCTTTCGCTCAGGCGGATCACCTTGGAATCCTGCCCGCCAATGTCGATCACAGTGCGCACGGCGGGATCCAGATGATGAGCCCCGCGGGCATGGCAGGTGATCTCGGTCACGGCTGCGCCGTCATCGCCCAGGAACTCGCGCCCGTAGCCGGTGTATACCTTGGAACCCAGGTCGCTTTCGGCAATGCCTGCCATCGTCAGGGCCTGTTCCAGTGCCTGGCGGGCGCCGGTTGCAGCCCCGGCGCCGGTGGGCACAATGGCCCAGCCGCAGATCTTTCCGCTGCGATCCAGGATCACGGCATCGGTGCTGGCAGAGCCGCTGTCGATGCCGGCGGCATATTGTGCGTTGGTGTTCATGGCGGGGGCCTCCTTGTTTTCGGTATCGGGAACGGCGTTCAGGCTTTCGGCAAATGCGCCCAGGCGGGTGCTCAGCTGCCCGCCGCCGCTGGTAAAGGTCTGGCGGGAACAGTCGGTTTCAATTTTTAATACCGGCAGATGGAACTGCTCCGGCGCGGTCAGGCCGGGGGCGTAATAATCACAGAACTGCACGGTGTGGTACACAATGCCAACGGTCTGGCCGTCCACCAGGGCGGCGCGCTCACTGACCGGGGCATCCATCCGCATGCAGGGCATCTGGCCCAGCAGGGCGGCGGCGTAACCGGGCAAAAAGTCCTCCAGTGCGGCGGGGGCAACATCGGCAAGCTCACGGTTGCCGGTGCAGGTGGCATCCACCACGGGCAGGGCAAAGGCTTTCTGCACGGTATCATACAGCACGCTGCCGCCATGGGCACCCAGCAGGGTCAAATGCGGACCCTCGGCGTGGGGCTTGTGCACAAAAAAGGCGTGGGCGCGCTGGGCGTCAAATTCCTGCCCGGTGTACCGCTGCAGGGCATCCGCCAGCCTGCGCAGGTCCCGCGCAAAGCGGGCGCGGGTGGCCGGGGTGCTCTGGTGGGGGACGGGCAGCAGCTGCAAAAATTCCATCTTATCACTGGCAGCCAGCACATCGTAAACGCGCAGCATGGCATCGCAGCAGTTGGTCAGCACCAAAGCCCGGATGCCGGATTGCTCCACCTGTTCCAGCACAGCCTTGGCGTAACCGCACAGGTTGGCGTGGGCGCAGCGCTCCGCGCAGGAAAAACTTTCCGCCAGCGGATCCAGCGCCGAGAAGGTGGCCCCATACCCGGCAAACAGCTCCAGCGGGGCGTATTTGCAGGCATAATAAATCGTTTTGCTCATACCAGCGCCTCCTGTTTGCTGTGCAGCATCTCCAGGAAAGCATCCAGCCGGGTGGCGGTCTGGCCGTCCATCGTGTTGGCGCGGTCGCAACCATCGCCGTCCAGCAGCAGCACCGGGTAGCCCTCGGCTTCCAGTGCGCTCTTGAACAGCTGTGCGGCCCCCATCGTCTGCTTGCAGCCCCATTGGCAGAAGTAGACCACCCCGTCGATCTGCTGCATGCGGCACAGCTCCAGCGCGCGCTGGATGCGGTGCTGGGCGCTGCCGTTAAAGATGTTGTTCACCAGCCGCGCGGCCATGCTCTCAAACGGTTTGTCCGGGTCCATGTAGCAGCCTAAGGTATCGGCGTTCATATCGCAGGTAATAAGCTGGTTTTCTGCCGAGAAATTCAGCCGCTCCCGCACGGGCGCCTGATAAAACGGCACGGCGTGCGCCCACAGCAGCCGGGTGCCGCCACCCATGGGGCTGGCCTCGATATCCGCCAGCAGCTTGCGGGCGTACTGTTCAGCCTGCGGGGTGCCCAGCATGGTGTGGGTCACAAACACTTCGTAAAATTCGGAGGTGACATCGTTGTGCAGGTTCCGCCCGGCCTTGGCAGCCTGTGCCTGCTGCAATAGTTCCAGCGTGCGGCCGCTGTGGGCGACTGCCTGCTGCAGGGCCGCTTCGTCCAGCTTCTGGTGGGTCGCATCCTCCAAAAAGGCGGCGAACTCTCGCAGGCGGTCGGAAACTTCGGCCACAGCGTACTCGTCGTGGTCATAGGGCACATCCAGATAAAAGTGGGGGATGCCGTAATGCTGCGCCAGCCGCCGGAAGGTCAGGTTGTTGGCATCGCAGGCAATGGAGGTGCAGGCAGTGAACAGCGGCTTGCCCGCCGTGCCGGAAAGCCCCATGCCCAGCAAAGCTTTGTGGTAGCTGCACAGCGTGGGGCTGATGCCTGCGCTCTCGGCATAATGGATAAAGCCGCGCTCGGCTGCGGCACCGTTCAGGTAACAGGCGGTGGCTTCGGCAAACATCGGCAGCAGGTGGAAGGCGTGCAGCAGTTCACAGGGCATAAAGATATTGACCAGCGCCGCCCGCTGCGGGTGGGCCAGGGGCGCAATCATGGCGTCCATGGCGATCTGTGCCGCATACTGCCGCGCGGGGGTGAGCTCTTTTTCCGGGGCAAGCAGCAGCTGCACATCCTTGGCGCGGTAGCCCAACAGCAGCAGCTGGCGGGCAAGCTCCGGCTTGGGAATGGCGTCATCCACCAGCTGGCCAAAGCGGTCAACGATATTTGGCATAGGGGGGGTATCCTTTCAACACATAGGTTTCAATGGCCTTGGCAACGCCGTCATGGTTGTTGTCGTCCGTTACATAGCGGGCGGCGGCCAGAACATCCGGTGTGGCGTTGCCCATCGCAATGCCGTACCCGGCGGCCTGGATCATGGCAAAGTCGTTGCCGGAATCGCCGCAGGCCATCACCTGGTTCATCGCCAGGCCCAGGGTATCGGCCAGCGTTTTTAATCCGCTGCCCTTGGTCACGCCGGGGGCGTTGATCTCCATGTTGTTGGGAATGCTGGAAGTAATCTCAACATTAAACCGGCTGGCAACAGCCTGCCAGGCGGCATCGCGGGCGGCATTGTCCCGATAGGTGATGCTGAACTTTTCCACCTCGTGCGGGTGGGCGGCGAACACTGCGTGCATGTCATCCACCACAATGCGGCTGTCGCGCAGGTAGCGGCGCAGGGCAGGGGGCATCAGGGCAAGGCCGTCATTGGCACCAAAATAATCGGTGTAGGCTTTGCCGCCGATAAAAATGCCCATGGCACCGCCCGTTGCGGCCACGATATCATAAATGTCGCTGGCAAGGGCAGCATCAAACGGCAGGTTGACCAGCGGTTTGCCGGTGGAAAGCTCCACCACGCTGGCTCCGTTGGAAGTCAGGGCATACCGCACGCCGGGAATGCGCAAAAACGCTTCCGGCACACCCGATGCCACACGCCCCGTTGCGGGGATGACATCAACCCCTTTGGCAATGGCAGCGCGGATGGCTTCCAGCGTGCGGGGTGTGATCTCTTTTTCATCATTGAATACGGTGCCGTCCAGATCCAATGCAACAAGACGGATATCGGGCATAACGGACCCCTCCTTTGTTATATTTCACCAAAGATTTTAGCGCATTTTCGGTCATTTTGCAAGGGCACCTTGCATTTGCTATGCCAAGTATGGTAAAGTGACATCAGCCCTTTGCATATTGGCACAGGGCAGGGAAGGGGAACGCGATGCAAACTGAACAACAGTCGTTGCGTGCGGCAGCCGGGCAGCGCTTTTGGCAGATCGATGCCCTGCGCGGGCTGGCGCTGCTGAATATGCTGGTTTACCATGCCATGTATGACTGGGTGTATATTTTTGGCCATGCCAGCGGCTGGTACGATATCTGGTCCACGCACTGCCATGTGTGGCAGCAGTATATCTGCTGGAGCTTTATTCTGCTTTCGGGTTACAGCTTTACCCTATCCCGCCGCCCGCTCAAGAACGGCCTGCTCACGGCGGCCTGCGCGGTGGTGCTGACCGTGGCAACCGCCGTTGCCATGCCGGAGGAAGTCATCTGGTTCGGCGTGCTGCACCTGCTGGGCTGTGCGGCCCTGCTGACCTGTCTGCTGCACCCCGCGCTGAAAAAGCTGCCCCCGCTGGCAGGGGTTACGGGCAGCGCAGTGCTGTTTGCCCTGCTGAACCAGCTGCCGCAGGGCTGGCTGGGGTTTGAGGGAACGCACCTGGCGGCCCTACCCGCCGCCTGGTACAAGCCGAATCTTTTCTGGCTGGGTCTGCCAGATCTGACGGTGTTTTCCTCATCGGATTATTTCCCGCTTTTGCCGTGGGTGTTTTTGTATTGGGTGGGGTACTTTTTTGCGCGGTGGTTCCGCGCCCGCTGCACCGCGCAGCCCGGCCTGCCGCCCAAAGCCCTGCGCCCCCTGTGCGCCGTGGGCAGCCGCACGCTGCTGATTTATATGCTGCACCAGCCGGTGATTTACGGCGCTTTATTGGGCTTGCGGTACTTGGGCTTTGTATAAACTATTGCCCATACCCCGCATATGAGGGCAAAAAACTGAACTTTTTATGAAATTTCAAAAAGTGGGCCAGAACGCGTAAAATCGTGGTTGACAGGAGCCTATAAAGTATAGTATAATTTCAGTTACTGGTTGATTGTAATTTTGATTGACCGGCAAACTCCTGTCTCAGACCAAGGGAGGGAAAAAGATGTCGGAGATCCGTGTCAAAGAGGGCGAATCCCTTGAGAGCGCCCTGCGCCGTTTCAAGCGCAGCACTGCCCGCAGCGGTGTTCTTGCTGAGGTGCGCAAGCGCGAGGCTTATGAGAAGCCGTCTGTGCGTCGCAAGAAGAAGTCCGAAGCCGCCCGCAAGCGCAAGTTTAAGTAATCCGGAGCCATCGCAGCGGCTATGCCGCCGTTTTCGATAACCGTGTTTACCCAAAGGAACGGCAGAACAGGTTCGCAGAGATGCGGGCCTGTTCTTTCTTTATATCTAAGGCAACACCGCACAATTCCCGCCTGACGGCTTAAGCACCGCTCCGGCGGCT
>ERZ838118.1886-NODE-1886-length-24051-cov-20.909360_pt1 | contig 24051 bp, 19 predicted proteins | sample MGYA00519863_ERZ838118 | MGnify/ENA primary metagenome ERZ838118 (study PRJEB31850, sample SAMEA3708827) | human gut metagenome | biome: human gut; feature: human-associated habitat; material: faeces | place: China | collected 2014 ...
TTATTACCAACGAGCTGGAAAACCTCGATTTCAGCGACCTCATTCATGTTTCGGATGAGGATGTGGAGCAATACCGCTGGCATGAGCCAGGGGAAGCAGTTACAGACGTTCCCGAAACAGCTCCTGTCCCGCAGAGAGAACCGTTCCCGTATTCCGTAGGCGATACGGTATATTTGGAGGACGGCAAGCCGTTTATTATTGAGAGCATCGGTCTTTTTGATATTTCTCTCCGCGATCCGTCGCTTCGCTATCCCGTTTCCCGTGCGGAGAGCAGGGAGAGCTTCGCACGGCTCATGGAGCGGTATCCGCAGCCGGAACAGGCACCCGCCTACACCGAGCAGACCGTGGCGGTGTATCCCGCTGACAAAAACAACCTCCCCTATGATGTGGAGATTCGCACCCTGCGCTTTGACGAGCCGGAGCATGACCCGCTCTCTGCGGAACCCGCCAAGCCTGAACCTCCTGCTATGAACGAGGAAGAAAGGCTGATTCTGGAGCATGAAGGTCGAGCGGCACTCTCGGAAATGGGAGAGTTTGTGCCTGATTTTGATGATGCCATCTCTCAGGCCGAGATCGACGAGCCTCCCGCACACCGTCCTGCGGTATCTATCCCCGTTGACGGCGAGTGGCAGGGCTTTCCCAGCGTTGCCGCTGCGGAGCAGGCCGCTTACGCTGACTTCAAGGCGGCAAGCCACCGCGACGCGCAGAATTTCCACATCACCGATGATGCCCTCGGCGTCGGCGGCGCAAAAGCAAAGTTTCGGGCAAATATGGCGGCTATCCAACTCCTGCAAGAGCTGGAGTTTGAGGGCTTACAGGCCAGCCCGGAGCAGCAGGAAATCCTCTCCCGCTATGTGGGCTGGGGCGGTCTTGCGGATGCCTTCGACGAGAATAAGCCAAACTGGTCGGACGAGTTTGCAGAGCTGTACGCCACACTTTCCCCGGAGGAATACGCTGCCGCCCGTGCGTCCACGCTGAATGCCCATTACACCAGCCCCACCGTTATCAAGGCGATCTATGAAGCGGTCGGCAATATGGGCTTCCAGAGCGGTAACATTCTGGAGCCGTCTATGGGCGTCGGCAACTTCTTTGGCCTGCTGCCGGAGCAAATGCAGGGCAGCAAGCTCTACGGCGTGGAGCTGGACAGCATCACCGGACGTATTGCCAAGCAGCTTTATCCCAAGGCGGACATTACCATCGCGGGCTTTGAGACAACGGACAGAAAAGACTTCTATGACCTCGCCGTGGGCAACGTCCCGTTCGGACAATATCAGGTAGATGACCGGGCTTATAACAAGCTCGGTTTTTCCATTCACGACTACTTTTTTGCAAAAACGCTGGATCAGGTGCGACCGGGCGGCGTGATTGCGTTCGTGACCTCCCGTTACACGATGGACAAGCAATCGCCCGAAGTCCGCAGGTACATCGCGCAGCGGGCGGAGCTGCTGGGTGCCATTCGTCTGCCCAACAATGCGTTCCGCGCCAACGCCGGTACGGATGTGGTTTCGGACATTCTCTTTCTCCAAAAGCGTGACCGTCCCATTGAGATCGAACCGGATTGGGTACACCTCGGCCAGAACGAGGATGGCTTTGCCATCAACCGCTATTTTGTTGACCACCCGGAGATGATTTTAGGCAGGCAGACCTCCGAAAGCACCCAATACGGCAAGCAGGATTTCACCGTTGTCCCCATTGAGGGGCTGGCGCTTGCAGATCAGCTCCATGATGCCGTGAAAAACATTCGCGGCACCTATCAGGAGGCGGAACTGCCAGAGCTGGGCGAGGGCGAACAGATCGACACGTCTATCCCCGCAGACCCCAATGTGAAAAACTACTCCTACACCGTGGTGGGCGGCGAGGTGTACTACCGGGAAAATAGCCGCATGGTCAAACCGGAGCTGAACGCCACCGCCGCCGAGCGTGTCAAGGGCATGGTCGAGCTGCGGGATTGCGTGAATGAGCTGATTGCCCTGCAAATGGACGAGTACAGCGCAGAAAGCCGGATTCAGGAAGCGCAGACCGAGCTAAACCGCCTCTATGATGCGTTCTCCGCAAAACACGGCCTGATCAATGACCGTGCGAACCGTCTTGCGTTCTCTGACGATTCCTCATACTATCTCCTGTGTTCGCTGGAAGTGCTGGATGACGACGGAAAGCTGGAGCGCAAGGCGGATATGTTCCACAAGCGCACCATCAAGCAGCAGCGCAGCGTAGATTCTGTGGATACCGCCAGCGAAGCCCTTGCTGTCTGCATCGGAGAAAAAGCCTGCGTCGATCTCGACTTTATGGCCTCCCTCATGGGCGGCAGCGAGAAAATCCCGCAGATCGTTGAGGATTTGAAGGGCGTCATTTACAAGGAACCCAACAGTGGCCCGTTTGACTTGGAGGACGGCGGCGAGCATTGGGCGAAGGGCTGGCAGACGGCGGACGAATATCTCTCCGGCAACGTCCGGCAGAAGCTCCGTACCGCGCAGCGCGTGGCAGCGCGCGACCCATTCTTCGCCGGGAATGTGGACGCCCTGATTGCTGCCCAGCCGAAAGACCTTGAGGCCAGTGAAATCGAAGTGCGGCTGGGTGCGACATGGCTTGACAAGAAGTACATCGAGCAATTCATGTACGAAACCTTTGAAACGCCCCGCTATCTGCGCGGACAGATCGAGATCAGCTATGTCCCGTACACCGCAGAATGGCAGGTTTCCCGCAAGAGCATGGTGCGCTACAACGATGTGGCGGCGTTCACCACCTACGGCACAGACCGCGCCAGCGCCTACCGGCTGCTGGAGGATGCGCTGAACCTCCGCGATATTCGCATCTACGATACCATTGAGGACGCAGACGGACGGGAGCGCCGTGTCCTCAACGCCAAGGAAACCACCCTTGCCGCGCAGAAGCAGCAGCTTATCCGGGATGCGTTCAAGGACTGGATTTGGAAAGACCCGGAGCGGCGCGAAACGCTGGTACGGCAATACAACGAGGAAATGAACAGCACTCGTCCCCGCGAGTATGACGGCAGCCACATCGTTTTCTCCGGTATGAACCCGGAAATCACCCTCCGGGAGCATCAGAAAAACGCCATCGCCCATGTGCTGTACGGCGGGAATACGCTGCTGGCACACGAAGTTGGCGCGGGAAAAACCTTTGAAATGGTAGCCTCTGCGATGGAATCCAAGAGGTTAGGACTGTGCCAGAAATCCATTTTTGTCGTGCCGAACCATCTGACGGAACAGTGGGCGTCCGAGTTTCTGCGGCTCTATCCTTCGGCCAACATCCTTGTCACTACCAAGAAGGACTTTGAAACCCACAACCGCAAGAAATTCTGCGCCCGTATCGCCACCGGCGACTATGACGCCGTTATCATCGGCCACAGCCAGTTTGAGCGTATCCCCATCAGCCCGGAGCGGCAGGAACGGCTCCTTCACCAACAGATTGAGGAAATCACCGATGGCATTCAGGATACCAAGCTCGCAGGCGGCAACAGCTTTACCATCAAGAGCTTGGAGCGCACGAAAAAGGGGCTGGAGGCGCGGCTGAAAAAGCTGCAAGCCAGCGACCGCAAGGATGATGTGATTTACTTTGAACAGCTCGGCGTAGACAGGATGTTCGTGGACGAGTCGGACAATTACAAAAACCTTTTCCTCTATACGAAGATGCGCAACGTGGCAGGGCTTTCCACCACCGATGCGCAGAAATCCTCGGATATGTTCTCAAAGTGCCGCTACATGGATGAGCTGACCGGCGGGCGCGGCGTGGTGTTTGCCACCGGCACCCCGGTTTCCAACTCCATGACAGAGCTTTACACCATTCAGCGCTATTTGCAGCATGACCGGCTGCAAGAGATGGGTATGGGCCACTTCGATTGCTGGGCAAGCCGCTTTGGTGAAACCACCACCGCGCTGGAGCTTGCCCCGGAGGGAACCGGCTACCGGGCAAGGACGCGCTTTGCAAAGTTTTTCAACTTGCCCGAATTGATGAATCTGTTCAAAGAGGTCGCCGACATCAAAACGGCGGATCAGCTCCACTTGCCCACGCCGGAGGTTGCGTACCACACCATCGCCACCAAACCCACGGAGATCCAGCAGGACATGGTGAAAGCCCTCTCGGAACGAGCGTCTAAGGTACACAGCGGTGCGGTCAGCCCGGATGTGGACAATATGCTCAAAATCACCTCGGACGGACGCAAGCTGGGGCTTGACCAGCGCATCATCAATCCCATGCTCCCCGACGAGGAAACCACCAAGGTCAATCAGTGCGTGGCGAACATTCTCCAATACTGGCGCGACGGTGAGGAGGAAAAACTGACGCAGCTTGTGTTTTGCGACATTTCTACGCCAAAGGCCACGCCCTCGCAGCGGGCAGCAAAGGCTTCCCCCGGTACGCTGGACAGCCCGGAAATTCATGCGCTGGAGAGCGCGATCCCGTTGGAAGAAAGCTCTGACACGCCGTTTACGGTCTATGAGGATGTGCGCCAAAAGCTCATTGACGCCGGTATGCCCCCAGAACAGATCGCGTTCATCCACGACGCCAATACGGAGGTCAAAAAGCGGGAATTGTTCGCAAAAGTCAGGAGTGGTCAGGTGCGCGTCCTGATGGGCAGCACGGCCAAGATGGGCGCGGGCACCAACGTACAGGATCGTTTGGTCGCACTTCACGATTTGGATTGCCCGTGGCGTCCCCGTGATCTCACGCAGAGAAAAGGCCGTATCGAGCGTCAGGGCAATCAGAACAAGCTCGTTCATGTCTGCCGCTATGTGACCGAAGGGACGTTTGACGCCTACCTCTGGCAAACGGTGGAAAATAAGCAGAAATTCATCTCACAAATCATGACCTCAAAATCCCCGGTTCGCTCCTGTGAGGATGTGGACGCCACGGCGCTGTCCTTTGCGGAGATCAAGGCGCTTTGCGCCGGTGATCCCCGCATCAAAGAGCGTATGGATTTGGACATCGAGGTGTCCAAGCTCAAAATTATGAAAGCAGACCACAACAGCAAGCAATTCCGCTTGGAGGACAGTCTGCTGAAATACTTTCCGGAAAAGATAGAAGAACACAAGGGCTTTGTTCGTGGGCTGGATGCGGATATGCAGACCCTCGCGGCGCATCCGCTCCCGGCAGAGGGCTTTGTCGGCATGGAGATTCGCGGCGACCGGCTCACCGATAAGGAAAACGCCGGTGCCGCGCTGCTGGACACCTGCAAGGAGGTCAAGGGCAAAGACCCGGTACAGATCGGCAGCTATCGCGGCTTTACCATGTCCGTTGCCTTTGATTCCATGTGGAAAACGTACACGCTGACGCTGAAAGGCCAGATGACCCATCGCGTTGAACTCGGTTCGGATGCCAGAGGCAACCTTGTCCGCATCGAGAACGCGCTGGATAAAATGTCGGAGCGTTTGCGCAGCGTTCAGGAGCAGCTTGAAAACCTCTATAACCAGCAGGCAGCGGCAAAGGCTGAGGTCGGTAAGCCGTTCCCGCAGGAGCAGGAGCTGGCCGCAAAAACGGCGCGGCTGATTGAGTTGGATATGGAGCTGAATCTGGACGGCAAGGGACAGCCGCAGCCTGAGCAGGCGATTGCAAAATCGGCGCGGCCTTCCGTTCTGGACAGGCTGAAAGCGCCGCCTGTTCATGGCGCACCGGAAAAGCCCCACAAAAAAGAAATGGAGGCACGATAATGAAAAATCTCCCCGTTTACAAGCACCCGGCAGCCTATGCCAGAGAGCATGACGAGCTTGCTGCCTACCGCGCCTCCAATCAGGCGAACGCAGCCTGCAAGGAAGCGATTGAAGCCGCCATCCGTGACTACTACCGGGATAACCGGCTGGATGCAGCGGCGGTCGATCAGGTAGTGCAGCAGTTCGGCTATGACCGCACGTTCCATGTCCTTGCCATTACCTTCTGTCAAGCAGATTGGGACAGACGGTATTCACCCGACAACCGGGCATGGGCAAACGCCATGTCCATCCCCGCCAATCCTGACGCATGGGGTACTGACCGCAACTGCTATCTGGCCGTCAACAGCCATCCCGGTCTGGTCGATCTGTTTCTCAGCCAGACCCGCAAAGCCTACGCACAGGAGCGGCAGAAAACCTCTGTCCGGGACAAGCTGAAAAAGCCGCCTGAAACAACTTCGCCGAAAATTTCGGCGAAGTCCAAAGCCCCGGAGCGCTGAGCGATGGCAAAACGCAAGCGGGATATTCAGCTTAAATTCCGCGTCACGCCGCAGGAACGAGAAATGATTGAAACGAAGATGGCGCAGTTCGGCACCACCAACATGGCGGCGTATCTCCGCAAGATGGCGATTGACGGATATGTGGTAAAGCTCGACCTTCCAGAGCTGCGGGAGCTGGTGTCCCTGCTTCGGTATTCCAGCAACAACCTCAATCAGCTCACCCGCCGCGCTCACGAAACAGGCCGCATCTATGAGGCCGATTTGGAGGACATTCAGCAAAGTCAGGAACGGATATGGACGGCGGCAGAGAAAATCGTTTCCTCGCTGGCGGCGCTGAAATAAGTCGCAGGGGCGGCGGAATGACCGCCGCCCCTGCCCGAACAAAAGCAAAAGCCCCGACGCAAAACAGCATCGGAGCTTCTACGGTTCCAGATTATTTTCATCGAATAACGGCGAGGCAAAAAAGCTGCTCAGGTCGATCTCCAATCCCTGACAAAGCTCGTGGATGATTCGCAGCTTCATAGACGGGTATGCGCAGTTCACAAGATTACCGATGGTGGACTTCGGTACGCCGCTTTTCATATAAAGCTGATACTGCGTCATGCCACGCTCCTGCATCAGCTCAACCAAACGCCTGCTGACGGCTTCATTCAACTGCAAGTACCACACCTCCCGTCCCTGTAACTGTACCAACATTATATTTCCCATCTGGAGAAAATTAGTTCAGGTAGCTGTACTAAAGCGAGATTCTGTGATATGGTTAGATGTCGGGCAAAAGGCGAAAACTATTCGTATGACTTTGCCGTATCCTTGCAAAACACCAATGAGCAAAGTATTCTAATATCAGAAAAAGATTTGACCGCTTGGAAAGGAGCTGCGGAACGTATGCTGACAAACGAAATTGTGCTGAAGGTATTTTCCGACTACCTCAACCGCGATACGGATTTTGAAGTTGTCCTAACCAGCAGAGGCTACACGGTCATGGGTTTTGACAACCACCGTCAGGACTGGAACACCGTAGACTATTGCCCTACGCCCGAAGCGCTGCGGGACTCTCTGTTGAACGCTTATGAGAGCTTCCGCGAGCTGGAGATCACGGGCGGTGATCGTGATTTGACCGAAAAGGAAGAAGCGCAGATCATTGAGGAGCAAAACGCGCTGACCGCACTTTGTGAAAAGGAGGCCGCAAAATGTTCATCCTGAAAATTCTCTTTGCGCCGCTGTCGCTTATCCTCTCCCTGTTCGTTTGGCTGTGCGCGGGGCTGCTGTCCTGTTCCGGCTTCGTGTTCAAGCTGGCAAGCGGACTGCTCTCCTTGCTGGCTTTCGCCGTGCTGATTACCTACTCCGCAAAGAACGGCATCATCCTCCTTGTGCTGGCGTTTCTAATTAGCCCGATGGGCCTTCCGATGCTGGCTGTGCAGGGGCTTGGCAAGCTGCAAGACATGAACACCGCCATGAAAAACTTCATTCATAGTTAAAACACAAGCCGGGGCGAACGCCTCGGCTTGCTTTTCTAAAATCGTTGTTTACTTTCTTGCTAATATCGGATATAATATTAGCAAGAAGGAAGTGATAACATGACCGCCTACGACCGGCTTGATCTGCTTTTTCAGCAAAACAATGGGATCGTCAAAACCGCGCAGGTTTTGGAAATCGGTATTGCCAAGTCCACGTTTTACGCCTACGCCAAGCAGCGCGGCGTGGAACAGGCGGCGCACGGCGTTTATGTTTCGCCTGACGCATGGACGGACGCCATGTACCTGCTGCACCTTCGCTGTGCGCAGGCCGTATTCTCCCATGAGAGCGCATTGTTTTTCCATGACCTGACCGACCGGGAGCCAAATCCGTATTCCATCACGGTCAAGACCGGCTACAATCCTGCCAGCCTGCAAGCAGACGGCATTAAGGTCTATACCATCAAGAAGGAATTGCATGACGTGGGGATCATCACGATGAACACGCCCTTTGGCAACCCGGTTCCCGTCTATGATATGGAGCGTACCATCTGCGATCTGATCCGCAGCCGCAGTGGAATCGAGATGCAGACCTTTCAGGATGCACTCAAGCAATACGCAAAACGAAAAGACAAGGACTTACGGAAGCTGATGCGCTATGCGCAGATGTTCCGCGTTGGGAAACTCCTTCGGCAGTATTTGGAGGTACTCTTATGATTAAGACTGCACGGCAGCTCAAAGACCTGATACGCAATCTCTCCAAGGACAAATCCGCAGATGCGCAAATCCTGATGCGCAATTACATGATGGAGCGCTTTCTGGAGCGCATTTCTCTTTCGGAATATCGGGACAAGTTCATCCTTAAAGGCGGGATGCTGGTGGCTGCCATGGTCGGCCTTGACGCCCGCTCAACGATGGACATTGACGCGACCGTAAAGGGTGCGACGGTCGGCATCGAGGAAGTGGAAAACATGATTGCCTCCATCATCTCCGTGCCGGTGGACGATGGCGTGGAGTTCCGTGTGAAGCGCATTTCCGAGATCATGGACGAGGCCGAGTATCCGGGCATCCGCGTCAGCATGGAAACGGAGTTTGACGGCGTGATAACGCCGCTCAAGATCGACATTTCCACCGGCGACGCCATCACGCCCCGCGAAGTGCGTTACAGCTTCAAGCTGATGCTGGAGGATCGTTCCATTGAAATTTTGGCGTACAATCTGGAAACTGTTCTGGCTGAGAAGCTGGAAACTGTCGTGTCCCGCGCCACCACCAACACCCGCATGAGAGATTTCTATGATCTGCACATTCTGAGCCAGCTCCACGGCCAGAGCATCGTCCCAGCCGATCTCCGTGCGGCGCTCATTGCAACGGCCAGGAAACGCGGTACAGAGAAGTATCTTGCCGACGCGCCTGCGGCCTTTGATGAAGTCGAGGCCGACTCAAATATGGAAAAGCTGTGGCGGGCTTATCAGAAGAAGTTCTCCTATGCTGCCGACCTGTCGTGGCATACGGTCGTGGAATCCATCCGCAGTCTATATAGATTAGCGCGGGCTGAATAATATGGGAAACGGTAATAAGGTCTGCCCGAACTGCGGCAGAAAGATGAAGCAGCAGTTCATAGGCTTGCAGCATTGCAAATGCGGCATGAGCTGGAAAAAGGACGAAGGCTTTTTCGAACGCACCCCTGATATGATCTTTGCTCTGGAACGACGAACCATTGGAGGAAAGGTAAAACAGGTTCCGATTATCCGCTATCAATCCGATAAATGAAGAATAAAACGGTCTGCTTCGGGGTAGCTGTTCATAAAACAGGTTTCACGAAACAAATAATGTGACAGTTGCCAGACAAAGGTTGCTGACAAAGGGGTATGTGCCGTAATGGTACATACCCCTTTAGCTTGGAAGCATTTTTTCATTTACAGACCTGAAAAACAGGGCGCTTAGATAAAGGCAAATGAAATCCGCAAAATATTTTTCGGTCCGGAAAACCAATTACACGAAATCGTGTGCCGCGAAACCGTAAACACAGAACACGGTTTCGGAAAGAGTCTTACGGATTAGAACATAATCCCATGGTTTCACAAAACGGCAAGTGTGTCGATTCGAATAGCGCATCATGCTCGGCTCTCAGAATCGCCCAGAACGGGAATCTTGCTTTTCGCATCTGTCTACACGGACGGTAGACAGAACACAGAAAAATATGCCGTGATAAAGGTTAAAAATCAAGGAATTTCTTCGCTGTAAGCAACGCAGGCGGACTGCCGCTTATGATAATACTCCTTGCAAAGATTCGGCTTTAGCGTATAAATAAGTGTCGATTTCGACGCTTATTTTGAAGTCACCGGAGCGGCGAAAAGGGCCTCTGCTGATACCAGATTGAGTATCAACAGAGGCTCTTTTCACCTGTGCGCCGGGGTTATTCCAGCTCAAACGCACCGGTATACAAACGATAATACACGCCCTTTTGTTCAATCAGCTGATCGTGCGTGCCGCGTTCAATAATGCGGCCCTGGTCAAGCACCATGATCGCATCAGAGTTGCGGACAGTGGACAGACGGTGTGCTATTACAAATACAGTGCGCCCCTGCATGAGGTTATCCATACCCTGCTGGACAAGCGCCTCTGTGCGGGTATCGATAGAGGATGTAGCCTCGTCCAAAACCATAACGGGAGGGTCTGCAACGGCGGCGCGGGCAATGGAAATCAACTGCCGTTGCCCCTGACTGAGTGAGGCGCCATTCTGTGTCAGGACCGTCTGGTATCCATCCGGCAAATTCCGGATAAAGGCATCTGCGTTGCTCAGCTTTGCAGCAGCGATACACTCCTCATCTGTTGCATCCAGCCTTCCGTAACGGATGTTGTCCATGATCGTTCCGGTGAACAGGTTCACATCTTGCAGAACGACTCCCAGACTCCGGCGAAGATCAGGTTTTCTGATCTTACTGATGTTGATGCCGTCATAACGGATCTTTCCGTCGGCTATATCATAAAAGCGGTTGATGAGATTGGTAATGGTTGTCTTGCCGGCACCGGTTGCGCCAACAAAGGCAATCTTCTGCCCCGGTTTTGCGTATAGCTCAATATTGTGCAGCACCAGCTTCTTCTCCGTGTAGCCAAAGTCAACGTCATGAAATTCAATATTACCCCGGAGCTGTGTATAGGTCAGCGTGCCGTCATGGTGCAGATACTTCCACGCAGGGATTCCGGTATGACCGTCCGTTTCTATGTATGCGCCATTCTGTTCAACGACGTGCGTAAGCGTTACATATCCATCGTCCTGCTCAACCGGCTCATCGATCAGCTGGAAAATACGCTCCGCACCGGCAAGGGCCATTGAGATCAGACTGATTTGCTGAGACACCTGAGAAACCGGCATGCAGAAGGTTTTGGAAAGATTCAGAAAGGCAATAATCAGTCCTACTGTGATCGTTTTGGAGCCGTTCAGCGCCAGCAGGCCGCCAATCAGCGCGATCAGGACATATTGCAGATTTCCCAGCTGCATGATAAGAGGCATCAGCACATTGCCATATTTGTTCGCATTGGCCGAATCGCTGCAAAGAGCCTCGTTGCGCTGCCGGAATCCCTCTTTGGCATGCTCTTCATGGCAGAAAACCTTAATGACCTTTTGCCCGTTGATCATCTCTTCAATATATCCGGTGATATTTCCGAGGCTTGTCTGCTGATGGACAAAGTAACGGGCACTGCTGCCGCCGACCACCTTGGTGCTATAAACCATCAGAGCCGTAAAAGCCAGCACAACCAGAGTAAGAGGAACGCTGCTTGCCAGCATGGACGCCAGAATGACAACAATCGAAATCACTGCCAGAATCAGCTGCGGCAGTGCCTGACTGATAAACTGCCGGAGCGTGTCCGTATCGTTTGTATAATAGCTCATGATGTCGCCGTGCGTATGGGTATCAAAATAACGGATCGGCAGCTTCTGCATGTGTGCAAACATTTCATCCCGGATGCTTTTCAAGGTTCCCTGAGACACCTTGACCATCAGCTGGTTATACAGCAGCGTGCCGAGTACGCCGCACAGATAAATCACCCCGACTGTCAGGATCGAACGCAGCAGACCCGAAAAGTCCGTGCTGCCCGTAGTAAGCAGGGGTGTGATATAGCCGTCCACCAGTGTCTTCAAGAACAAAGAGCTTGCCACAGTTGCACCCGCACTGACGAAAATGCAGAACAACACGGCGGCGAAGGTGGCCTTGTACCAGCTGATGATATAGGAAAGCAACCGCTTTGCCGTTTTTGCAGTATTCGCCTTAGGCTTCATCATGGCCGTTATCTCCTTTCGTCTGTGAAATATAGATATCATGATAAATCTCGTTGGACGCTAAAAGCTCTTCATGCGTCCCGTAACCGGAAATACGTCCGTCATCCAATACCAGAATCGCATCTGCGTCCTGAACCGACGAAATGCGCTGCGCGATAATGATTTTTGTCGTATCCGGAATTTCTTCCCGGAACGCTTTGCGAATCAGGGCATCGGTTTTTGTATCGACGGCGCTCGTTGAATCGTCCAACACCAGAATAGCGGGCTTTTTCAGCAGGGCGCGGGCGATGCACAGCCGCTGCTTCTGTCCGCCTGAAACATTGGTGCCGCCCTGTTCAATATAAGTATCATACCTGTCAGGAAAGGCTTCAATGAAGGAATCCGCCTGTGCCAGCTGGCAGGCATGGACGATCTCTGCATCAGAAGCATTTTCGTTTCCCCAACGCAGATTTTCCTTGATTGTTCCGCTGAACAGCTCGTTCTTTTGCAGAACCATTGCGACCTGATCTCTCAGCGCATGGATATCATAGGCCCGGACATCGGTTCCGCCTACGCTGACGGAACCCTCCGTTGCATCGTATAGCCGCGGGATCAGCGACACCAGCGTAGATTTGCAGCAGCCGGTGGAACCGATGATGCCAAGGGTAGACCCTGCGGGGATGCACAGAGAAATATCATGCAGACATTCCTTCGTGCGATCTCCCTGATAGCTGAATCCCACATGATCAAAGATGACCTCCCCGCTTTTAACCGTCATAACAGGGGCATCCGGATTTTTCAGCGTTGGTTCTTCGTCCAGCAGTTCCATAATACGTTCAGAGGAGGCTCGGGCCATATTGATCATAACCAGCACCATGGAAAGCATCATTAAGCTGTTCAGTGCGCTCATGGCATAGGCGATCATGCTGGACAACTCGCCTGTGGTCAGCTCCGTCGCTCCGCTCAGCACGATCATACGTGCGCCGAACCAGCTGATCAAAAGCATGCAGGCGTAAATTGCAAACTGCATCAACGGCATATTCCATGCAACAATACTTTCTGCTTTTCGGAAGACCTTATAGATTTTTTCGGATATCTTTCCGAATTTTTTGCCTTCATAATCCTCCCGCACGAAGCTTTTGACCACACGGATTCCGGAAAGGTTTTCCTGTACGTCGCCGTTCAGTTCATCATAAATCCGGAACACACGCTCAAAGCAGGGGTGCGAAAAATGAACGATCAGGTAAAGCCCCACGCCCAGAATCGGGATAGCAACCAGATAGTACAGCGACAGCTTTGCGCTGACCAGAAACGCAGCCACCAGCGAAAACAGCAGCGTAAACGGCGCACGGACCGCAATGCGAATGATCATCATAAAGGCGTTCTGAACATTGGTCACATCAGTGGTCAGCCTTGTGACGATGCTGGACGTGGAAAACTTATCAATGTTGGCAAATGAATAGGTCTGGATTTTATCAAAGAGGTCCTGCCGGAGATTTTTGGCAAAGCCTGCGGATGCCGTGGCGCAGAAGGCACCTGCCAGCACGCCGCTCAGCAATCCGATGAGAACACATACGATCAATGCTGTGCCGGTGCTGCGCATCACGGTCATATCACCGCCGGAAATACCCTCGTCGATCAGCTTTGCCATGAGGAACGGAATCAGAACCTCCATGATTACCTCTACCACGACAAAGACCGGCGTCAGGATGCAGTCTCTTTTATATTCCCGAATTGATCGGGCCAACTTTTTTATCATCGTCTCTCCTCCTTGTTTTCTTCTTCACTCTGAGCTGGTGTAAAATAGGAGCACAGGCCCTGAAGCGCGTGGTTGATGCGGTGCAGCTCGTCTTTCGAAAACCGCTTCTCAAGGTCCTGCTTCAAGAGCGCATTCATGCGTTCCAGCTCTGCTTTTCCGCGCTGCGTCACGGCTATCATTTTGCAGCGTTGATTGCCCGGTATATGATATTGCAGGGCATAACCGCTTTCGCACAAAGCTTTCAGATGCTGACTTACGGTTGGCTTTTGCAGATTGCAAAGCTCGGCGATCCGGCGCTGCGGCATTTGTCCGTTTTTTGAGAGCAGATACAAAATCATGTACTGCCCGCGTGAAACTCCGATGCCATGATGACTGACGTTTGCATCAAAGCTGCGCCCCAGCAGGATATACAGTGTATGCACGGAAGCATAAAATCTGTAGCTGTCATCATCCAATCCCGTGTCCTCCTTCTGCAAGAATCATTCGCTTGCGAACGGTTCATAGTATAACACTTTGTTTTGCATAAGTGAATTTGAAAAAGGTCAATATCATTAGATGATATCTAATATTCTATTGAAAAGTTCGCAGCAAAACAGTATACTGTTAACGGAAAGCGATCCATGTGAGGAGGTTCTGCCATGAATACACAACAGCTTCGCTGCTTTGTCTGCGTCGCCGAATATTTGAATTTTACAAAGGCGGCAAACGAGCTGTATCTTACCGTACCGACCGTCACACACCACGTCCAGAGTCTGGAAGAAGAACTCGGCACAAAGCTGTTTGAGCGAACGTCCCGCATGGTCCGGCTGACCGAATCAGGGAAAGCCTTTTATGTCGATGCAGCCGAGATCCTGACGCGTATGGAACTCTCCTTCAAGCACGTCCAGAAGGCAGAGGAGAGTCGTGTCACGTTCTTTCGGATTGGCTGCGTCAGTCGTGCTGAATTGCCGCGCCTCGCTGCACCGCTTGCCGCTCTGCGCATGAAGTATCCGACGATTTGTCCGCGCATTGTCATAGATGGCTACTTTGGCCTGAAAAAGCTGCTTGAGGACGGTCAGCTTGATTTGCTGCTGGTGTCCCGTGAAATTGCAGATCAAATTCGTGGAGGCACCTTCCACAAAGTACGCTGCCACACAAGCTATGCCCTGATGTCTCCGGAGCATCCGCTGGCAGGCGGCAATTCTTTTTCCATTGATCAAAGCCGTACAGATTGTCTGATTACCCTTCATCCCAAATTCATACCATTTCAGGTGAGCAATGCGCTGCAAAAGGAAATACTCGTATATCTCCAGTCAAATCCCGGCATCCGCTGCGAGGACGATCAGGAGGCGATTACGTTGGCGCAGGCCGGGTATGGTATTGCAATTTTGCCGGGATTCTGTTTGCCGCCTGACGGCCTGCCCGGACTGACCGTTATGCCGGTACAAGCGGGGAAGGAAATAGACTATGGATTTGTCTATGCAAAGCGAACCCCGCATATAAAGCTTTTCGAGGCAGAATATACCGCACATCAAGCGCCCTAACTCGCAAGCCTGCTTGCCCTGAGTGATAGACGCTGCGTTGCTGCGCAATTCTCCAGATTTTTAAGGGTTTGGGACTATCCCAAAATGAAAAAACGCGCGTCTCGGCAGGCCGTTTTGCTTTTCAAGGAGGTGAACACCCATGGCAACCACGCGCCTGATGCCCCTGCACACCGGCAAAGGCCGCACGGTGGGACAGGCCATCAGCGACATCATCGACTACACCGAAAATCCGCAAAAGACGGACGGCGGCAGGCTGATTACGAGCTGGCAATGCGACAGCAGGATCGCCGACGCCGAGTTTCTTTTCACCAAGAATCAGTACATTCAAAAGACCGGCAGAGTGCGCGGCGAGGATAATGTGATTGCCTACCATCTGCGGCAATCCTTTGTCCCCGGCGAGATCACACCGGAGGACGCGAACCGTTTGGGCTGTGAGCTGGCCAAGCGCTTCACCAAAGGCAATCACGCCTACATTGTCTGCACCCATATTGACAAAGCCCATATTCACAATCATGTGATTTGGAACTCCACCGCGCTCAGCCAGACCCGAAAATTCCGAAACTTTTGGGGTAGCAGCCGCGCCGTGCGGCGGCTCAACGATACCATCTGCATCGAGAACGGCTGCTCCATCGTGGAGAATCCGAAGCGCCACGGCAAGAGCTACAACAAGTGGCTGGGCGACAAAAAGAAGCCCTCCCACCGGGAGCGAATCTGCACAGCCATTGACGATGCGCTGACACAAAAGCCCGATAGCTTTGAAACGCTGCTGGAGCTGCTGCGGCAGGCCGGGTATGAGGTCAAGGGCAAAAAAGTCCCATCCCTGCTGGGCGGCGAACAGAAAAAGTTCATTCGCATGGATACCCTCGGTGACGGTTATACTCCCGCAGATCTCCGCGCGGTGATTGCAGGTGAAAAGGCGCATACGCCGCAAAAGAACGCCGCCGCGCCGGTCAAACCGGAAAAGCGCAGCGGGAATCTGCTGGTGGACATTCAGGCAAAATTACGCGCTGACAAGGGTGCCGGTTATGCGCGTTGGGCGACGTTATTTAACCTGAAACAGATGGCACAGACGGTGGCCTATCTGCAAGACCATGAGCTGTTAGATTACGCCATTCTCTCGGAGAAAGCGGCGGCAGCGTCCGCTCACTTCAACGAGCTTTCCGCAAGGATCAAATCTGCGGAAACACGCATGGCCGAGATTGCCGTGCTGCGGGAGCATATCGTGGGTTATGCCAAGACCCGCGATACCTACGTTGCCTATCGCAAGGCCGGGTACTCCAAGAAATTTCTTGCAGAGCATGAAAGCGAGATCACGATCCACAAGGCCGCAAAGAACTATTTTGATGGACTGGGCTTCAAGAAGCTGCCCACCATCAAGGCGCTGAATACCGAGTACGCCGAGCTGCTGGCGGAGAAGAAAGCGGCCTACGCCGACTACCGAAAAGCCCGTGAAGAAATGAAAGAGCTGCTGACGGCCAAGGCCAATATCGACCGTATTCTGGAGTTGGATAAGGAGCTGGAGGAAGCGAATGAACGACGGGAAAAAGAGGCGGAGCAGCGCTGAGCTGCCCGCCCACAAGCGATTTGCAAAATCGCGCAGCCGATGGATTTATCCATCGTTCCAGAACACAAAACTTGTGTTCTGCGGGGATTGGGGCAGCGCCCCAACAAGCATGAAACAGGCGGGTTCCGTGTGAACGGAATCTGCCTGTTTTCGCAAAGTGGGTACCGCTTTGCATTGCTTGCCGGTTTCTATCTCCCGTTCGTAGCTCCAACTGAAATCACGGTGCATCACTTCAGCTTATCTGCGCTCATGCACAGATCTATGTACCGCTGCGATTCTTCTTCACTCTTTCCTGCAAAGTAATCGGCAACGCATTTGGCAACGGTCTGCGGCGCTCTGTCGTGGAACACGATCCCATCCAGACTGATGTCCATTTCTTCCGAGATCAGTGCAACTGTTTCAAATTTCGGATTGCTCTTACACTTTTCGATCTCAATGACGGTTCGGGTACACATATTAAGCCGTTCCGCTAATTCGCGCTGCGTGATCTTTTTCTGCTCCCGCTTTTCACGGAGTTTTTGGGCAAACAGGTCAAGAAAGTTCATTGAAAATCACCTCTACTACATTGTAGGGTGAGCCTCAATTCACTTAAATACACATAAAACTCACATCGCATGAGTTATAAATCACATTTGGCGAGTTGGAGGTAATTTTATGATGCCACGGATGAACAGGAGATACTGCTAAGACCGCTCGCGGTCATGCAAAAAAGCATAGGCACCGAGTAGCCGCCCACTTCAAAAAGCGCGCGGCGTTCCCACAGACGAGCTGCACTCACGAAGATGAGTTGCAGCTCTCTTTTTACGCAGTTTGGTTCATCCGTGATTTAGCCCCTCCCGGTACAGTCTCAGTTACTCGCGTTTTCGCGCGCACACAAGGCGCTCGTTCAGGCCATCATGCCTGTTCGAGCGCCTTGTGTTTTTCTGTCGGCTGTCGTTCTCCACCGGTGTTGGTCTGGTTCACCACCCACCCAACACCGAAACGGAGGACATATTATGTTTAACAGAAAGAGCAGCTATGCGCTGAACAAGAAAGACCCCAACGCTATCGTTTACATAGACGCCAATGACGTCATCATCCGCCTGACCCGCGAGGATTTTGCCAGCGAGGAAGAATTTCTGAAATGGAAAATGTGGTCAGATGAAAGCTATCATGTCGAAGATAAGCGCGATGTAGTGGATGGAAAACGGCTTATATCCATTGATGATCTGTCCGAAGCTGCGCTTGCCGTTCCCGGCATTGATGCAGTTATGGAGCATCAGCGCAAAAGGCTGGAAGATCGCAGTCGTGCTGTGGCGATGGTCGCTCAAGTTCGGGAAAAGCTGACGGATACGCAGTTCCGCAGACTTTGGATGTACTATGTTGATGGTATGACCATTGATGAGATTGGAGCGGCAGAGGGAGTATCACATCAGGCCGTTTCTCTCAACATTGCCGCAGCAATCAGAAAAATCAAAAAATATTTCTGAGTTTTTTCAAAAACACCTTGCAAAAATGCCCTAAAAAAGATGATAGGTGAAGGGACATTCTCCACGAAGCCTTTCGTTGAACGTTGAAAACTGAATAGACCATGATGCAGGCACAAAACCCGCGGGATAGCGGCATAAGGCGCGCCGCCACAACGATGGTTTCAAGGAGGTGATTCCGGAAAAGCCATCCGAGCGATCTACGCAGCCTTAGACCCGATTCGGCAAATCGGGCGCGATGACAGCGCGGCGGATAATGAAACTTGCTCACGCCCTCCCACAGACTTGAGGGGGAACCCTGCGGTATGCGCCAGCCCTTTGAGGCAGCGGTATCGTGGAGTTATGACAGCCCTGCCAAGGGAGGCCTGCATCATGCCCTCTATCCGGGGTGCGTGGCAAATAGGATGGATCTTCTCAAATGGACAAGCAGAGCGGCTGCGCCGGTATTTGCCAATATGTTATTTGGCTCCAATTCTGCCCGCGCAGCCGCCTCTCGAAGTCAGATACCATGCGCTGACGGGCTTTCCTGTCAGCGCATTCATGTGACCTTGAGAAAACCCACCAAACTGAGAAAGGAGATCACCATGATGCAGCCGACGCCGAACGAATCCCGAATCCACACGGATGAGCTGGTGGACATCCGGGAAGTATCTGTTGACAAAAATCTTCCCAAGGAAGAACGCATTGCCGCCTTTATCCGCCAGATCAAAAATCCTTACCGCTTCCGCTGCGGCGATTTCGTGGTAAACGCCTACTTTGCCGGGAACGGCGTTACGTTGGAGGAATGTCTGCAAGGCATTTTGCGCTGAGCGACATCCTCGCTTTTTTCCGCAGAGAGTGCTATGATCGGTGTGGAAAAGGATGAAAACCAAATAGCCAGATAACCACTCTTTTCATGCGGGAGCAGTCCGGGAGAAAGGAGTGCTTTTTCATGCCTAAATACAAAGCCGCCGCTTATATCCGCCTGTCCTACACCGACGATCATTCCAGCGAGAGCGACAGCGTTTCCAATCAGCGCAAGCTCATTGAAAACTTTGTAGAGCGCAACCCGGATATTGAGGTCGTTTCCGAAAAGATCGACGATGGATACAGCGGCATCATCTTTGACCGCCCTGCCTTCAAGGAAATGATGCAGGATGTCACCGATGGCAACATCAACTGCGTCATCGTAAAAGACCTCTCCCGCTTAGGGCGCGAGTACATCGAAACTGGCCGGTATCTGCGCCGGGTATTCCCGGCCTACGGGGTACGCTTCATCGCCATCACCGACAGCATCGACACCGCCCACGACAGCGGCGATGATCTGACCGTATCGGTCAAGAACATTATGAATGAAGCCTACTGCCGGGATATTTCCATCAAAACCCGTTCCTCTCTGGACGTGAAGCGGCGCAACGGCGATTTCGTCGGCGCTTTCCCGGTGTACGGCTACATGAAAGCCGAGGACAATAAAAACCTACTCGTCCCCGATCCCTACGCCGCCCGCGTTGTCTGTGACATTTTCCGTATGCGGCTGGAGGGCGCAAGCGCCTCCAAAATCGCATCGGAGTTGAACCGGCTGGGCATTCTCTCTCCGCTGGCATACAAGAAGAACAACGGCCTGCCCTACGCGAAAAAGGGATACGCAGACAAGGCTGACTGCAAATGGTCGGCTACCACCATTATCCGCATCTTGCAGGACGAAACCTACACCGGAACGCTGGTGCAGGGCAAACAGGGTACGCCGCATTACAAGATCAAGCAGATGGAGCAGCGCCCCGCCTCCGAGTGGGTGCGTGTCCCGGATGCCCACGAAGCGCTGATCGCCCGTCAAGATTTTGAGCTGGTGCAGCGCATCAAGGGGCTGGATACCCGGACTTCTCCCAATGAAGATACGGTGTACCTGTTCTCCGGTATTCTGATCTGCGGGTGCTGCGGAAGCCGCATGACCCGCAAGACCAACCGTGCAAACGGCAAGGAGTACCACTACTATTATTGTCCCACCGGCAAGAAAAAGGGTTGCAGCCATCCGGTCATGCTGAAAGAAAGCAGCCTGATCGACTGTGTGCGGGACAGCCTGAAAGCCTATATCGGCAACATTGCTTCGCTGGAGGCGCTGCTGACCGGCATTGACCAGTCCAGCATCAATCAAGCGCTTGCCAAGGAATACAGCGACCACATCACCGACAACGAGCGCCGGTTAGAACAGGTGCTGGAGTTCAAGGCAAGACTTTATGAGAGCCTTGTGGGAGGTATGCTCACCAAGGAGGAATACGCTTCCTACAAAGCCAAGTACACCAAGCAGGCTGAGGACATCCGCGAAAGCGTCCGCGTTCTCAAGGAAAAGCTCACGGAGGTTTTGGAAAGCAGGAGTGAGCGCAACCGCTGGATTTCACAGTTTACGCAGTTCTCCACGCTGGAAACCTTAGACCGCAGGGCGCTCATTCACATGGTACAGAGCATCCACGTCCGTGGCAAAAAGGAGCTGGATATTACCTTTACCCATGAGGACGAATATAAAAAGGCGTTGCAGCTTCTCACGCTGGCAGCGCAGCAGAAAGATTACGAACAGAGAAAGGTGGGATGAGCATGGCAAGGAAAAGCAGAAAAGAAACGGCTGCGGTGGCCGTGCAGGAGGCCGACGCCACTTGCCGCGCCGCGATCTACGTCCGCCTTTCGGTGGAGGATACCCACACGCACAGCGTATCCATTGAAACCCAGCAGATGATTATTGCCCGCTATTTGGAGCAGTACCCGGAGATCAGCGTATACGATACCTATATCGACAACGGCGCGACCGGGACAAACTTCCACCGTCCGGGCTTTCAGCAGATGCTCTCGGATATTGAGGCCGGTCATGTAAACTGCGTGATTGTCAAAGACCTTTCCCGTTTGGGACGAAACACCATCGACACCGGCTACTACATCGAGCAGTATTTCCGCATCCGCAGCATCCGCTTTATTGCGGTCAACGAAAACTTCGACACCGCCAACCCGGAAGATGCCCATTCCGGTATCATCATCCCGCTGCGGAACATGATAAACGAAGCCTACGCTTTGGACATTGGGCGCAAGATCAGGGCGCAGCAGCGGCAGGCCATGAAGGACGGCAAATTCATCGGTGCGCGTACTCCCTACGGCTACCTGAAAGCGGAGGACGATTGCCACCAGCTTATCATCGACCCCGTTGCCGCCGTTGTGGTGCAGCGGATGTTCCGTTGGGCTTCCGAGGGCGCTGGCCTCAATACCATCGCCGTGCGGCTGAACGAAGCAGGCGTTCTTACCCCCAGCCACTACAAGAAGATGCAGGGCAAGATCACCCACGAAAATTTGCTCGGCAGCGGCAAGTGGCAGACTCGAACAGTCGGCGTTATTCTCCGCTCCGAGGTCTACACCGGAGATCTTGTTCAGGGGCAGACCAAAACCGTGGATCACCGGCAGGTCAAGGCCGATGCCGAGGAATGGACGGTCGTGCGGGACACCCATGAGGGTATCATCAGCCGGGAACAGTTTGCGGCGGTGCAGGAAATTCTCAATCAGACCGCCAGCCGCGCCAAGGCACGGGAGGTCAAAGCCTACACGCCGAATCTTCTCAAAGGCAAGGTGTTTTGCGCCCATTGCGGCGGCAGCCTGCACCGGCAGAGAAACATCCGCAAGAAGTCCGACGATGTGTACTTCTACCATTGTCTGAGCCAGAGCCGAATCAGCAAGGATGCCTGCCCCGGCGTGACCATCCGCGAGGATGCGTTGCTGGATATGTTGGCAGATATGCTTCAGGAAGCGCTCAACACCGCTTTGGGCGACTACCGCCTGTCGCTTGCGGAGCTGCCCCGGCAGGCCGCTGACCGCGCTGAGCTGCGGGAGAAGATCACCAGCCGCAAACAGGAAATCCAGCGGCTTCGCGGTATCGTGCGGAGCTTATATGAAAACCTCGTCCAAGGCGTTCTTACCAAGGATGAATACTTTGACTACAAGGAGAAGTACGAAAGCCGCATTGCCGACCTCGCCGTGGAAATGGAACAGTTGGAGGATGGCCTGCGAACGATGGATGCTCAAACAGAGCAGCACCGGGCGCTGGAACAGGATGCCGCGCAAATCAAGACTGACCGTGCGCTGACCGGCGCACTCATCGAGCGGCTGATCGACCGCATCGAGGTATCCCACGACAAGCAGATCACGGTGCGCTATCGCTTCCAGAGCGAGTTTGAAACCTATGCGGAGGTACTGAAACAATGCAGAAATATGTAATTGCCCTCTACATCCGCCTCTCCATTGAGGGTTACAAGTACGACAGTCTGAGCATTGAAAATCAGAGCCTTGTTCTCCACGAGTACGCGGCTTCCATGCCCGAAGCTCTGAACGCGGAGATCATGGAGTTCATCGACAACGGGTACAGCGGCACGAATTTTGAGCGTCCGCAGGTACAGAAGCTCATTGAGCTGGTGCGGGCCAATCAAATCGACTGCATCATCGTCAAGGATTTTTCCCGCTTCGGGCGAAACAGCATTGAAACCGGCTACTTTATCGAGCGCGTGTTCCCGCTGTTCCATACCCGTTTCATTTCCATCAGCGACGATTTTGACAGCAGCAAATTCAAGGGTGACACCGGCGGCATGGACGTAGCATTCAAGTATCTCATCAGCGAATATTACAGCCGCGATATGTCCATCAAGACCAAGAGCGCCAAGTACGCCAAGATGCAGCGCGGCGAGTATCAGAGCAAAATCTGTCCCTACGGCTATCGCAAAAGCGCCGATGGCAGAATGGAGCCTGACCCGGAGGCCGCTGCCGTTGTGCAGCTCATCTTCCAGCTTGCCGCCGAGGGCATCAACGCCACCGCCATCACACGGGAGCTGTTCCGCAGAAGCATCCCCACCCCCGGCCAGTACAAAGCGGCGCACGGCAATCATACCCACGATATTTCCCGCTGCCACGGGATTTGGAGTGCATCCACCATTCTCCGCATTTTGGAGGACGAACGCTACACCGGCGTGTATGTGATCGGCAAGCGGGCGGTTCTCGAAGTAGGCGGCCCCAGAAGCCGCCTGAAGGACAGAGAATCATGGTACATCATCCCCGACCATCACCCGGCCATCATAGAGAAAGCCGTGTTTGATACCGTGCAGGCCAGCCAGCTCCGCTTTTCCCAGCCAAACAAGAAAAAGCGGGACTACCCGCTGAAAGGCAAAGCCTTCTGTGGCTGCTGCGGTCATGCGCTGTCCCGCACCATGCAGAAAACCTCATATTATCACTGCCGCCATTCCGAGGCGGACGTAGAAAGCCGCTGCCACAAGATGCGTCTGAACGCCGCAGAGCTGGAACAGACGGTATTCCTGACTCTGAAAAAGCAGATGGAAGCCGCCGCACCGCTTGCCCCTGGCGGTACGCTCCGGGTAGATGCTTCCGTACCGGAACGCGCCGAATATGAGCAGCAGATCGAGGCGCTGCAAGACGGCAAGCGCACACTTTACGAACGCTATCTCATGGACGAGATCGACCTGAACACCTACAAAGCAGAAAAGGGCGCGTGTGACGAGCTGCTTTTGAAAACGAAAAATGCCTATGCCGCAGTATTGGCACAGGCGAAGCAGAAGCAAGACGAACAGGCACGGCAGGACAGCTGCAAGAAAGCGTCCAAGGCGATTTTCGATGCGGACACGCTGACCACCGAGCTGGCCGAGCTGCTAATCGACCGCGTGCTGGTGTACCCTGATAAGCGCATTGAGATCGCATACAAAATCCAAGACATTTTCGCTTGAGGTGGCAGATATGAAAATCACTCTCTATTGCAGAGTGGACGGACAGGGCTTCGGCTTTGTCCTCCCCGAAGAAGCTGACAAGCTCCGCGAGTTTTTCGCCGAGCATCAGGATAAGCCTGCGCTTGA
>ERZ838118.1898-NODE-1898-length-23896-cov-3.957888_pt1 | contig 23896 bp, 15 predicted proteins | sample MGYA00519863_ERZ838118 | MGnify/ENA primary metagenome ERZ838118 (study PRJEB31850, sample SAMEA3708827) | human gut metagenome | biome: human gut; feature: human-associated habitat; material: faeces | place: China | collected 2014 ...
GCCCAGAGGATGGCGGGCTTGTACCAGTTTGCGGTCAGGTCGGTAAACGGCGTCGGCCGCGATCGCCGCCCCTGGGGGCGGCAGACGTCCTGCACCCCCGCTGCACACGCAGATTCCATACTTACATCCTCAGAAGCCGTTTCCCTCATGCACATGCTGCGAGAGAAACGGCTTCCTCTTTTTGCCAATGGGCACATGACAGGTCACGGCAGATCCGGCAGCCAGTGCTGGCTCTGCCGGTAGCGGAGTGGGGTGCACTGATATTCGCTTCGGAAGCACTTGGTATAGTAGCTGCTCGAACAGAAGCCGACGCTCTGCGCAATCTGCGCGATGCTCCGGTCGGTCTCCGACAGATAATAGATGCTGCGCGCAAGCCGGTAACGCACAAGGTACTGAAACGGCGTCATGCTGTACAGCCGCTTGAACATACGGCAGCACTCGCCGCGGCTGATGTGTGCCGCCGAGGCGATGTCGTCGAGTGAGATCTTCTCGCGGTAATTGTCCTGAATGTACTGCCGGAGCGTCTCCATGCGCTTTTTCTCCGTTAGCGAGACGCCGCGCGGCCCGTCCGGCGCAGGGATGGTCTGCTCGTACAGACTCAGCCAGATCTCCGAGACAAGGATATGCGCGCGCAGCTCATAGCCCGGCCGGCGCGCCGAGAGCACCGACGGCAGCAGCTGCAGCCGGTCGCAGATATCGTTGGCCCAGCCGCTGCCGCGCAGCAGCATACAGTCGCGCTCGCGCGCTTTGACGATGGGGTCGGCATAGCGTGCGGTCAGGCGCGGATCCTCCGCGCCGGTAACGTATTCCGGCGGAAAGGTCACCTGCAGCACCGCGGCATCCGCACCGGCACTCTCCATGCTGTGCAGCACACCGCTGTTGACAAAAGCGCCTTCGTTTTCGCGCACCGTGATCTCCCGCCCCTGAAGCAGGATGCGGATGCACCCATCCGTCACCAGATAAAAGGATACCGCGCTGCGGCGATGATATCCCGTTGTCCGCCCGCCCGACGGGACGGTCTGCGTGCAGACCTTCAATTTTGCGCTCGACTCCTGCATGCGAATCCCACCTTTCACAACATTGGAAGCATTGAAGCACGGCAAGCATCTTTTGTAGTTTTTAGTACAAAAAATACTACCACACTTGATGGGATTTGGTCAATGACATTTGCAAATTTTCAGAAACAAAAAAATATTATCTTCTTTTACGACAATTTTGTCTGTTCCGTCCGGAAAGATTGACACGCACCGCGCCGCACGGTAATTTTGATACATAGCATCAATATATTGCATATCAAAAGGTCCGGGACAGCCCCGGCTTTTTGAGAAAGGAGAACAAACATGGCACACAAGACCGAATTCCTTTACTTGTCCGAACCCGATACCATCGCGGCCGGCGTTCTGGATGTGCCCAAGTGCATCAATAACGCAGAAGAGGTTTTCACCCTTCTTGCCAAGGGCGACTATCTCATGGGCGGCAACAACCATAACAATCACGGTATGTATATTGTTTTCCCCAAGGAGAGCCCGTTCCCGAATATGCCCGTCGCCGGACCCGACCGCCGCTTCGTTGCCATGCCCGCTTACCTCGGCGGCCGCTTTGACATCTGCGGCCAGAAGTGGTACGGCTCCAATGCCGCCAATAAGAGCAAGGGGCTGCCGCGCTCCGTGCTGATGGTCACGCTGAACAACAAGGACACCGGCGAACCGCTTGCCTACATGAGCGCGAACCTTCTCAGCGCCGCGCGCACCGGTGCCGTGCCCGGCGTCGCAACGCGCCACCTCGCACGCAAGGACGCAGAGGTGCTGCTGTGCATCGGCTGCGGCGCGATCGGCACGTCCTGCCTCAACAACGTCATCACCCAGATGCCCAACGTCAAGAAGGTCATCTGCAACAATCACTCCGTCGCCCCGGCCGAAAAGCTGGCCGCCCACGTGCGCGAGCAGTTTGGCATCGAAGCCGTCGTCGAGCAGGATCTCGAGACGGCCGTGCGTCAGGCTGACGTCATCAACGTCGCCGCTTCGCGCACCGCATTTCTGAACATTCAGGGTGCGTGGGTCAAGCCCGGCTGCACCATTCTGGCATCCGGCCCGGTCCATTTTGACCAGCAGGAGGGCGGCTCCTACGAGCAGGACGGCGGTCTGTGGACGAAGATGAAGGTCGTCTATGACCACATCGGCCTGCACGAGGCCTACGTCGAGGACGCCATCGCCACCGGCGATAAGGAAGCGTACTACGCCGGTGTCATCGGCGGCCCGGTGTACCACCTGATCGACAAAGGCATGAAAGAGCCCCTGCAGGATTCGCTTGCGATCGGCAAAATCATCGCAGGCGAGCAGCAGGGCCGTACCAGCGATGACGATATCATCTGCTTCATCGCCTGCGGCATGTCCGTATTTGACCTCGGCCTTGGCTACGATCTGTACGAGACCGCTCTCGAGAAGGGCATCGGCACAAAGCTCCTGCTCTGGGAGAACCCGGCGCAGTGCGAATGAGCCGCGCCGCCAGCATCGTTATTCTCACTTTCCCCCATACCGCCGTGCCCGCTTAAATGGGCACGGCACAGACCCTCAGCGCAAAAGGCGGATGTCCAAAAGCATCCGCCTTTTGTGCAGATTGGATAAGTTGTCGTTTTTTGGACTTATCTCGACGGAAATGGCGGTTATTTTTATTTTTTTTGTACCAAAAAAATCGCTATTTTTACGATTATTTGAACGATTTTTTTGTGGAAAACGATTATTTTTTGAATGGCGCGCATTTGTATGATTCCGGAAAATAGAACAGTGTGCACAAAAAATAGCAGATTATACAGATGCAATTGACTTTTTCGCCAACTCAATTTATAATTTCGTATAGCGTACATCATTTTTTCGAATGCATTTTCATTCATGGCGGAAGTTTGGCGATATATTGCTCATCTGTTCACAGCCTGCTAATATATTGCCATTGTCACCGGAACGGTGCTGCAGCATGGCATGCGGCAGGAATGCGTCTCGTGTGGGTGCGCGCAATCATAAGGAGTGAAACTATGCAAATCAAGGTCAAAAACCGTGAGGCCCTGCTCAGCCACGGCGATGCCGAGGGCCGAAAGATCGTTCTGGACATCACGGAAAAAACCCTGCAGCAGCTCGACGCCTACGAGCGCATCAAGCGCATCACCCGCATGGAGGGCGATGTGCTGTGCATCGGCAGCCGCCGCTGGGATCTGAGCAAGAAGCGCAACGTCTACCTGCTCGGTGCCGGCAAAGCCTGCAACCATATGGCCATGGCGATCGACGAGATCCTCGGCGACCATCTCACGCGCGGCATTGCGATCGTCAAGATCAGCGAGCCGACGGACGTGTTTCATAAAACGGAAGTGTACGTCGGCGGCCACCCGCTGCCAAACGCGGAGGGACTGCGTGCCTGTAAGGAGATCATCCGCCTGATCGACAGCGCCACGGCCGACGACCTGTTTATCGTCGTCATCAGCGGCGGCTCGTCCGCGCTCATGAGCTGCCCGATCGAGGGCATCTCGCTGCAGGATGAGATCGACACGACCGACATCATGCTCAAATCCGGTGCCGGTATTTATGAGATCAACGCGATCCGACGCCACATCTCCGCCATGAACGGCGGCATGCTCGCAAAGCGCATCCGCGACCGCGGCGCCGAACTCATCGGCTTCGGCATCTCGGATGCCGTAGGTACGCCGGCCACCGGCGATATCGGCGAGCCGTACAAAAATTATAAAGGTACGCCGATGGGCCCCGACCAGACGACGCTTGAAGAAGCGCGGCAGGTCATCCGTGACTACGGTGTAGCCGACCGTCTGCCGAAATCCGTTGTGGACTATCTCATGCACGTCGGCCCCGAGGGCGAGACGCCCAAGGCCTTCCCCGAGAACACCTACTTTCTGCTCAACAGCCTGCCGGACTCCTGTCTGACGGCCAAGCGCATCTCCGAGGAGATGGGCATCCCGGCCGTGATCCTCACCTCGTACCTCGAGGGCGAGGCCAGAGAGGTCGGCTCCGTATTTGCCTCGCTCGCCCGCGAGATCCAGAACTACGGCAACCCCGTCAAGCCGCCGTGCGTACTGCTGTGCTCCGGTGAGGCGACGACGCAGATCCTCGATAATTCCACCATCACCGGCCACGGCGGCCCGGGTCAGGAGCTGACGCTGTCCTACGCCATCTCCGGAAAGAAGGCGCCCGGCTGCGTGTGCCTGTCCATCGACTCCGAGGGCACCGACGGCACGACGAAGGTCGCCGGCGGCATCACGGATTCCACAAGCTATGATGCGGCGGAGGCAAAAGGCATCAACGTCTTTGACGCCCTGCGCGGTCACGCCTGCTTTGAAGCGCTCGACGCCATCGGCGATGCAGTCTTCACCGGCAACACCGGCACGAACCTGTGCGACCTGAACATCATGTATGTGCCCGAGCTGCCCGGCAAGCCCCGCAAGGGCAGCCGCATCCGCAGCGTGCATGCCCGTCAGATCATTGACTGCAAGTGCCGGCCGATGGTCGAGGTCGACGTCATCACCGAAGACGGCTCTATTGGCACGGCCGCTGCGCCGACCGGTTCGTCCGTTGGTATGTACGAGTCGTTCGTCCTGCGTGACAATGATCCCGCCGAATACAACGGCCTGTCCGTACATAAGGCGGTCGCCAATGTCAACGACATCATTGCCCCGGCACTCATCGGTATGGACGCGATGGATCAGGCCGCGATCGACCGGCGCATGATCGAGCTCGACGGCACTGAGAACAAGACGAACCTCGGCGGCAACGCCATCTACTCCGTGTCCGTGGCGTGCTACCGCGCGGCGGCGGCAAGCTGCAAGCGTCCGCTCTATGATTACATCGCCGGCGGCAGGATCAAGACCGTACCCATCCCGTCGTTCAACGTGCTCAACGGCGGCATGAATGCCGGCATCCGTCAGGCATTCAACGAGTTCATCGTCATGCCGTACCGCGCCAGCGACATCGAACAGGCCGTCGAGATCGCCGTTAAGGTCTTCAACCGGCTCGGCACGGTCATCCGTGCGTACACCGGCGCGGAGCCGCGCGTGGGCGGCTCGTACGGCTGGTGTGCCCCGTCGGAGGATCCGGAGGTCTGCCTTGACCTGATCCAGAAGGCCATCGACGACTGCGGCTACAGCGAACAGTGCGCGTTTGCACTCGACTGCGCCATGACCGAGATGTACGACCGCGAGCACAAAACCTATTACCTCAACGGCAGCCAGGTCACAAACGACGAGCTGGTCGCCTATGTCAAGCGCCTGACCGAGAAGTACAACTTCGTATTCATTGAGGACATGCTCGATGAGGACGACTGGGACGGCTTCGTCAAGGCGCACCGTGAGATCACGCGCACCTACATCATCGCCGACGATCTTACCGTCTCGAACCCCGCGCGCATCCGCAGGGCTTACGAGCTCAAGGCGATCGACGGCTTCATCCTCAAGCCCAATCAGGTCGGCACGATCACCGAGGCGCTCGCGGCGCACAAGTTCGCCAGCGAGCACGGCATGTTCTCCGTCACGTCCGGCCGCAGCGGCGGCGTCGTGGGCGACGTGGTCATGGATCTAGCGGTGGGCCTGCAGATCCCGTTTATCAAAAACGGCTGCCCGCGCAGCGGCGAGCGCATCGACAAGCTCAACTTCCTCATGCGCGTGAAGGACAATTATCCCGGCTGCCACATGGCAAAGATCGACGACATCGTCCGCTTCTGAGCGGGGCGGCTCCCAACACCCGGAATTCCCGGCAGGCAACTGCCGTGTAATTTAAAACGATCAAACGTGACTTGAAGCACTGCTTTGAGGAGCAAAGGAGGAAAAACTATGAAAAAAAGACTCACCGCACTGGTACTGGTCCTTGTCATGGCGCTGAGCCTCTGCGCATGCGGCGGCGGCAAGACCGACGACAACCAGGCAACCGGCAACAGCGATTACACCGGCCCGAGCTACACGCTCACGCTCGGCCATGTGATTGCTGACGGCACCCCGACGGACGAAGGCGCTGACCACTTTGCTCAGCTCGTCTCCGAAGCTTCCGGCGGCAAGATCAAGATCGAGGTCTACCCGAACTCTGCGCTCGGCGATAACCGCGCCATGATCGAGTCCGTGCAGCAGGGCACGCTGGACATGGTACTGCCCGCCGTGGCAAACCTCGCCGCGTTCACGACGGCAACGAAGCTCTTTGACCTGCCGTTCCTGTTCAAGAACGACGCGCACGCCGAGGCCGTTCTCGACGGCGAAGTGGGCACGAAGATCCTCAGCGATCTCGAGTCCTCCGGTCTCATTGGCCTGGCCTGGTGGCTGCAGGGCTGGCGTGAGCTGACCACCGACAACATCGAGTTCCACAAGGCCGGCGATCTCAACGGCTGCAAAATGCGCGTGCAGGACAACGAAGTGCACATCATGACCTGGCAGCTTCTCGGTGCCAGCCCCACGACCCTTGCTTACTCCGAGCTGTTCACCGCGCTCCAGCAGGGCACCATCAACGCACAGGAGAACCCCATCTCCAACATCAAGCTCTCCGGCTTCTCCGAAGTGCAGAAGTACCTCATCAAGACCGACCACATCTATGACCCCATCCCGGTCGTCATGTCCAAGAAGACCTGGGACAAACTCGATCCCGCTGCACAGGAGATCATCAAGAAGGCCGCCAAGGAATCCGCTGACTGGGAGCGCGACTACGCTGCCGATTACGATGAAAAGACCCTCAAAGAGTGGGAGCCCGACGGTAACGGCCCGAAGGTCATCTTCCTCACCGACGAGGAGAAAGCCGCTCTGCGTGAGACCGTTCAGCCCGTGTACGATAAGTACGCCAGCGCCATCGGTCAGGATCTGATCGACGCCGTTGCTGCGGCTGAGCCGAAAAACTAACATCTGAACGCGATCTTAGCACCGGCTAAGCGAATTCAGGCAATCTTTTGGGGGTGTTCCGGCCGGGAACGTGCTGTTTCAGCACACGGCGGGGCACCCCCGCGTCGAAACAGACCCAAATCTCTATCATTTCAACATTTCAACACTTCTACACCACATCCCATATGCCGCCCCGGCGGCAGTGAACAATACCGGCCGCTTCGGCGGCGGCAGAATGGAGTCTGACCAAATGAAAACGAAAACAAAATCGCCGTGGTACAACCACATAGAGGAATGGATCCTTGCGATTTGCTTCGGACTCATGACGGCGATCGTCGGCGTGAACGTCGTTTTGCGTGCGTTCAACCACTCGCTGTCCTGGGCCGACCAGGCGGCGCGCATCCTCTTCGTGTGGTGCACGCTCATCGGCATCAGCCTCGGCGCCTTCACCGGGCAGCATCTGAAGGTCGAGGCCATTGATAACTTCCTGCCCAGAAAGATCACCTACTGGATCGATCTGTTCGGCGACTTCGTGTCGTTCGTGTACGCGATCGTCGTGTCCTACATGATGTGGGTCTACATCCAGAACATCATCCAGTTCCCGCAGTATTTCTCGTCCATGCCGTGGCTGAGTGCGGCGGTCATGTATATTCCCGGCCTGATCGGTATGATCGGTTTCTGCATCCGCATCATGCAGGCCTCCCTCATCCCGAACCTGAAGCTGCTGCGCGGCAAGGCCTACCTGACCAACACCATCAAGGGCCCCATCCCGCAGGAGGAACTCGATAGGCACAACAAGAAAAAATCCAAGAAGAAGGAGGAAGATCAGTAATGGTAGTTGGCGTTCTTTTCGGCGTTCTGGCGATCTGTCTTCTTCTGACGGTTCCCATTGCTGTTTCGCTCGGTATTGCGACCATCGCTGCCGGCTTCTCGCTCAATGCCGTGACCGGCAACCAGATGCTCACCATGCTGGCGCAGACCACGATCACGGCATCAGACAACACCTCCCTGCTGGCAATGCCTTTCTTCATGCTCTGCGGCTCCCTGATGGACCGCTCCGGCATTGCCAAACGCCTGATCGATGTCGCAGAAGCGATCGTCGGTGAGGCGACCGGCGGCCTCGGCGCCACGACCATCGTCGCGGCCATGCTCTTCGCCGCCATTTCCGGCTCCGGCCCGGCCTGCGTGGCCGCGCTCGGCGGTATCCTCATCCCCGCCATGGTGCGCCGCGGCTACTCCACGGAGTACGCCGCCGCAACAACGGCCTCCGCCGGCACCATCGGCCCCGTCATTCCCCCGTCCATCCCGATGATCGTCTATGCGGTCTCGGCCGGCACGTCCGTCACGGCGCTGTTTCTCGGCGGCGTCGGCCCCGGCGTCCTCATGGGCCTGATCATGATCCTCTACAACTTCCTCATCAGCAAGAAGCGCGGCTACAAGGGCACGCCCCGCGGCGGCGGTTTCCTCTGGGTGCTCAAGCAGATCTGGAAGGGCCTTCCCGCACTGCTCATGCCCGTCATCGTGCTCGGCGGCATCTACTCCGGTCTTGCCACGCCGACGGAGTCCGCCGTGCTCGGCGTTATCTACACGCTGATCGTCGGCTTCTTCGTGTTCCGCACACTGAACTTCAAGCTGCTCAAGGAAGCACTGGTCGAGGCGGCCATGATGTCCGCTCCGGTCATGTTCCTGCTCGGCGGCGCGGCTGTGTTTGGCCGTCTGCTCACCCTGCAGCGCATCCCCGAGATGCTCGCCACGGCGATGCTCGGCCTGTCGAGCAGCAAGTACGTGGTCATGCTGCTGATCATGGCGTTCCTGCTGGTCGCCGGCATGTTCATCGACACCACGTCGAACATCGTGCTGTTTGCCCCGCTGTTCTGCCCCATTGCACAGAAGCTCGGCCTGGATCTCGTGTACTTCGGCATCCTCATGGTCGTCAACCTCTGCATCGGCTTCCTGACGCCGCCGCTTGGCGTCAACCTGTTCGTCGCAAAGAATATATCCGGTGCGCCATTGGGAGGGTTGGTCAAAGAACTGATGCCATACATCGGCATCCTCGTTCTGGCGCTCGTCCTGATGGTCTTCTTCCCGCAGATCGTCATGTTCCTGCCGAACCTGGTAGGCGGATGACGCCGGACACCCAAGAACTACTGACGGTAGCGTGAGGCAGACGCCTCATGCTATCGTCTGTTGTCAATGTACCGCCGCCGCATCCGGCGGCAGAAGGAGCTATTTATGATTGAAAGAATTCGTGAACTTGCAGCCGAAATGAAACCGGCCATGATCGATCTGGCGCAGCGCCTGATCCGCACGCCGTCGCTCAGCGGCCAGGAAAAGGACGTGGCCGACCTCATCCTTGCCGAGCTTGAGAAGCTTGGCTATGACGAAGTGTTCCGCGATCCCTGGGGCAGCGTCTGCGGCATCATCCACGGCACCGAGCCCGGCCCCGCCATCATGTACAACGGCCATATGGACCATGTCGACATCGGTGACCCGTCCGAATGGCACGGCTATGAGCCCTACGGCGGCGTGATCGACATCGATGAGATGTACAACGAGGCCGGCGACGCGCTTGAAAAGACCGAGGTCATCCACGGCCGCGCCGCCGCCGATACCAAGAGCGGCATCGCCTGCCAGATCTACAGCGGCGCGATCCTTGCGCAGCTCAAGAAAGAGGGCATCGGCTTCAAGGGCGACTATATGGTCAGCTTCGTCGTCATGGAAGAGCCCGCCGAGCAGATCGGCATCATCGGCCTGATCGACAACGAATTCCCGAAGCGCGGCCTGCACGTCGACGGTGTCGTCTCCTGCGAGGCCACCGCGCTCAAGATCTACTGCGGCCACCGCGGCCGCGTCGAGATCAACGTCGAGGTCGCCGGCGTGACCAGCCACGGCGCATCCCCCTGGCTCGGCATCAATGCCGTCAACAAAGCCACGAAGCTCATCGACGCCGTCGAGGCCTACTATGCCGAGCACTATCAGGTCGACGAGAAACTCGGCAAGTCCAGCATCGCGCTGACCGTCATCAACTGCACGCCCGGCACGATGTGCATCGTGCCCGACCGCTGCAATATCACCTATGACCGCCGTCTCGTCCCGACCGAGACGCCCGAGGACGCCATTGCTGAGATTCAGGCGATCATCGACCGCCTCTCCGCCGAGGATCCGGACTTCCACGCCACCGTGAAGGTCTCCGCCGTGCCGCGCACGACCTACACCGGCATCACTGAGACAAAGCCCAACATCAAAGAGGGCTGGCGCATCGCCGAGGACCACCCGTTCGTTGCTGCGGCCTCCAACGGCCTGCGCAGCATCGGCGAGCCCGTCAGCTACGGCTACTGGGACTTCGGCACCGACCTTGCCATGGTCAGCGGCCGGCATCACATTGCCTCCATCGGCTATTCCCCGATGCAGGAGTATTACTGCCACCGCCCGGTCGACAAATGCCGCATCGACTTCATGGAGCGCGCACTCGTCGGCAACATCGCCATCTTCCAGGAGCTGACGAAGCTCAGCGGTGACGATTTCAAGATCTGACGCGAAAGGAGCACCTGCCATGAATTACAGCCCGATCGAAGAAGTGGCGCTCACGCAGAAGCTCATCCGGATCGAGAGTACGAACCCCGGCGCATTTGAATACAAAGTGTCGGATTTCGTGTACGATTTTCTGGCGCAGACCGGTGCGGATGTCCTGCGCCACGAGGTGAAGGACGGCCGCTGCAACATCGTCGCCACACTCAAGGGTGAGCAGAGCGGCCCGCGTCTGGTCTACATCTGCCATCAGGACACCGTCCCGCTCGGCGACGGCTGGCACCATGACCCGCTGGCAGCCGAGATCATCGACGGCAGAATGTATGGCCGCGGCTCATGCGACATGAAGTCCGGCCTCGCAGCCGGCATGCTGGCGTTTCGCAGCATTGCTGCCATGGGCAAAAAGCTGAAGCATGACTTTCTGTTCATCGCCTCGATGGACGAAGAGGACATCATGATCGGCGCGGATAAGCTCATTGCCGACGGCATCGTTCGAGCTGACGACTATGTGCTCGATGCCGAGCCGACGAACGGCGCCATTAAAGTCGCCCATAAGGGCAAGACCTGGTTCCGGCTGGACGCAAAGGGCGTCGCCTGCCATGCAAGCACGCCCGAAAAGGGCAGTGATGCCGTAGCCGCACTTTCGGAGGTCATCTGTGCCATCAACCGCAGGCTCAGGGCGCTGCCGGTGCACCCGGAGCTCGGCCCGTGCGCAGCCACGTTCGGCATCATCAACGGCGGCCTGAACCTGAACATCGTGCCCGGCGAGTGCTACTGCACGATCGATATGCGCCTGACACCGCCGACGACGAACGAGCAGTCCATCCGCCTCGTGGAAGAGGCCATTGCCGAGGGCTGCGCGAACGTACCCGGCACGTCATGCACCTACACCGTACTTGCGCAGCGCCCCGCCGTGGAGAAGGATAACGATTCCTACCTGCTCAAGATGCTCCGCGCTGCGACGAAGGATGTCACCGGTGAGGAAGCCCCGGTCGATTTCTTCCCCGGCTACACGGACACAGCGGTCATCGCCGCCACGACCGGCAACCGCAACTGCATGTCCTACGGCCCGGGCGATCTGTTTTACGCCCACAAGCCGGACGAATTCGTCGAGCTTGACGACATCACCCGCTGCACGCGGGTCATGACCCGGCTGGCCGAATCCATCCTGATCGACGCCTGAGAGGAGCCGCACCATGCACGAAAAAGCCGCAGCCCTGCTGCAGAAGGTGCAGCTCCCGCCGATGTTTCGCGTGCGGCAGGTATTTGACCGCACACACATCGCGCCGGAGGACATCCCGGACTACATCGCCGGGATGCTTTCAGACGCGCCGCACACGCGCAAGATCCGTCCCGGCATGCGCATCGCCATCACGGTCGGCTCGCGCGGTGTGGCCAATATCCCGATCATCACGAAAGCGATCGCGGACTTCGTCAAGAGCCGCGGCGCGCACCCGTTCGTCGTCCCGGCAATGGGCAGTCACGGCGGCGCGACCGCCGAGGGGCAGCGCGCCGTGCTCGCCGGCTACGGCGTGACGGAGGAGACCATCGGCTGCCCGATCCTCTCGTCCATGAAGGTCAAGAAGATCGGCGTCAATGCCGACGGCATGGACGTATTCATCGACAAAAACGCGGCCGAGGCGGACGGCATCATCGTCAACTGCCGCATCAAGCCGCACACGTCGTTCCGCGGGCCCTTTGAGAGCGGTATCATGAAAATGATGACCATCGGTCTCGGCAAGCAGGTCGGTGCCGAGACGTGCCACCGCGCTGGGTTCAAATACATGGCCAAGTACGTGCCCATGTTCGGTCAGGCCATCATCGAAAACGCGCCGATCCTGTTCGCGGTCGCCACGATCGAAAATGCCTATGATCAGACGGCGGAGCTCGTCACGGTCGACGCACCCGACGTTTACGAGCAGGAGCCGATCCTGCTGCAGCGCGCATTTGCAAACATGCCGCGCATCCTCGTCGACAGCTGCGAGCTGCTCATCGTGGACGAGTGCGGCAAGTATTTCAGCGGCAACGGTATGGATCCGAACGTATCCGGCAAGTTCCCGACCCCCTACGCCTCCGGCGGCATCGAAAGCCAGCACATCGTCGCACTCGACATCGACGAGGCCTCGCACGGCAACGCGCAGGGGCTCGGCCTCGCCTCGGCCACGACCGTGCGCGCGGTCAAAAAGCTTGACCTCGACGCCATGTACGTCAACGGCATTACCTGCAAAATGCTCTACGGCTGCGAGATCCCGCCGTTCATGAACAACGACCGTGAGGCCATTCAGATGGGACTGGCCATGTGCGTGGATTACGACGAGGCACACCCGCGCATCGTGCGCATCCCGAACACGCTGCACCTCGAGCACATCATGCTCTCCGAGGCGTATTACGACGAGGCGCGCCGGAACCCGAATCTTATCATCGAGAGCGAGCCCGCGCCGCTGGCCTTTGACGCCGACGGCAACCTGGCCTTCGATCTCGACAACGCGCCGTGACTCCCCCGTCCGGGCACCGCAGCAAAAACAGAAAAACCTCCGGCATCTCTGCCGGAGGTTTTTTTAAGCGGCGCGGCCGTTCGGCGCGTCAGTGCTCGTATTCGTATGCGCTGGCCGATGCTTCCACGGCCAGCATGGAGTAGTTCCAGTTGTTTTTCATGGCCAGCTCCGCGCCGAACGGATCGCGGATGCGGAAGCTGTCAATGATCGTTCGATGATCCTGCGCGGAGGACGCCATGTGATTGTCGCGGAAAAACAGATAGTCCAGCCGCGCGATCGGCACCCACAGCGCCGAGCAAAACTCCTGAATGTAGGCATTGCCGGCAATGGCAAGGATCTTTTCGTGAAAGGCGTGGTCGGCCATGAGCAAGCCCTCGGTATTGTTGTCCGCAGCCATCCGCCGGAAGATCAGGTTGCGATGCTCAAGCTCGTCGATGTCCTCATTGGTCGCCAGATCCACAGCCAGGCGCACAGCCAGGCACTGCAGCGTCTGCATGGGCAGATAGTAGCTCTCGATCTTGTCCAGATCCAGATCCGCCACGACGGTGGCCTTGCCGGGATAGGTGAGGATGAGCTTTTGCTGCTCAAGGATCTTGAGCACCTCGCGCACAGGCGTACGGCTGACATGAAAATAGTCGGCCAGCTCCGTATCGGAGATCTTTTCACCCGGCTTCATCTGCATGAGGATGATCCAGTTGTGCAGAGTCTCGAGGATCTCCGCCTTTGTGCAGGGCACCTCGGTCGGGTAGGGAGAATCAGGCAGCGGCATGGTCGGACCTCCAGATGAAATCAAATTCGCACGATCGACAAATCATTATTTTTTTATTATATCATCGTGACCGGGACACGTCAAACCGCAGTTTGCGCGTGTCTGCCCGTCGCGGACAGCCGCTTGCAATGACAGGAAAAATGTTGTACACTGGGTACATCTTGTCACAAGCGATCAACACCCAGAGGGAGGGACTCACGGATGCTGTTTGACGCAAAGATCAGCGCCGCTTATTCCGGCCTGACGTATTCCCAGCGGAAAGTGGCAAACTATGTGCAGGAGAAATATGAGGACGTCGCGTTCGAGACCCTGGAAAAGCTCGCGGCCAAGGCCGGCGTGCAGCCGGACCAGGTCACGGGCCTGCTGTCGCAGATCCTGCCGCACGTCGTCAATGCCGCCACGCCCTCGGCTACTCCGGCTATTCAGAAATGCAGGAGGACATCAAAAAAGAGATCCAGACAAAGGGCTCGCTGCCCGACCGGCTCGAACGTGCCGCCGCAGTCAGCGACAACGATCTGCTCAGTGACACCTTCACGACCGATATCAACAACCTCAACCAGACGTTCGCCGGTCTGCAGCCGGATGAGCTGGAGGCGGCCATCCGCCTCATCAGCGGCGCAAAGAACATCTATGTGCTCGGCATGCGCAGCAGCTTTTCCCTTGCGCACTACATGGTCTCGCGCCTCGGTGAGATCAAGAAAAACGTGCACTTTGTCCAGCTCACCGGCCTGATCTATCCCGAGGAGATCGTCAGCGCCGACGTGGGCGATGTCTGCATCGCCTATATCTTCCCGCGCTATTCCAAGACGGGCATCAACATCCTTGCCTGGATGCGCAGCCGCGGCGTGAAGATCGTGCTCATCACGTCCAACAACAATCTCCCCGTGCGCAGCTATGGAGATATCTGCTTTCGCTGCGCGATCCAGAGTGTGTCGTGCAAAAACTCGCTCACGGCGCCCATGTGCCTGACCAATTATCTGGTTGCCGAGCTGGCGCTGCGCAATTATGACGAAGCACATGAGGTGCTCTCGCGCACCGAGGATATCCTCAGCACCGGCTTCTACCTCGGCATCTGACATGCGTCTGCGGCGCGGCGGACGGCATCCGCTGCAGGGCCGGTTCCTTGCACGCATCCCGGATCGTTCTCCCGTTTCTCTGTACAAGTATCCCGGACATCGTTTGCGCTCTCCTTTCGAATGGTTGCGTGTCGACTGCATGCTTCCAGAGCCTGCAAACGGTGTCCTCTTTTTTGTTTTTCATTGACGCAAACGGTTGTACCTTAGCCGCCGCACGTGCTACAATTTATCATCATCCGATCTACACAGGAGGTGCCGCCATGCAGCCGAAAACCCGCGCCGTCGCCGCGCTCGATGCGCTGGGACTCGCCGCAGTCGCGGCGCTGTTTGTCCTCTGGTGCGTACACACGCCGGATCTCACCGCCGCGGGCGGCATCGCCGCCGGGTGCAACGCAGCGCTGTTTGCCGCCGTGGGGCTGCGGTTCGTGCCCGCGTGGGTGCGCTTCTGGCAGCGGGAGGCAGCGTCGCCCGCCGTCCCGGCACAGGAGCCGGCGCACATGGCCGCGCGCATTTTTACCGCGCTGCTCGCGCTCGATCTTGCGCTGCTGCTGCTCACATGGGGCGTCCGCGCCATCGCCGGGCAGCCGGAGACGCTCACGCAGGCGCTCGAATTCTGGCGATGCCTCGACAGCCGGCACTATCTCGACATCGCGCGCGACGGCTACATCGCCGCCGGCGAGCGCGACCGCGTCGTGCAGCTCGTGTTTCTGCCGGGCTACCCGCTCGTGGTGCGCGCGGTGATGTGGCTCATCCCGTCGGACATCTGCGCGGGGCTGCTGACATCGGCCGTGTGCTTTGCAGGCGCGGGGTGCGTGGTCTACCGGCTGCTGCGGCTCGACCTGCCGCACCGGCAGGCGCTGCGCGCGCTGCGGTTTCTCGTGCTCGCGCCGGGCAGCTTTTTCTTCGCCGCACCCATGAGCGAGAGCCTGTTTCTGCTGCTGACGGCGGCGGCGCTCTATCTCGCGCGCACGCACAGGCCCGTCCTCGGCGGGCTGTGCGGGGCGTATGCCGCATTCACGCGCTCGCTCGGCCTGCTGCTGATCGTGCCGCTGCTGTGGGAGCTTGTACACGATGCCGTGCAGCGCCGCCGGGTGAACGTCCGGCAGGCCGTCGGGGCGCTGCTTGTGCCGCTCGGCTTCGCGGCATATTGCTGCATCAACCGGCGCGTGGCGGGAAACCCGTTTCAGTTTCTCATCTACCAGCGTGAGCACTGGAACCAGCGCACGGGGCTGTTTTTCAGCACCGCTGCGTACCAGGCGGACTACCTGCTGCGCTGCCTGCGCAGCGGCAACTGGCGCGATGCGCTCGGTCTCTGGCTGCCGAACCTCATCGCGTGCTTTTCCGCCCTCATTCTGCTGGCGAAGGCCGCGCCGCGGCTGCGCGCAAGCCAGACGGCGTGGTTTCTCGCGTATTACATCATCGCCGTCGGCGCGACATGGCTGCTGAGCGCGCCGCGCTACCTGCTCGTGCTGCTGCCCGTGCCGCTGGCGCTGGCACAGTGCGCGCAAAAGCGCACCGCGAACATCGCCCTCACTGCTCTGAGCGCGCTCGCCGCGTTCGGCTATCTCATCGCCTTTGCCCTGCGCTGGCAAGTTTGGTGAGCCGCACCGCCGGGCACTGTCCTTTTATCGGGACAGCAAATATGCTACACTTTAGAAAACACACAAGGAGGCAATGTTATGCTGCATCTGCTCTATGGCCCTGCCGCCAGCGGCAAGACCGATCTGCTCATGGGGCGCATCCACACGGCCGTTGCGGCGCGCACGCCGGGGCAGGTGCTGCTCGTGCCGGAGCAATACAGCCACGAGGCCGAGCGCGCCCTGTGCGCCGCCTGCGGCGACAGCCTGAGTCTGTACGCCGAGGTGCTGAGCTTCACGGGGCTGGCGCGCCGCGTCGCGGCGGAGACCGGCGCGGGTGACGCGCCGCTGCTCGATCAGGGCGGACGGCTGCTGTGCATGGCGCTGGCGCTCGATCAGGTCGCGCCGCGGCTGCGGCTGTTCGGTGCGGCTGCCCGCCGGGCGCAGATGCAGCAGACGCTGCTCGGCGCGGTCGACGAGCTCAAGACCGCGTGCGTCACGCCCGACGCGCTCGAGCAGACCGCCGCGCGCTGCCCCGGCTATCTGGGCGACAAGCTGCACGATCTCGCGCTCGTGCTCGCGGCATATGATGCCGTGACCGCGCAGGGGCACGCAGACCCCACCGACCGCCTGACGCATCTGGCCGAGCGCATCCCCGAGAGCACGCTCGGGCACACGGGACAGTTTTATCTCGACGGCTTCACCGACTACACGCGGCAGGAGCTTGCCGTTGTGCGCGCACTGCTGACGGCGGGCGCGGATGTGACGGTCTGCCTCACGCTCGACGCGCTCACGGACGGCAACGAGATCTTCGGCACGGCGCGGCACACGGCGCGCGTGCTGCTGGACATGGCGGATGACTGCGGCGTGCCCGCCACCGTCGAGACCTGCCCCGCCCGCGCCGCCGACACGCCGCTGCGCGTGCTCGAGCAGCAGCTGTTTTCCTACACCTCTGCGCACTTTGACGACCCTGCGCACACGATCACCGTCCACACGGCGGACGATCTCACGGCCGAGTGCGCATGGGCGGCCTCCCGCGCACTTCAGCTCGTGCAGTCCGGCTGCCGCTGGCGCGACATCGCCATCGCCGCGCGCGGCTTTTCTGACTACGCACCCGCGCTCGAGCGTATGTGCGCCTACTACGGCGTTCCGCTCTATTTTGCCCGCCGCACCGACCTGCTGCAAAAGCCGCTCGTGGCGCTCATCCGCGCGGCATACGACATCGTGACCGGCGGCTGGGACGCCGAGGACGTCTCGGCCTACCTGCGCACGGGGCTCGCCGGGCTCACGCCCGAGGAGACGGACACGCTTGTAAACTACGTTCTGCTCTGGTCGCTGCGCGGCGGCGCATGGACGCGTCCCGAGCCGTGGCGGCAGCACCCCGACGGCTACGGCGCGCCGGACACGGACGAGGCCGCTGCCCGCCTTGCCGAGATCAACGACCTGCGCCGCCGGGCCGCAGACCCGCTGCGCCTTCTGGGGGCGGAGAGCCACGCCGCCGCCACCGCCGAGGCGCAGGCCATGGCGCTGGCGGATTTTCTCGAGCGGCTGCAGCTTGCGCAGCGGCTCGACACGCTCGCCGAGGATCTGCGCCGCGAGGGACGCGGCGCGCTCGCGGCCGAATATGCGCAGCTCTGGGAGCTGACGGTCGGCGCGCTCGAGCAGTTTGCCGCCATCCTCGGCGGCACGCAGATGGACGCCGACACATTTGCGACGCTGTTTTTGCGGATGCTCTCGTGCTACGACATCGGCACGATCCCCGTCGCGCTCGACCGCGTGCCCGCCGGCGACCTTGACCGGATGCGCCGGCGCGGCATCCGGCACCTGATCGTGCTCGGCGCGTCGGACGACCGGCTGCCGCGCGCCGGTGAGCCGGACGGCGTGTTCTCGCCCGAGGAGCGGCGCGAGCTGCTGGAGCTGGAGCTCGACATCGGCGACGGCACGGACGATGTGCTCTGGCGCGAATACAACCTTGTCTACCAGTGCGTGACGCTCCCGTCCGAGACACTCACGGTGACCTACCCGCTCTTTGACGGCGACGGCACGCCCACGCGTGCGGCATTTCTCGTCACGCGCATCGGGCAGCTGTTCGGCACGCTGCCGCAGCCCGTTGACCCCGACGCGCAGCGGCTGCTCGCCCCCGCGCCGGCGCTGGAGCTGGCTGCGCGCACGCTGCGCGGTGCGACGGACGCCAACGCTAACGCCGCGCGCTCATGGTTCGGGCAGCACGACCCCGCCGCGCTCGCAGCGCTCACACGCGCGGCGCACACCGCCCGCGGCAAGCTCTCGCCCGAGCGCGTGCGCGCGCTCTACGGTCAGCGGCTGTATCTCTCGGCATCGAAGGCCGAGCGCTTCAGCGCCTGCCGCTATGCCTATTTTCTGCAATACGGGCTCAAGGCCAAGCCCCGCCGCCCGGCGGCGTTCAGCCCACCGGAGATCGGCACGTTCTTCCACTATGTCCTGCAGCACACGGCGCAGGACGTGACGGAGGCCGGCGGTTTTGCCGCCGTGACGGACGAGCAGCTCGGTACTTTCACCGACCACTGGACGCAGCGCTACATCCACGATGAGCTCAACGATTTTCAGGAAAAATCCGCACGCTTCATCTACCTCTTCCGCCGCCTGTGCCGGCAGGTGCGGCAGGTGGTGACCGATATGGCGCACGAGCTGCGCGCGGGCGATTTCGTGCCGCTGGATTTTGAGCTCAACTTCGCAGACCCCGAGCAGATCGCGCCGATCACGCTCTCGGACGGCGAGGTGACGCTCAACATGAGCGGCGTGGCCGACCGCGTGGACGGCTGGCTGCACGACGGCAAGCTCTACCTGCGCGTGGTCGACTACAAGACCGGGCGCAAGGCGTTCTCGCTCTCGGACGTGTGGTACGGCATGGGGCTGCAGATGCTGCTGTACCTGTTCGCGCTCGAGCACTCGGGTCCGGAGCGCTACGGTCACGAGATCGTGCCGGCGGGCGTGCTCTACGTCCCGGCGCGCGACGTGCTCATCCCGGCCGACCGCCGGCTCTCGCCGGAGGAAGCGGCAAAAGAGCGCGCCGGCGCGGTGCGCCGCTCCGGCCTGCTGCTCGACGACAGTGCCGTGCTGCACGCGATGGAGCACAGCGACACGCCGCAGTACCTGCCGCTCTCGTCCCGGCGCAAGGCGGACGCCCTTGCAAGTGCGGAGCAGCTCGGTCTGCTTGCGCGGCACATCGAGACGACGCTGCTCGACCTGGCGCACGAGCTGCGTGACGGCAGCATCACGGCAGACCCCTATTTCCGCTCCGGACAGGACACCGCCTGCACGCACTGCGACTATCTGAGCGTCTGCCACTTTACGCCCGGCGTGGAGGGCGACTGCCACCGCGTGCTGACAAAGCTCCCCGCCGACAAGATCTGGAGCAGCCTGAAAGGAGGCGAGATGCATGGCTGAACTGAACTTCACACCCGAGCAGCGCGCCGCGATCGACACGCGCGGCAGCACCGTGCTCGTGTCCGCGGCGGCGGGCAGCGGCAAGACCCGCGTGCTCACCGAGCGGCTCATGGCCTACCTCGCGGACGCGGAGAACCCGGCCGATATTGACCGCTTCCTCGTCATCACCTACACGCGCGCGGCTGCGGCCGAGCTGCGCAGCCGCATCCTCGACGGGATCTATGCGCGCATTGCCTCTGACCCCGAAAACCGCCGCCTGCGGCGGCAGGCCGCGCTGTGCGCCCACGCCGAGATCGGCACGATCCACAGCTTCTGCGCCGACTTCCTGCGCGCCAACTGCGCAGCCCTTGCGCTCGCGCCGGACTTTCAGGTCGCCGACACCGAGCGCTGCGCCGCCCTGCGCACGACGGCGCTGGAGCACACGCTCGAGCGCGCCTACGCCCGCATGGATGCCGACGCCGGCTTTCGGCTGCTGGCCGACACGGTCGGCAACGGGCGCGACGATGCGCGTCTGGGCGAGCTGGTGCTCACGCTCTATGACAAGATGCAGTGCCACGCGCGGCCCGCGCAGTGGGCCGCACAGCAGGTGGAGCTGCTCGCGCTCGACGGCGTGACCGACGCCGGGGAAACTCCATGGGGTCAGGCGCTGCTCGCGCGCGTGCGCGAGAGCGCGGCGCACTGGTGCGGCGTGCTTGAGGCGCAGCTTGGGCTGATGGCGGCGGACGACATGGCGTGGCTCAGCGCCATTTACGCCACAAGCTTTGCAGAGACGGCAGACGGACTGCGCGCCGTCGTGCGCGCCTGCGCTCAGGGCTGGGACGAGGCGATCGCGGCGCTGCAGGACGTGCCGTTCCCACGGCTCGGCAGCACGCGCAAGCCGCCCGATCCGGACGTGCGCGACCGCGTCAAGGCGCAGCGTGACGCGGCGAAAAAAGCCATCCAGACGCTGCAAAAGCAGATCAATATCCCCTCTGCGCAGGCGCTGAGTGACCTGCACGCGACGGCCCCGGCCATGCAGGCGCTGCTGGCGCTGACGCTCGACTTCGGCGCGGCCTACGCCGCCGAAAAGCGGCGGCGCAGCCTCGTGGACTTCTCCGACCTCGAGCACATGGCGGCGCAGCTGCTCACGGACGAGGACGGCGCGCCGACCGAGCTTGCACACCAGCTCTCGGGGCGGTACACCGAGATCATGGTCGATGAATATCAGGACGTGTCGGAGGTGCAGGACCTCATTTTCCGCGCCGTGTCGCGCGAGGGCAGCAACCTCTTTTTCGTCGGCGACGTCAAGCAGTCGATCTACCGCTTCCGTCTCGCCGACCCCACGATCTTCCTCGACAAATACGCGCACTTTGCGGATTTCCGCGCAGCCGCGCCCGGTGCGCCGCGGCGCATCCTCCTGCGGGAGAATTTCCGCTCGCGCCGCGCGGTGCTTGCGGGCGCGAACCACGTCTTTTCCAACATCATGTCGCGCGCGCTCGGCGAGCTGGACTATGACGACGCGGCGCGGCTGCGCGCCGGAGCAAGCTATCCCGGCGACGATGTGCTGCCGGAGCTCGCCGTGCTCGAGCTGCCGGGCGCAGACGACGACGCACCCACGCCGGAAAAGGCCGCGCTGGAGGCGGACTACGCCGCGCGGCGCATCCGCGCGCTCATCGACGGCGGTGCGACCGTGTGGGAAAACGGCGCTAAGCGCCCCGCGCACTACGGCGATGTGGTCATCCTGCTGCGCAGCGCCAACAGCGTCGGCCCCGTGTACCGCGCCGCGCTCGAGGCGCACGGCATCCCCGTGTCGGCGGAGACGAGCGGCGGATTCTACACATCCGAGGAAGTGTCGGTGCTGCGCTCGCTGCTGGCGGTGGTGGACAATCCGCACCAGGACGTGCCGCTCATCGCGGCGCTGCGCTCGCCGCTGTTCGGCCTGACGGCGGACGATCTGGCCGCCGTGCGCACGTGCGACCGCGAGCATGATTTTTACACCGCGGTCACGCTCGCCGCCGAGACGCGCGACGACTGCCGGGACTTTCTCGACGTGCTCGCGCGCTACCGCGCGCTGTCGATCGAGCTGCCGCTGAGCGAATTTTTGTGGCACGTCGTGGACGACCGCGCCGTCATGGCGCTCACGAGCGCGATGCCGGACGGCGAGCTGCGGCGGCGCAACGTGCTGCTCCTGCTCGATCTGGCGCAGCAGTTTGAACAGACGGGTGCGCGCGGGCTGCACCGCTTCCTGCTCTGGATGCAGCGGCAGGAGACCGAGGGCGAAGAACCCACCGTCCCCGGCAGCGAGAGCCGCAGCGTGCGCATCCTGAGCATCCACAAATCCAAGGGGCTGGAGTTCCCGTTCGTGTTCTTGTGCGACACGGCGCGCCTGTTCAACAAATCCGACGCACGCGAGAGCGTACTCGTGCACCCGGCGCTCGGTCTGGGGCCGAAGTGCACGGATCTCGAGCACGGCGTGGAATACCCGACCATCGCGCGGCAGGCGATCGCGGCGCAGCTGCTGACCGAGACGCTCTCGGAGGAGATGCGCCTGCTGTACGTGGCCATGACGCGCGCGAAGGAGCGCCTCGTCATCACGGGCACCGTGCGCGACATCGGCAAGACCGTCAGCACCCTGACCGCCACGGCCACCGTGCCCCTCGCGCCGGAGCTGCTGCGCGCTGCGCAGAGCCCGCTGCACTGGCTGCTGCAGAGCGCGCTGCTCGACCGGGATGAGCGCTATCTGCGCCGGAACTACGTCTATCTGACGACGGACACTGCTTCCGGCAGTGCGGAGGCGGAGGCCGAACCCACGCTGCCGGAGCCGGACCCCGCCCTGCTGGCGCAGCTCGAGCGCGCGCTCACGTTCCGCTATGCGCACGCGCAGGCCATTGACCTGCCGTCGAAGGTGACGGCAACGGAGCTCAAGCGGCTGGAGGCGGAGGACACGCCGCCCGAGGACGCCGGTGCGCCGCTGCTCAAAGGCGCGCCGCGCACGCAGGCCTTTCGCCGGCCGGATTTTTCGGCGCGGGATCGCAGGCTCACCGCGGCCGAGCGCGGCACGGCCACGCACCGCACGCTGCAATATCTGCGCTTTGCCGGCGCGCAGACGCCCGAGGACATCGCCGCGCAGGTGCAGGCGCTCGCTGCGCGCGGTCTGCTCACGGCGCGCGAGGCGCAGGCCGTGAACACAGCCTCGCTCCTGCAGCTGATGCGCACACCGCTCGGCGCGGCGCTTGCGGCGGCAGAGGCTGCGGGCACGCTGCGGCGGGAGTTTCGCTTCTCGCTCCTGTGCCCGGCGGAGACGTTCTTCCCCGGCGCGGGTGAGGAGCAGGTGCTGCTGCAGGGCGTGGTGGACGCGTGGTTCGAGACAAAGGACGGCCTCGTCATCGTGGACTACAAGACCGACCGCATCCGCCCCGATGCCGTGCCGGAGCGCACAGCGTACTATGCCGCGCAGCTGCGCGCTTATGCCGGGGCAATGGCGCGCATTACCGGCCGCCCAGTCTGCCGGAGGACGCTGTATTTCCTGCACTGCGGCTGCAGCGCCGATGTCCCCGAATCGGACGCATAAAAAAATTACAAAAACGCTTGCTTTTCTGTCATCGGCATGGTAGAATTCAGGTTGCATCTTGTAACCATGGACCAGCCCGTGCTCAAGACAGCTTATTATGAGGTGAATGACTATGAAAGACGGTATCCATCCGAATTACCAGCCGACCACGATCCGCTGCGCCTGCGGCGCCGTGTACGAGACCCGCTCCACGAAGCAGAACATCTCCATCGAGATCTGCTCCAAGTGCCACCCCTTCTACACCGGCAAGCAGAAGCTCGTTGACACCAGCGGCCGTGTGGATAAGTTCAACAAGAAGTACGGCATCAAGTAAGATCGGCTCTGCGTTCCTGCGAAATCAGCCCGCGTGCATTGCACGCGGGCTTTTTCGCGCCCTGCGGCATTTGTGACGTCATAAAGCCTCGTCTCGCCCGTACCCGCGGTCGAGCCTCCGCAGCCGGACGACCGAAAAACTCCGTAACGTCACGAAGCCTCGCAGAGTTTGCGTCCGCAGACGCAAAAAATTCCAATCATTTTCTCCGGCGACATGCGCGGCGGAGAAAATACCGCTCGGCTCGCAAACGTGCGCATTGGGCGCCTTTGGTGTACAATGCGTTCGCTTCATAGTTCTGCGATCTCTTCCACA
>ERZ838118.1901-NODE-1901-length-23872-cov-35.137927_pt1 | contig 23872 bp, 12 predicted proteins | sample MGYA00519863_ERZ838118 | MGnify/ENA primary metagenome ERZ838118 (study PRJEB31850, sample SAMEA3708827) | human gut metagenome | biome: human gut; feature: human-associated habitat; material: faeces | place: China | collected 2014 ...
TAATAGAAGAAAGACATGAACGAAGTGTTTCATAAGATTGAGTTTATTGGTTATTGGATTAAATAGAAAGGTCATATATCCCTACTTAATAACATTGGGATGTATGACCTTAACCTATGATTTTTTAAAAAGTGCTATTCATGTTTCATACTCAAATAAAAGAACCCGAACGAACCCGCACTACAAGAAGCCTGCCAGTTTCCAGTAATTAAAGTGCCGCCTTTAGCCGTAAACGAACAGCTTATTGTCTTTGTATAATTTTCAATCGCATCATCAACACCTTTCATAAGAACTTCTCCATAGGACGGATGAAGCATTACAATTTGATCAGTTGGAATAACAAGAGTTCCATCTGCCTTATTGTAAGTACCTGTAATTTTTTGTCCACCATTAAATATATTGAAAATTTCTACAGAAGTTTCGCTTCCTGCAACATAATTAATCTGAACTTTGTAACTTTCCGGTTCTTCCTTGCCTTGAGCATCATACTGAATCGCCGTATATGTCCCATCTATACTATATACCGGAGCAGCAGGAGTCTTTATCGTTTTCGACTCACTTGTCACAATTCCGCTGTTCGCAGTAACGGCATAAGTGCGTACATAGTATGTAATATTTTCATTCAAATTAGATGCATTAACAGTAAATGGAGTATTTAAGTCTGCTGCAGCACAGATAATGGAATTGGTAAATTGCTCGTCCGTAGACAACATTGCACCAATTTCCAAGACTTTATCAGTTTTTACCTCTAATGAACCGGTTATCTTTACAGTTGAAAAATTAAGTACGACAACATCTGTTGTAGATATTGTTGGTGCTATTGAAGCATCATACTCTATATCAAAATCTGATTTTGAAGGAGTATCTTCATCTTCACATGCAACCATAAAGGAAGCAAGCAAAAGAGAAGTTATAGATAAGAATAAATATTTTTTCATAATTCTCTTATTTTATCATTGGTTATTATGGATTTTGTTCTGATTCATCCATCTGATCATTTTCTTGGAACTCACGTCTCGGAATCTGATAAAGTAACGTCCAGTCTCCGGCTTTAAAGTCTAGTCTACCACCGACCCAATGGTTACTTCCTTCATAATTACGTATAATATCCTTTTTTAAACGAAGGTGATCAAAGAAAGAAAAACCTTCTCCCCATAATTCCAAACGACGTTGAGTATAAACCTCATCCACAGTTACAGATGTTTTATTCCAAGAAGGATCACGGTTAACCATCAATTCTTTCAATACAGAAGCTGCTTCACCATTTTTATTCAAATGCGCCAAGGCTTCCGCTTCTGTCAGATAAGCTTCAGACAAACGCATAAAAACGTAATCGGCTTCCCATCCTGTTACCTTCTTAAATTTTAAATTAGTATAATCAGGTACCTGTCTGCCACCTGTATCATAAGTTATAATAACCTTTTCTCCAGGATTTGCAAATTGTTTTCTACGTGCATCTGTCTCAGAAAAATTACTGAACAAACGTGCATCTATTTTTCTATATTGTCCAACAGCCCCTCCGTAACCTGCGTCATAGGAACAAAGGAATGAAAAGAATGAAGCAAACATAGTGGTAGTTTCTCCTGTAATATCTGCGCCCCACATCCATTCTTTGTTATTGATATTATTAAATCCATCGGTAGCAATTTCTGATAAACTCATTAATTGTGCATCAGAGTTTGTCCGTGCAGCATGCGCCAAATCTGCAGCTTCTTGCCAACGCTCCATATTTAAATAAATACGAGAGAGTAACATTTGAGCAACTTCCTTATTTATGCTCGTTTTTGCTTTTCTTTTAAAGCCTTCCAAAAGACTAATACCATTCTTTAAATCAGCTTCAGCCTGTGCATAAACTTCTGCCACCGGAACACGATTTAAACGTGATTCACCTTCATTAGGAGTATAAATAAGAGGTACTCCTAAAGCTGTTGCCGGATCAGGCAAAGAAGAATAAGTTTGTTGATACATACTTATTAAATAATAATAAGCCATACCTCTAATAGCTAACGCTTGTCCTTTCGCAGCATTTATTTCAGCACTTTCAGCTCCTTCTGGTATCTTGCTAATAATATCATTAGATTTATTAATTAACGTATAGAAGAAATTCCAATACATAAATGTACGAATGTATTGTTCTCCCCGATATTGGAATTGATAATCGAAAGTAAACCAACCAGAGCCTTGTACTTCAAAAGCTAAGTCATCTGTCATTACATCACCTAAATGGAAGAATGAAGTAAGTCCAAAATCATTATGCACAGTACCAGAGCTTCCCTGTGTATTATATTGATTCATATAATTGTACATACCGGCCAACAATGGATCAATAACTATCATTAGTTTGTCCGGGTTTTTGGTAGCAAGATCATCAATCTGCTCTCCAGTTGCCACACTCGTAGGGTCAACTGTTATATAATCTTCACCGCAGGATGATAAAGTTAAAGCTGCGGTAAGCATAGATATCGCTGTTATTTTTAATGACTTCATATGTTTTATTTTTATCATAAGTTCATACTAATACCAAAAGAAATGGTTCTAATAGCCGAGTATGCAGCGTCTTTCAATGAACCGTCAATAGCCTGTCTTGGATCAAGTCCTGTACGTTTGGAAGACAACCAAAGATTATCCCCAGATGCATACACACGTAATGATTGAATAGCTAATCTATTAGTCCATGCTTTAGGCAAAGTATAACCTAATGTTATATTCTTTAAACTGAAATAATCATTTTTAGTCAAGAAACGGTCTGAACTCTGATTTGCATGTAGATAGCCTTGCTGAACACGAGGAACATCTGTATTGGGATTACTTGGTGTCCAACGTTTAAAGATATCAGGAGACCAGTTTGTTCCGGCAGTACCACCAGCCATCAATGCAGAGTAGCCACTATCCATTAAATAACCACCCCCTTGGAACGCAGTTGCAATACTTAAATCAAATCCATATGCTTCTACTGTAGTAGATAAACCACCATAGAATGTAGGGATGGCAGACTTTCCTATCTGATAACGAGTTGCCTTATTTGGATCATTTGTTGTGCCCATGACAATATTACCATTTTCATCTTCTTGATCTACATAATATAATGCATCACCATTAGCAGGATCTACTCCTGCATATTTGTAAGTATACCAATCATACAGACTGCCACCTTCTTTTCTCCACCATGAACCGGTATAATAACCATTGGGGTCTTTGCCTTTTGCTAATTTAGTAACCGTATTTTTATACTTAGTGATGTTAGCATCGATATTCCATTTGAAATTATTTGTATTAATAATCTTAACGCCTAATTCCACTTCGAAACCATTATTTCTCATTGACATATCATTAACAGCTTTGGTACCCGGTAAACCGGCTGAAGGAGGCATTGCCTGATAGAAAAGCAAATCTTTGGTTTCTTTGATGAAATATTCTATATTTCCTGTTAGTCTATCCCATAATCCAAATTCGATTCCGACATTAAAATTATTACTTTTCTCCCAAGTCAAATCTTTATTACCGCGCCATGTATAATTAATACCGATTGCACCATCTTGCGGTACAACTTCGTATTGATCTAAGTAAGGAGTTGAATTACCCAAATTATCATTACCTTGCGTACCATAGCTGGCCTTTAACTTAATGTTGTTCACGAAATCTATCTCTTTCATAAAGTTTTCTTCGCTAATACGCCAAGAGGCACCGACAGACCAAAAACTACCCCATCGATTATCCGGATGAAAATGAGAAGAAGCATCTCGACGATAAGATGCTGTCAGATAATAACGGTCTCTATAGTCATATTGCAAACGTGAGAAGAAGCCTTCCAAATTATATTTATTAGTATAAGAAGTTGCATTTTTCAGAGAAGCTCCATTCGACAGCTCAGGGTTGTTAGGAATTAAAAATTGTTCCTTCATAGCCATCAAATAAGTAAGCTTATCTGATTTAACTTCATGACCTAATAATACATCAATATGATGATCTCCAAAATCTTTTTCATAAGTCAGCAATTGATTAGTATTTAATGCAAAATAACGCTGAGCATAACGATAGCTACGTCCATTCACATTTAAAGCATCTCCACCAATAGGAGTTTGAAAATCAACTTGCGTTAGATTCATATTATCTGCACTCAAATTGAAAGTAAATTTGAAGTCTTTTAAAAATTTAACTTCAGCATATGCTTTAGCGGAAATAATATCATATGTATACTCACGTATATCATTCACTAACTGTGCATATGGGTTGGCATTAGCTCCATAAGGACGCGTATGTCCGTCTGTTACTCCATAGTCATACGCCGGATTACCATTACTATCATAAATCATATTACCCTCGGCATCATGACGATAGATAGGATAGATCGGTGCAATATTCTGTCCAAAAAAGAACAAAGACGAGTAATTGGAACCACCGACATTAGGAGAATTAGTAGTTGTTTGAGCATAGGCCATATTAAATCCGGTTTTCAACCAACTTGTTGTTTGATTATCAACCTTTAAACGTCCTGTATATCTTTTGAAATTAGAATTACGAAGATAAGAATCATCATCAAGATAATTTAAAGATGCATAGAAAGAAGTCTTTTCAGAACCTCCTTTTATAGATATATTATATTCTTGACGCAAGCCATTTTTAAAAGGGTCTTCTTGCCAATCCTCAGAATAAAGTTGGCGAGCATTAGGATTAAGACGCCCGGTAGTCGGATCTATTAATTGGTTATTTGCAACATCATAAACATTATAACCACCCAATGAGGCTACCAAATTTTGTGAAGCATCCCAAGCTGCAGCAGCTTGTCCCATACCTGTTGAAATATTGGCATTCTTTAAAGCTTCCCAGAACATTTCATAATACTGACCAGCATCACGAATTGTTTTATATGCCTTTACACCACGAGAGTTAACTCCCCATTTGGCATCTAATGAAACTGTAGTTTTACCATTAATGCCTTTTTTAGTAGTAATCATAACTACACCATTGGCACCACGGGCACCATACAGAGAGTTGGCTGCAGCATCTTTCAATACTGTCATAGACTCAATATCAGCATTATTGATAGAGTTCAATGAGCCTTCATATGGCACACCGTCCACGACAATCAATGGTTTTTTTGAAGCGCTAATTGAACCAATACCACGTACAAAAATACTTGCTTCACTACCCGGTTGACCTGTACTAGAGGTAATTTGCACACCAGATACAGCTCCTTCCAAGGCTTTTGAAACATTTGAATTTTGTTGTTTTGTTATTTTGTCCGCTTTTATAGTGGCAGCAGAACCTGTAAAAGAAGACTTCTTAGCCGTACCATACGCAACTACGACTACTTCTTCAAGGGTCTCAGTATCAGGTTTTAATGTAATATTCAAGTTAGGCTTAATCGCCACTTCTTGAGTCGCCATACCTATGAACGAAATTACCAAAGTCTTTGCAGAACTAAAATTATATATAACACGTTGATAATTAACTAATTATTAATATTGTCGTATGATGCTTATATCCACTGAATACTGCTGTAGCATTATAATCAATAGATAATTTCTACCTTAATTCTACCATGAAATAAGATTGTATTGGTGGTATTTTACTAAATTAACCCTTATAATGTTCATTAAATGAAAGAATTTTCATTATTTTCACTTCAAATGTATAGTGCATATGAAAAAAACAACAACTGACAGAAATAAGGTTCATTTTGCAGTCATGGCTATAGAAGCAAGTTCGAAAAAGATGAATATTTCTCCTATGGAAATGTATCAAAGGCTGGAAAAGGTTAATCTATTCAAGCGGCTTGTTTGGGATTGCTATGATATAATGCATACGCAAAGCCTACAACATGTTTCCGAAGATTTGGTGGAAGCCTTGCGCAATTGGGAAAAGCGAGAGAACCATCTGCAGAATAATGAAAATCGAAAAGATTAATATGAAATGCATATAATGACATTATATCATGTTTCTACACTCCCAATAGAGCATCCTTTGGCCAATGCCAAACGTGCAGATTAGGATTTTGGAAAAGGATTTTATTTGACGTCTTTACACTCTCATCAAATTTGTTTGTTGAACCAAGAACTGATAGACCGTCATCTCTGTTATGTGAATAGTTTTCTATTGACCTTTAAATAGAAAAAGTCGAGTTATGAAAGAATAGGTACTTTAGCGAAAAATAAGCCGCATCGTCGTGCTATTGGCAAAGCGTTTGTTTCTCCCGAACGTGCTTTAGGAATTTTTTATAGCACGCATACATGTGCTATGCTGTATGATAATCGGTATGGTTTGCATTTAATGGGAGACTTTTATATCTTAAATAATATATTGCAAGAATTGCAGGAAAAACAATCTTGACATAGAAGTGCATAATGTTTTATTCGGAATTATATTAGAAAATATAGGAGGGTGTCTCAAAGTTTATTTTGAGACACCCTCTTTCATTATACTCAATAAGCTTTCACATTAATATCCAGGATTCTGCTGTCCCTTCAGTTGTGGATTACTATCCATTTCATCTTTCGGGATAGGCCATATCCAACGATTATCTGTAGCCTCTTTCTCTATATCAGTACCCAAAGCTGGCAAATAATCATCTCTTTGAGCATCAGATGAGCTACGCTTCATACCAATTTTCCATCGTTTCATGTCAAATAATCTATGACCTTCAGCAAACAGTTCTCGTACGCGTTCATCTTGAATTTCCTGCATCAAAGCTGCACCATTGTAAGCTGTTTCGGTCCATCCTTTTATACGTACCTTCTTCAGTTCGTTCAACATATCTGAGGCCTTATCCTCTTGATTCAGCATCGCATAGGCTTCAGCAGCTATCAGATACATTTCGGAAATACGGAAAGCTTTTAACTTGTTGACATTATTGGACTTTCCTTCATACAATTCAGGGTTACCCGGCCATTTACTGCAATAAGTGACTTCAATATCATCACCTACTTGACGGTCAATCGGTCCGGTTGTAAAATAAGCATCGTAACGGATATCATTCTCCTTATCGTATAAATCTAAAACAGGCTTCACAGGTAAGTAACTAGGACGAGGCAATTTATCAACTATTCCCATAAAAGAGCTGCCCAAAGCATTTGAACCGGTTTCTGTCTTTGACATTGCAAACTGCCAGATAGCTTCTGTGCCGACATCGTTCAACCACATCTTTTTATACGCATTTCCATCAGATATCAAAGTATAACGCTTGCTGTTGATTAATCCTTGTGCAGCAGCCGCAGCATTTTGATAATCTTCCATTTCCAAATAAACACGTGCTTTTAAAGCTTCAACTACATCTAAAGTGATATATGCAGACTGAGCTTCTCCCTGAATTCCTACTAAATTGGATGCCTGTTCCAAATCTTTTACGATAAAATCAAAAGTTTCTTTCAGGGTGCTGCGGCCGGGATATTTGGAATAATCCGAAGTAGGAGCATATTCTGTAACCAAAGGTACTCCATAATCACTTCCGGCAGCTGCGGAATCGTAATTTTTGCAATAATGCAAAGCCAATTCAAAATAGGCATACGCTCTGGAAAAATAAGCTTGTCCTACATAATGATTGATATAAGCTTTATCATTTTCACTCAATTCCGTGTCATTTGCCAGAATATTCTGACCGCCCTTTATTAAATGATTGGCATTAGCTATAATATAATAATTGTCGGCCCAACATCCCGAAAATGCTCCATCTGTGATTTCAAAAGCCCAACGGTAAAAATATCCGTAAGTATTACCATAGTCTGCTGTAGCAGTCAATAATCCAGATTGTACCAATGCGTCCATTGAATAGGCATTTTGGACATATCCTCTCCATTCAGCATGAAGCATATTACTAAAGGCCTGACAGTCCTTTACAGTCAATATTGATTCATCCGTAGGTATTGATGTGCTGGGCATTTCATCCATATTACATGAAGTAAATGCTGCACAACAAGCTATAATTGATAGTATAATTGATTTCTTCATATTATCCTTTATTTAAAATTAGAAAGTTAATTCAGCACCAATCGTAAATTGCTTAGTATTAGGATATTTTCCTAATTGCAAGTTTGAATCCACTTCAGGATCGGCACCTGTATAGTTGGTTACAGTCAATAAATTACGTCCAACAGCAAAAATGCGTGCTCCTTTGATGAAGCCGGTCTTGTTCAGCCAACTTTCCGGTAAAGTATAACCGATAGTCAGGTTTTTCAAGCGAAGGAAAGAAGCATTCTCAATTAAATGAGTGTCAAAACGCAATTCGGAATTAGCAGCTGGAATATTAGTGACCTGACCGGGAGTAGTCCACATATCAAGCATATCTGTTGACTGGTTTAACTGACCCGCAAAATTCGGATTGTTGTAGAAGAAAGCATCATTATTGATGGTATACTTTCCTAATACATAAGAGAAGTCCGCATTGATGCTGAAACCTTTCCAGAAGAATGAAGTGCTGAAACCGCCAGCCCATGGAGCATAGCGTTGTTTTCCTGTAAACACAGCGTTGTCTTCAGAATAAGTTTTGGTCTCATTGCCGTCTTTGTCCAACCAAATCTGCTGTCCGTCTGCCGGGTCTACTCCCACCCAACGAACGTAATAAAGTTCACCATAAGGCATTCCTACCTGATATTTGATACCTGTATTGGCAACAACGTACTCATCACGTCCACCAAACAATTCTGTAATCTGGTTCTTATTATAGTTAATATTGGCCGAAACACTCCATTGTAGATTTCTACGATTAATAATATCGTATGAAACTGTAGCTTCAAAACCACGGTTAAACATACTACCGATATTTCCCCAACCGGAACTATGACCTGTTGTATATGAATAAGGAATAGTCATCAGCATATCTGTGGTTTTCTTATCATAGTATGCCAAGTCGATATCCAAACGATCAAACAAACGTGCACTCAATCCTATATTTATAGTCTTTTGTTTTTCCCAAGTTAAACCATCATTCTGTACAGAAGAAATATAGAACGTTTGGTCTCCATTATACTTGCCTGTACCCACCAGACCCAAAGAAGGATAATAGGGATCACCGTCAAATGCAGAGTTACCGGTTGTACCATAGCTGAATTTTACTTTTAAGTCTTTCATCCAGTCAATGTCTTCCATGAATGCTTCTTTAGATACATTCCACATCGTACCGACGGAGAAGAAAGAAGCCCAACGGTTATCACGTCCAAAGATAGACGAACCATCTGTACGGAAAGAAGCGTCGAAGAAGTATTTCTCACCAAAATTATATTCCAAGCGGCTGAAATATGAATTCATCACTTTTTTCTTTTTGCTGGCACTCGGCTGTTTGGGGATAGTACCATTGCTTAGCATAGGTAAACGACCATCTGTAATGTTGTCTACACTGGCACCAAAAGAACTTCCATTATAAATTATAGATTCTTGTCCGACCAATGCCGATATATTATGCATTTCATTGATACTGAATTTGTATTCGGCTGTATTGGTAAATGTAAATGAAGAGTAGCGCTGGAAAGATTCAGATGCAGACCCCTTTTGGTTATTATAATTAGCCGGAAGACTGACGTAACGATATCTGTAATCAAAAGCATCTATAGCCTGTGCCGCACGGATGGTCAGTCCTTTTATCGGTGTAATTTCCTCAAAAGCATTACCATATAAACGTACTTTGTTCTTTTCTGTAGGTTGGTTTTCCAGCAGATAATAAGGATTCCACAATCCAATCTTATCTAAAATATCCTTTCTTTTACCGTAAGAAATAGAACCGTCTGCATTTTCTATAATTTCATAAGGGGTTTCATAAGGAATAGCCCATTTACTTAAAGTCGCTACATTGTACCAGCTGTTTCCTGTTCCGGCAAAACCATTAGTCTCAAAGTCTTCATAAGACAATCCTAAGTTCAAACCAACCCGAAACCAGTCTGAAACTTTAGTATCAATATTACTACGTACCGTTTCACGTTTCATTCCTGAAGATGGTTCAATACCATCTGCGTCATAATGGCTGGCAGAGATAAAATAATTAGTATTGTTGACAACACCGGTGATACTTGCATCCAACTGATAGGTAGGTGCATTATCTTTAAAAAAGTAGTCATACCAATCAGTAGATATACCGTGTTTCAATGCAAATTCTTTGTTAGCCTGAAAAGCTTCATTATTTTTATAATTTGGATTGACAGTTTCACAGAAATTGAAATACTGTTCCGAGTTCATTAAAGTGATATTTTCTACAGCACGCTGGGAGATACCATATTGTCCTTTTACGGTAACGGTCGGTTTAGCACCTTTACCACGCTTGGTGGTAATTACTATAACACCATTAGCAGCTCGCGAACCATAGATAGAAGTTGAAGAGGCATCTTTCAGAATAGTCAGATTTTCAATATCATTGGGGTTAATAGCAGAGAATGCTCCGCTTGAAATGGGAGCGCCATCCAATATAAATAGCGGTTCACTGGAAGAATTGATAGAACCGATACCACGTAAACGCATAGAGACTCCTTCACTAGGCTCACCGGAAGATGTAAAAACCTGCAAACCAGCCACCTGTCCTTGTAAAGCATCTGCAAAGTTCGCACTTGGTCTATTGGCAATCTTTTCAGATTTTACAGCTGCAACAGAACCAACCATAGAACCCAATTTCTTGGCACTACCATATGTACCGGTTACCAATACTTCACTTAATAATTCCGTCATGGGTTTCAAAGTAATTTTCATACTTGGTTTAATAGGTACTTCTTTGTTTTCCATACCTATAAACGAAATTACCAAAGTTTTTGCAGAACTAAAGCAACGCATATCTCATTGATATTTAATGCTTTGCTTTTTTCTGAATAAAGTTTCATCCCTCCTTTATAATACCTTTAAACAGCAATATTATGAAATGTTTTCTACCCGGATTCTACCATCAATCCCTTTTATTTAGAGTTGCTGCAGAAAGAAATTATTTGCTATATATATTTTTAAGCCAATATTCAAAGATAGGATCTTGCATTTCTATTTTCTCTTCAGGAAGTATATCAATCAGGTCTTTCTCTAAAGTCGCTTTCTTTAAATTCTTTATATTGGCGGAAGTGCCTAACTGATATTTGGTCAAAACCGCTTTTGAAGAAAAATTTGACTCTTGATTGGCAACAGCTATTAAAAAACTGATTTGTTTCGGAGTTAAAGAATCCAATATATTGGTAAACAACAAACTTAACTGCCCGACAAGGCCCTGAAAAGCTTCCTCGATAATTTGCTGAGAACAATTCTTAGCTGTACGCAACCATACCTGCTGGCTCAGTTGTTGGGTATAATACGGATGACCTTTGGTTAATTCCACTATATTAGCACACAAATTGTCGGAGATACTTTTTTTAGTATCAGAAAAACGTTTTGATATAAATTCAGTCCAATCTTTCTCTTTGATTTTCTGCAAGAAAAGCACATCTCCAAATTTATAAAAAGGCATCTCATAATTATTGAAGATATTCAGTAACATGTGTCTTTTACTTCCATATAAACAATAGCCTACAGAAGTATGCTTTTGCCAGTGCGAACGGAGTTTGCGTTGGAATCCCAATGGATCCTCATATTCATTTATATTTTGAAATTCATCAATGCAAACGATAAATTTCTTTCCTGTTTCCTTAGCCATCACTTCCGGCAAATCAAGAATCTCATCATAGGAGAATTTAGTATCTCTAAAGTCTATTCCAAAGGAGAATTCATAACTCTGACTGCCATCGGACAATGAAACAAGGGGAATGAACTTGCCTAGATACTTTTTGGCGGCTGCTATAAAATCGTCCCATGCACTGGTGCCGGCTTTCAATATAGTATTCGCGTAGATTTTATAGAATTGTTCTTCTGTACGGCAGTTGAAGATGTCTATTTGACAAATATGTATATTCTTGTCCGCAAGCTCCAAACGCTGCGCGGCTTTATGAACCAAAGATGTTTTTCCCCATCTGCGCGGAGATATGATAATTGTATTAATCAGATTGTTGAAGTTCTGTATCAACAATTCGGTTTCCTGCAGTCTATCCGTAAAGTTTTCTTTTTCTGCTATCCGGCCATATACAAAAGGAGCTTCCATACTATTCGTCTATTAGTTTCAACAAAGATAGATGAAAGAAAAAGGAATAACAAATATAAAAGGATTTTTTAGAATCATTTGATTTCAAATCAATCGATTTCAAATCAAATGATTTCATTGTATGCTATCCCAATACACTTTTCCGTGTACAACTGTTTGATCTTGATTCGCTTTGGCAAAGAATAAAAGGGGGTTGTGTCAAAACGTGGACAATGCTGTCGTTTCGTTCGTAGGGGCGAGGTTCGCTCGCCCGAAAACAGTTTACTTTGTGTCTTCGGGCAGGCAAACCCTGCCCCTACAGCTGGCGATTGGATAGGCCGGTTTAGTTTTGACACACTCCCTTTTTTAAAGTTAGTGAGTAATTTGTTTTCTTTATATTACCAATTACCTTCTATATTAGAATTAGCATTCATATCATTATTGGGAATCTCCCACAAGAAACGTTTGTCAGAAGCATCCTTAGTAAGCTCTGTATAATCAGATCCGCTCATTAAGATAGCTGGGTTCTGCGAATCATGGCGCTGGATACTATCATGCCATCTTTTTAAATCATTCATTCGCTGGCCTTCACCAACAAACTCACGAATCCATTCATTCTTTATTTCTTTAAACAAAGCGTTACCTGTTGCAGTAACTGTACTCGCACCACGTTGAGTCCTCAAATCATTTAAGTATTTCAGGGCATTTACTTCATCATTAGCTTGATACGAAGCTTCAGCAGCGATTAAATATGCTTCGGCTACACGGAATACTTTCGGCATTTGATAATATTCATACTCTGATTTTTTGAGTTTAGGATTACCGGGGTACTTATTGAGCATATAAACATCATTGACTGTTGTTTCAAGGCAAGTAATTTTATCCTTGCGATAATACACTTCTTTTCTGATATCCCCATCCTCATAAAGATCCAACACCCATTTTGCAGGAACAAAATCCGGGCTAAAACTTTCAGTTGCCGTACTGTAAGATAAGTATAGTGTCATGGCATTGGCACGTTCGTCTACAGATTGGAATGACTTAAAGATAATTTCAGAGCTTTCGTCATTCAACCACATACTGCTAAATACTGTTGCATCTGTAACCAAAGGATATTTATCAATCAGTCCTTTTGCTAATGTGACAGCTTCACCATAATTATGCATATACAAATCAACACGTGCTTCAATGGCATCAATTACATCTACTGTAAAGTAAACAGAATTAGCTTCTCCTTTAGTAGTCAAATTAGCACGTGCCTCTTTAATATCCTGTTTTATTTGTTTATAAGTATCTTCCAATGAAGAGCGAGACGGCTTTCCTTGAGGATCCATCTCAAGAACCAATGGCAGACCTTTAGCCGATGCTGCCGTTGCCGGTTCATAATCACTGGCAAAGCGAGTCACTAATGTATTATAACAAATGGCACGCATTAAATAGGCCTCGCCTTTAATCATGTTAAGAGTTGCTTTGTCTTCTTCGTTTTCAGCTGCTATTTTATCGATATTGGTTATAATATTATTGCAATTATTAATTGTATAATAATTATATTGCCAAATATCCTCAATATCATATTGAGCTGCCGTAAAGTCCCAACGATGCATATCTCCCCCACGGTTAGAGTAAGAGATTGTTGCATTGAACAAATCTGACTGCTGGTCTGCAGTATAGGTATAGATTCCTCCATTGATAGACTTAAAGTAAGAATAAATACCATTACGGAATTTAACCGCATCATCTACAGTTTCCCAAGATGTCTCCGTAGAAATACTATCATTAGGATATTGGTCTAAGTCACACGATGTCACTGTTAAGACAAGAGATGACGACAATATTATAGTTTTGAATATTTTACGTATCATAATTTAAATATTTAGAATGTTAATTCAGCACCAATTGTAAATTGCTTTGTATTAGGATAAGCACCGTAAGTCAAATTAGTATCCAACTCAGGATCTGCTCCCTTATAATTTGTTATAGTAAACAAGTTACGTGCTGTAGCCATTATTCTTACTCCTTGTATTACTTTGGTTGGCAATAACCAATTTTTAGGCAAAGTGTATGACAATGAAATATTTTTCAAACGTAAGAATGAAGCATTCTCCAATAAGTGGGTATCAAATTGCATGACATTTCCAAAAGCAGGAATATCAGTAACATCCCCCGGTTCTTTCCATTCGTTCAGAACGTCTTTTGATTGGTTATATCCGGCAAAATTATAAGGGTTTGCAGCAAAATAATAGTCATTGTTTACCATATATTTTCCTAACACCCAGGCAAAATCAGCATTTAGGCTCAGACCTTTCCAAGATACATTTAATCCAAAACCACCATTATGAGGTGCATAACGTTTTTTACCGGTGGCTTGCTGAAGTAGTTCTTCATCATATTCTTTGGTTGTCTCACCGTCAGTTCCCGGCACATACCACATTTGCTGACCGTCAGCAGGGTCTACTCCGGCCCATTTAGCCATATAATATTGTACAGGTTCACCGACATTGTATGATACCAGATAATTAGGCATAGCCCATTCATCATAGCCATAAAATAACTCAGTAATCTTATTCTTATTATATGCATAGTTCATATTAAACCCAACAAACCAGTCTTTTGTCTTCAGCAAATCAAGTGAAATTGCTATTTCAACACCAGAGTTGGTCATTGAACCCACATTTTGAGTAATAGAACTGAAACCGGAAGTATAAGGTACAGGTACATCCATTAACATGTTAGAAGTCTTCTTGTTGTAATAAGTCAGTTCAATGCGGTATTTATTCCAGAAGCTGGCTTCCACTCCTATATTAGTCAGGGTTTGCTTTTCCCATCCCAAATCTCCATTACCGGGAGTATTGATTTTCCAACCTCCTTGTGCATTATATAGATTAGTTCCTACTAATGCCAAATGTTCATAGTTGCCGATAGAAGAGTTACCAGTAGTACCAATACTGGCTTTTAGTTTTAAATCAGACAGAAAGTTTACATCCTCTAAGAAACTCTCTTTCTTCATATTCCACATCAAACCTCCCGACATAAAAATGGCATTTCTATTATTTTTACCAAAACGAGAAGAAGCATCGTTGCGAATAGAAAAGTCTGCAAAGTACTTATCATTTAAAGCATAGTTGATACGTCCGAAGAATGATAGGAATTGATAAGTATAGAGATCATTTTCATCAGCTCCCAATAAAGTAGCTACTGTACCGGCTTCCAACATACTTAAGCGGTCATCGCTTTGTCCAGTTGTCTCTGAAGCAAAACGTTGATAATCATTTTTAATTCCTTCTTGACCAATCAAGATTGTAAAATCATGTTCATCTTTAATCTTGAAGTTGTATTCGGCTGTATTGGTGATTGTCAATTTAGCATTTCTTCTAAATCCCTCATAAGTATATCCTCCCTGAGTAGCATTAGGATGTGAAGCTAAACGTTTAGAAGTTTGTCTGAAATCATAAGCTTCTATACCAAACTGAGAACGTATAGTCAAGCCTTCAATGGGATTCAATTGAAGGAAAGCAGTACCATCCAATTGCGCTGTGTTTGAAGATGAAGGTTGTTTGTCAGACAAATAATATGGACTATATCTGTTTAGGCCTGGAATAACTTCCAGTTTAGAACCGTCTTCTCCATAAGGATTATAATAAGTAGGGTTCAAAATGGTACCAAAGATACCACCATTCAGGCTATTTGAGCCTTGATATGTAAACAGTGAAGTTTGTTGTTCATCATAAGTCGCACCGAAATTTACACCAAAACGCAACCAATCTGTTGGTCTTGACTCCAAATTAGACCGGAATGTATATCTATTATATTCCGAGCGGGGAGTTATACCATCTTGATAATAGTATGAACCGGATACATAATATGTAGTTTTATCGCTACCGCCTTGGATGGATAAGTTGGCTTGATAAGTTGGCGCATCATCTTTGAAGAAATAATCCTGCCAATTGGTGTCGATGCCCGAATTGATATACTTATCATAAGTTTCCTGTTTGATGATACCATGCGACAACTGATAGCCAAGCAATTCTGTCGAATTCATTGGATTGCTTACTCTTCGTGCTAATCTGGCAGTACCATAATTACCGGACGCTGTAATCACAGCCTTTTCGCCAACTCTTCCTCTCTTTGTAGTAATATAGATAACACCGTTAGCAGCACGTGAACCGTAAATAGAAGTTGCCGAAGCATCTTTCAATACAGTAACGCTTTCAAAGTCATTCGGATTCATCATTACCATGACACTTGAACTAACCGGAGTTCCGTCCAATACATATAACGGTTCGTTATCTGCAGTTAAAGAGCCTACACCTCTAATGTATGAACTAGAGCTAGAGCCTGGCTCACCAGAACTAGTATAAACTTGTAAACCTGAAACCTGCCCCTGTAAAGCATCCATAGCATTAGCTACTGGTTTTGCAGATAATTTTTCTGAGTTTACTTTTGCAACAGAACCGACAATACTGCCAATCTTTTTGCCGCTACCATAACCTAAAACGACAACTTCTTCAAGTGTTTCTGTATCAGGTTTTAGTACGATATTCATAGTCTGTTTTATAGGTAATTCCTGAGACTTCATACCTATAAACGAAATTACCAAAGTTTTTGCAGAACTAAAATTATATATAACACGTTGATAATTAACTAATTATTAATATTGTCGTATGATGCTTATATCCACTGAATACTGCTGTGGCATTATAATCAATAGACAATTCCTACCTTCATTCTACCATGAAATAAGATTGTATTGGTGGCGTTTAACTAAATTAGCCTTATAATATTCAGTAGATGATATGAATCAGATTATAAAAGTTTTGTATCACAATAGACGGAACCTGACACAATGACATATATACGTGCAGGCTTATGCGTACGTACGTGTAGCCCGATGCATATATACGTGTGGGCTGATGCCACCGTATGTGTAGACCGATGCCACCGTATGTGTGAAGTGTTTTAAAAATATACAGCCCACACCGAATGTCGCAAAAAGACCTTTGTGTTTTCAAAAAAGCTCGTTATGTTTTCAAAAAACTTCAGCACCTTTTTAAAAAAGCTCGGCATGTTTTTAATGTAAGGGCAGATGGGATTATCCCCCCCCTCATAAAGTCGGTCATTCCTTCTTGTCCGTTCATCCTTACATTTTAAATTTAATGCACTGACGAACAACCGGTTAAAGATGACAGCACATCCCCTCATCCTCCCTTCATCCGTGCTTTCCAAGTCCCTTCACAATCTGCCTTCAGTATTTATCCTACCAGAAGGGATTTTACAGATGAAAGGAGGCTGAAAGGGCGGTGATGGGATGCCCATTCACTACCGTAATCCCCACCAACAGGACGTTTTAACGACTAATGAAAGGAGGAAGGAAGAATCGTATTTTTACTTGTGGAGCAAAAAAAACACAGTTGGTTTTTATGGTTTCAGCCATCGTGTAGCAAGTCATTTACTAAAATGGAATCATCCATTCCTTTGACCTTACCAAAGCAAGTATGCATAATGTTTGCAGAGGAAAAATCTGTCACACATAAAAGTACAAATGCTCGAAGAGCCTTTCTTTGTGTGACAGATAAGAGAGGTGATTGTTCTACTTATTTTCTACCTGGTCCGGCAGTACAATCAATATGTCAGCAATATTCAATCTTTTCCTTTCTGACACTTTTTCAAATCACGGACAATGGTACTACCCATTACTTCACCATAAATTTGAGTTGTAGTCAGATTTTTATGCCCCAATAGCTTTTGTACTGTTGTTATATTAGCCCCCTTATATATTAATAAGGTAGCATTGGTGTGTCGGGCTGTATGAAATGAAAAGTGCTTGTCTATATTTGCCAATTTACCGATACGAATTAATTCTTTGTTAACATTGGAATTACTTTTCAGCGAGAAAAAAGTATTCCACTGGTTTTGATATTTATAAAGTATGTTCAAAGCTTTTCCGCCAAATAGTAGGTTTAAAGGAAGCTTAACCTCAATACCTGTTTTTACAGAATTGAATATCAGCCACAGTTCTCTGTCTATTTTAACAATATTCTTCTCAGTTAAATTGGTAAAATCCGAATAACGCAATCCAGTATAACAACAGAATAAAAATGCGTCTAATGTATGTTGGAAATGTATATCTCGATTCATCAAAGACAGCTCTTCTAATCTTTTCATTTCATCAGGCAAAAGAAATACATGTTTTCCCTCTTTCATTTTAATTTTATATCTTCTGAAAGCATAATCATTTAAATCGATATATCCTTTATTTATTGCTGCATTAACGAACGATTTCAAATGTTTCATGTGTTTTGCTACAGTATTCATCTGATAACCGGCGTCATACAAATACTTCTCAAAACTAGTTATAAAATTGTAGTTCAAATCTTTAAACTCTATTGATGGTTTAAATGATTGGAGCAACCCAATAGTCGTTAAATGATTTTGCTTGGTACTGTCCTTTAATTGAGATGCATCTATTTCTTTACGCGCAAAGCTTAAGAATGAAACATCTGTACTGTTTTTGAATTCATCCTTTATAAGATTTAATGTGATAATCTTACCTTGCCTCCACAAAGACAGTTCTTTTCTTTCTAGCTCAATTATAAACTCTTTAAGCATTCCATTAAGCGCATCCTGATTGGGATGATCTTTGATAATTTTCTTTTTTACATCCCATTGTTCTGGACGTAAATAGATGTGGGTAGAAAAGTAGATCTTCTTCTTGTTGAGGTAAGCTTCTACTTGAACCAGAGCCGTTCCTCTGGAATTTAAACATTTTTTCCGGTTGTAAACAGGACGATAACTAATCTTTCTCATAATTCTTAGTTCTAAAATTGAAATACTATAATTCTATGATAAGACGTAAAGTGAACACTAAAAAAGCATTTGAAGATATTTTTGTTCTTTTCTTTATATAAACTTAGAAAGATAGCCTTCATATGTTAACAATTATAAGTTAACAGACCTTTAAAACTCAAGTTGCAGATTGAAAGTCGTCTTATTGCATATATTAAAAACTCGAATAAATATGAAGTGAATTTTCATTTTTTGTGAGATAAAAGTGCCTAAAAGCATAATAATAGAGGAGAAACTTGTGATTTTTACCATTATTTGTTTGATTTTACAATTTTATTCATACCTTTGCCAATTGTTAGAGTGAATGAATTTATATTAATCTAAAGTTAAACTTTAAGAGAGAATTTTATGAAAAGAAAATTTATGCTGTTATTGACCTGCCTTTTTATAGGTATAGGTCTGGTAACCGCTCAGGTCACGAAGGTAACAGGTACTGTTATCTCGGAAGAGGACGGATTACCCGTAGTTGGCGCCTCTATTTTAGTAAAAGGTACTGCTGTAGGTACTGTTACTGATATGGATGGTAAATTTCAATTACCAAATGTACCAAGTTCTGCAAAAACTCTGGTAATTTCGTTTATTGGTATGAAGTCTCAGGAAGTGGCGATAAAACCAACTTTGAACGTGACATTAAAGTCGGATACAGAAGTACTTGAAGAGGTCGTAGTTACAGGATATGGTACTTTTAAAAAGACTTCATTTACAGGAGCTGCATCAAATATGAGTACTGAGAAGCTACAGGACGTTCCGGCATTAAGTGTATCAAGCAAACTTGCCGGTGGTGTTTCCGGAGTACAAATTACATCCACTTCAGGACAACCCGGTGCAGTAGAATCTATCCGTATTCGTGGGTTAGGTTCAATTAATGCCAGCAATGAACCTCTATATGTAATTGACGGAGTTCCCATGTATTCCGGAGATGCCAGTGGTTTCTCTTATTCTCAAGCAGGTTCAAGTATGTTGTCGACTCTGAACAGTAATGATATCGAATCCATGACTGTTATTAAAGATGCAGCAGCGGCCTCTCTGTATGGTTCACGTGCAGCCAATGGAGTTATTGTAATTACAACTAAAAAAGGAGCCTCAGGAAAAACAGTTTTCAATGCTAAAGCTGACTGGGGGTTCTCTGATATGGCTATTAATTACCGTCCGGTGTTAAATGGTGCCGACAGAAGAAATTTACTATATACCGGATTTAAAAATTATTATTTGAACGGTGGAAAGACAGAGAGTGAAGCTGTTGCATTTGCAGACAGCCAAATTGACAAATATGCTGCAGAACCTTGGAGCGGATATACAGATTGGAAAGATGTATTGTTCAGAAACGGTTCTCATCAAAATTATGAGTTCAATGCACAGGGTGGTAATGACAGGACTAAATTCTATGCCTCATTGTCTTATACCAACCAGGAGGGTTTAACTCAAAATTCCAGTTATGAAAGATTTACCGGTCGTGCCAATTTAACCCATACGGCAGGTCGCTTTACTTTTGATTTCAGTACAATGTTTGCCAAGACAAATCAAAATCAAAACAGTGAAGGTACAAGTTTTGCTAGTCCTATTATGTGTGCAGCCATGACTGCTTCTCCTTCAACTTTCCCATACAATGAAGACGGTTCGTACAGTACGACTTTCCCTGCTTTGAATGGAGCTAATATCGTAAAAACAATGGACTACAATTATGATAGAAATACGATTAACCGTTCATTGAATACAGTTTCGGCTACATGGAATATTTGGGATAACTTGCGTTTGAAGGAAGTATTCAACTATGATTTCAACCAATCAAATAATCGCGTTTGGTGGGATCCGCGTTCTAATGACGGTCGCTCTTCTAACGGGGTATATCAACGTTATATGATGAATCGTGAAAAGTGGACGAGTCAGACCCAGCTGACTTATGACAAAACAATAGCCGAAAAACATTCTATTGATGCTTTGGTAGGTTTTGAAACAGAGGACTATACGTTGGATTATACTTATTCAAACGGTAGTGATTATCCGGGATATTTGGAAGAAATTACCAATGCTGCAACAACTCGTTCAAGCAGTTATAAATCAAAATATCGCATGACTTCGGTATTGGGACGTTTAAACTATGACTATAATCATAAATATTATTTCAGTGCAAGCTTCAGACGTGACGGCAGCTCCCGTTTGGCTGCAGACAGCCGTTGGGGTAACTTCTGGTCTGTATCCGGTTCATGGAGACTTACTCAAGAAGCATTTATGGAATCATTGAAAGATGTGATTACAGATGCCAAAATACGTGCCTCTTATGGTGTAAATGGTACTCAGCCAACTGATTACTATGGATATATGGGCGTTTATGAATATGGCTACAACTATAATGGGAAACCGGGATCTGCCGAAACACGTTTGACTAATCCTGAATTGAAATGGGAAAAGAATTATGCTACAAACATTGGTTTTGACCTGAACTTGTGGAATAAGCTTTCTGTTTCATTTGATTGGTATAATCGTGAAACAAAGGATTTGTTGTTAGACCAACCCATTTCACTTACTACCGGCTTGGGTAGTATTCTAAAGAATGTAGGTTCTATGAGAAATAGAGGTTTTGAATTGGAACTCAAATCCACTAATCTATCTACCAAGGATTGGTTTTGGACTACATCCTTTAATATCTCTCACAACAAAAACAAATTGACAAAACTTGACGGTAATCAGACTGAAATGATGGATACTGATTATTCACAATTAATTCACCGTGTGGGAGAATCATTTTATTCATTTTATGCCTATGAATATGCGGGTGTAGATCCCGAAACTGGTAAGGAATCATATTATATCAATGATGGAACTGAAAATGCACGCAAAACAACAACCAATTATGCAGAAGCCGAAAAAGTAATTATCGGAAATGTAGAGCCCACTGTTCAAGGTGGTTTGTCCAACTATATCAGTTGGAAATTTATCGATTTGAATTTAACATTCACTTACTCATTCGGAGGCCATGCTTTCGATAGAGCCAACTGGATTCAGTCTAATGGTGGTACATATCATTATCTTGGTAATGTTCCTGATTATTGGAAGACAGAAGATATGTGGCAGAAGCCGGGTGATCATGCTAAATTACCCCAATTCGTTTATGGAAACTCTGCTGTCAGTTCTTCACGCTGGATGCTTTCCACAAACCATGTACGCCTGAAAAATGTTACTTTAGGATTCACTATTCCTCAAAACTGTATCAAAAGATTGGGATTGAACAAGGTTAGAGCTTATGCTTCTGCCAACAACTTATTCACAATCAAATCTGGTGATTTGTATGTAGATCCAGAAGTTCCAGCTAACGGTATAGTAACATTTGAAACCCCTGCTTTAAGAACGGTGACATTCGGTATTGAAATAGGATTCTAATCATTATCATTTTAAAAAGTAAAAGAATTATGAGAAATATATGTAAATCAATAGCAATCTCTCTTTCACTGGTTGCATTGACATCGTGTGGGAACGATTGGCTGAATACTGTTCCTAGCGATTCTGTACCAGCAGATGATGCTATCAATAACTATAAAGCTGCAACTGTTGCTTTAACCGGTGTGTATGATGGTCTGCAAGGTAATTCTAGCCGTGTTAGTTATTACGGAGCCAGAATGTTTTATTATGGCGATGTACGTGGGGATGATATGCAGGCAAGAGCTCAAGGTATGCGTTCTTCTTCCTGTTATGAAATGCGTTACACACTTGATAACGCTCCTAATATGTGGTCTGTTCCCTACAATGTAATTCGTAGAGCGAACCGATTATTGGAAGCTGTTGAACAAAATAAAGTGGAAGATGCTACTGCCGAGCAATTGGCTAATTTAAAGGCCGAAGCCCTCACTATAAGAGCTTTGGTACACTTTGATTTATGTCGAATTTATGCTAATCCTTATACAATGGATAACGGAGCTTCCAAAGGAGTTCCTGTAGTCACAAGTCCATTGGCTATGGATGAACTGCCATCAAGAAGTAGTGTAGCTGAGGTTTATACCCAAATATTGCAGGATTTGGAAGATGCTCTATCTTCAGGCGGCCTTGCTGACAAGAAGAATTATGGCTATGTAAACAAATGGTTTGCGAAAGCTTTGCTGGCGAAGGTATATTTGTATAAAGGAGATAATGCCAATGCTTTGACACAAGCCGAAGATGTTATCAAAAATTCTCCTTATGAATTATGGACTAATGGAGAATATGTCAATGGATGGACTACATCGGATAGTGGACGCAAGGAAATGATTTTCGAGCTGGTGAACAAGAGTGAAGATGACTGGACTGACCGTGAAGGTATTGCTTATCTGATGAATGAAGATGGTTATGCCGATTTTATTGCAACTAAATCATTCTTAGCCTTAATGGAAGAAGATCCTGATGATGTAAGAAACAATATCTTGATTCCAGCACAAAGTGATGAAGATTTGATGAAAGAATTTGGAAATGCTAAAATATTTGTCAACAAATTCCCCGCAGATCCATCCAGTGGTGAAATGCGTTTAAACAGTCTTCCTATCATGCGTTTGTCTGAGGTTTACCTGATTGCAGCCGAAGCTGCGGCTAAAATGAGTAATGGTTCTAAAGCAGCCGCATATTTAAATAAAATAGTCCTTCGTGCTAATCCGACCGCAACTGCTATCACTGAAAGTGAAGCTACTGTAGAGCGTATCATGCTGGAAAACAGAAAGGAGTTCGTAGGTGAAGGACATCGTTTTTTTGACGCAATGAGAAACAATGAAACAATCGTTCGTTATACTAATGATATTGACAAAGGTTTCCATTATTCATTAATCAATGAATCGGCTAGATTCGACAGAACTTACTTCCGATCTTTATTACCCATTCCGGCAGACGAAGTAAATGTCAATCCGAATTTAAAAGCAGAACAAAACCCTGGTTATTAACTAAGTATTAATAACTAAAATTAAAGCCGCATCAGAAAAATGCGGCTTTTCTATTTTATACGTAAAAATATTATAAGGGTTAATTTAGTAAAATACCACCAATACAATCTTATTTCATGGTAGA
>ERZ838118.1927-NODE-1927-length-23620-cov-4.233439_pt1 | contig 23620 bp, 42 predicted proteins | sample MGYA00519863_ERZ838118 | MGnify/ENA primary metagenome ERZ838118 (study PRJEB31850, sample SAMEA3708827) | human gut metagenome | biome: human gut; feature: human-associated habitat; material: faeces | place: China | collected 2014 ...
CAGTTCATTATAATTTGACAGAATTCTACCATAGCATAAGGAACTTTTCAATTAATAAGTGAGGTGAAAAAATGAGAAAATTTGATGTTATCAAAGCAATTACTGATGAAAAGAAATTCAGCGAACTGATATTTGATTTAATTTCTGTATGCAAAACAAGCGAGAAACTGACAGAACTTTTGAGTGAAGAAATGTCAGAAGGTGCTCTTCGAACGGTGAAAGAGATCAGTGACTCCGAGTATCAGTTGGTATTAGATTATTTAGTTGCGACAGAAATTCCAAAAGCACATTTGTTAGTAAAGAAAGTTGCGGACAGATATGCAGAGTGCGATGCGCACCTTACGACAGACACACAAGACGATGGTTAGGAGTAAAAACAAAAATACTGATAGGAGGAGAAGTGAGGAAGAATGAAACGATTATGTCCAGCATGTTTTACCGATCTACCCGAAGAAGCAAATTACTGTCCTGCGTGCGGAAAATGTATGAGAGGCATCGTGGAGCAAACTAATCAGTACATAGGCTGCACTCCGGTAACAGCAGTAGTTGGAGTAAAGGATTGTGCGATTTGTATTGAAGAATAACAGCAACAAGTACAAACCGTACCACATAAACATACAGAGAGGTGGTGTGAGTGAATCCAGATATGACAAAGATTATACAGGAGCTGATATCTTTGCTGGAAGAACAGGAGAAAGTGAAGATAGATTACGAGTTGGAGAAGACCGCCTGAGGCGGTAGAAAGGAGAGACAAGCATGAAACATGATTGTAGAGACTGTAAAAAATGGTACAGGTGCAACCGGCTTGACAGGTCCAGAAATGACCGGTGCGCTGATTTCAAACAGAAAGCAATAAAGAAGATCGCCATTGCGATGATGGCAATCGGGTTGATCGGAGCGTATGTGGGCATAGCGGCAATGAATAATGCCGGCGGAGCAGTGCGGCTGGTGGATTTCTTAACAGAGATAGCTTTCTGTATGGTATTGGGGGCTGGTAGCTATCTGTATGGAAGGGGTGAGGGAAATGGGCAATAGTCACAAACAGGAAGTGCTGGACAAGCTTCTGCCGGTGTTACAGATGACGGAGCATCTGCATGATCTAATGGAATTGAAGTACAGAGGAGACCGGGAGCTGGTCTATGCGAAATTCGCAAGCGGCTACCAGAAGATCGCCAATGTAGCGTTGGACTCGGATGTAGCCATGATCGCAGATGTGATCCGGCAGATCGTATAAAAAAGAGTGCTCTCATAAGCCCGGCAAGGCGAAAAGCACTCAGGGAATTAGTCAACTTTATTATAGGGAAAAAGAAAGGATTAGTCAAATGATTAAATATTCAGTAGTAGATATGGGGGATGAAACAGCAAGAGGTAAAGCGCATATAGAGGGAGATGTCAAGCTTCTTATCGTTGAATTTAGACAGATAGCAGGTCATTTATATAAGGCGTTTAAGTCTGGTACGAACGCAAGCATGGCGAAGGGCATACTTGTAGCTGCAGTAGAAACCGGTATTGAAGAAGCTGAGAAGGAGCAGGGATAATGGACCGTTATGATTGGGCTGATCAGGAGCGGTTAGTCCAGCAGGATGTTGAAGAGCTGGACAGGTTAGATCGAATGCAGAAGCGCAGGAAGCGTCTGGCAGAAGAATATAGGGAAAGGGAATTTAAGGATGAAGACGAAAACGCTTAAGATCACCACGGATGACAAGATTTCTGTCATCGAAGTGGATGTAAATAATATCAAAGATCTCCAGAATGCTATTGGCGGAGGTCTGGTAGAACCGGTTAAAACACAGAAGCTGTGGGATTACTTCAAGGCTCCAGTACTCATGCTGGTGGATGAGGAAGGACTGCTTAAGGATCTGCCATTGAATTTCTTCGGCAGCATAATGTATGGAACATTGGTACATGGATGTCCGATTGTGGGTGATCTGATCTTGGTATTGGAAGTCGGTGAGCAGTGGACAGGACTTGGAGATGTAGATTCTGAACAGTGGAAGCAGAAGATTCTGAGAGATTACCCCACGACAATGAAGGATGGAGATAAGGGGGAATAGGGAATGAACGAACTGACATTAGCTATTAAACAGAATCCAGGAACGATAGAAATGAATTTCGATGCCCTGGAAGAACAATTAGATAAGAAATTGGATGAATACAGAGGCGCTGTATTTACGGAGGATACGAAGACTATTGCCAAGGCAGAGATCGCAAGCCTCAGAAGATTAAAGAAAGACATTGAGGACGGTCGGAAGACAGTTAAGAAGAAATGGATGGAGCCTTACGATGCATTTGATAAGAGGATGAAGTCATTGTCTGCTAAGGTCGATGAACCGATTAATGCGATTAATGAGCAGGTTCAGGCATTTGAAGAAAAGCGTCGGAAGGAAAAGCGGAAAGAAATCCAGCGGATGTATGAAGATTGCGCTTCAGAATACGAAGACTGCAGAGAGTTTATCAATCTGGACAAGCTGTATGATTCGAAATGGGAGAATGTATCTGTATCCATGAAATCGATCAAAAAGGATATGACAGAAAAGATGTCGACAATCCAAACTGCAGTCTCCAGCATCAAGGCAATGAGATCAGACAAAGAACCGGATGCATTGGCTTTATATAAGAGAACGCTGAATCTGAATGATGCGATCCAGATGATAACGACTTATGAGCAGAATAAGGCTGATGCATTGAAACGCGAGGAAGAACGCCGGCAACGGGAAGAAGAACGTAGAAGACAGGCTGAGATCGAACGAGCTAGAGCTGCAGAACGAGAAGCGATTCGTAGGGAAGAGCAGATCCGCAAAGAGGAACAGGAAAAGGCTCAGCAGGTAGTGGAACAGACGCCCCTGGTTGCGGATGATGAACTTCCATTTGAACAGCCTTCTACCGTGACTGCTTTTTATAGAGTCGTGGCTACTCCGGCGGAGTTGGAAGAAGTGGAAATGGCATTTAACAGCATTGGTATTTATTTTGAGCGGAGGACAGTTTAATGCAGGAAGATGGAAAGATGCATATTCCGGCCAGAAGTAAGCAGCCGGTTGATCAACAGACCGTAGTAAAGCTGAGTCCAGAAGCATATAACGTGTTGGTGGATATTTACAATGAATCGGCATTATCTCTGAAACAGATTGCAAGCATTTTGATTGTGGAGTCTGCCAAGAGAGTCGTTTATGACAAGGAGAGTTAAATGAAAGAGGAAAGGATAATAGAAAATCCAAAGATTTATGCTGCTATTGCCGGAGTTATTGCAGATTGTGGAATCGTAGGAAAAGATAAGGTGAATAAGCAGCAGGGATTTAAGTATCGTAGTGTGGATGATGTGTTTAATGCACTTCATCCTGCACTGGCGAAGAATAAGGTTGTAATTATTCCGACAGTTGTAGAACGTCAGTGTGAAGAAGTCGGAAAAACGAAAAATGGTACAGCTATACTTAAAGTCATCTGTAAAGTGAAATATGACATTTGCGCTGAAGACGGATCGCGTGTTACGTCCATCATTTATGGAGAAGGCATGGATATGGGGGATAAAGCAACTAATAAGGCAATGGCTATTGCTTATAAGTATTTATGTTTTCAGGTATTTTGTATTCCGACAGAGGAAATGTCTGATCCAGATGGAGAGAGCCTGGAAGAAAAGATTGGAACTCCTAAGAAGCAATTAGAAAAGAAGAAGGAGAAGCCAAAAGAGCAGCCGGCAACGACAGAGCCGGCAAATGATGAAGCGGAAGATGTGAAGATCAGCCAGCCGATGCTTGCTACAATTCAGAACGAGCAGAAGAGAACCGGTGTGACTGATAAGCAGATTCTGGCAATGCGTGATGTAAAAGCGAAGAAGATTGAGGATATGACAGTTCTGGAGTACAAAAAGGTTATGAGTAAATTCCAGAAGACGCCAGATCTTCAGAGGGAGGCAGAGCAGGATGAATAGTGTGCAGCTTGTAGGAAGATTGACCAGAGATCCGGAAGTCAGATATACAGAGGGCGGTTCATCTATTGCGAGATTCGCACTTGCAGTAGATCGCCGGTTCAAAGGTGAGAACGGACCAACAGCAGATTTCCCAAATTGTGTTGCTTTTGGAAAGACTGCGGAGTTTATTGAAAAGTATTTTCATAAAGGTATGCGGATGGGATGCCAGGGACGGATCCAGACAGGATCATATACCAACAACGATGGTCAGAAAGTGTATACAACAGATGTGGTTGTGGAAAATTGTGAGTTTGTTGAGTCAAAAGGATCACAACAGCAGGCACAGGATAACAGCGGATTCGGACCAGTGGGTGATGATGGGTTCCAGAATGTTCCGGATGATATCGATGAAGAACTGCCGTTTAACTAGGTGGTGATCAGATGGTAATACAGATAGACAGCCGGGAGAAAGCCAGGGCAATTACTAAGATTGTGGAGACATTCGATCAACACAGAATTAAGCATCCGGTGTCTAAACTTATGGTCGGGGATTACATGAACTACGATAATCCCTGGCTGATTATTGACAGGAAACAGAACTTATCAGAATTATGCAGTAATGTGTGTCAGGATCACGAACGGTTCCGGAGAGAGCTGATCCGGGCGAATGAGAATGGTATCCAGATGGTGTTTTTGGTGGAACACGGAAAAGATATTAAGCGTCTGGAGGATGTGATCTGGTGGGAGAACCCCAGACGATGGAAACGCAGGAAGAATCCAGAGACTGGAAAATGGGAAGATGTTGAAACTAAGGCAATGACCGGCGAGACACTGTATAAGGTGCTCTGTACGCAAGAACGAAAGTACGGATGCAAGTTTCTGTTCTGTGATAAAAAAGACACCGGAGAAGAGATTATCCTGATTTTATCGGGGGGGGGTGACCTCCTGTGACCAGTGATGAGATCCGACAGGAATACAGTATGAGAGACATTCTGACCAGATGCGGTCTGCCCCAACCTAATAGGGCGGGATTCATTCAGTGTCCATTCCATAAGGGCGATCGGGAGGCATCGATGAAGATATACGACAGGGATTACAATTGCTTCGGCTGTGGAGCTAATGGAGATATATTTAGCTTTATAGAGCAATTCTATGGTATTGGATTTAAAGATGCGTTCCTGATGCTTGGCGGAACTTACGAAAAGAAATCGTCCTACGCTTCTAAGCTCGCCATTTATCGGGCGAAGAAAGCACAGGAAATGAAGCGAAAAGCGGCGCAGAGAGAGCAGAGCAGGCGCAAACTGAACAATGCTCTGATCACAATTTACAGAAGCTATATGGAACGATCTGAGCCGTTGTCAGAGGTCTGGTGTGATTGCTATAACGCCCTGCAGTATCAACTGTATGTGGGCGGATACTTAGAAAAGTGAGGTGATAGAATGTGGAGCCGTTGATAAAACTGGATAAGAACAGCATCCTGGGGGAAGACATTTTTGTAGAGATATTTGACCAGGAAGACGAGATAGCAAAGGCGCGCATGATTCTGTCACTTACAGATCGCGCATCAGAACTGGGCGTTAAAGGTAAATTTGAGGAGCTACTAAAAGCATACAAGAAAGTTGATCGGGAGAATAAGCGGAAAGAGCGCGAGAAGCCAATCACGATGCTGGAGAGATGGACTAATTTTGATGGACCTTATGACAATATGTTCTGCGGTGCGTGGCTAGCCGGGGAAGATGGGATATATGCGCAGAATGACAGCCAGATTGATTCCGTAGCTTGTTATCATCCTATTCTGCCAGTAGAACGGATGAAGAACATGGAAACAGGTGAGGAGCAGATTAAGATCGCATATAAGCGTAATCGGATCTGGAATGAGATCATCGTGCCAAAGACAATGGTGACATCTGCCAGCAAGATTGTTGCTCTTTCCGGAAGAGGAATATCGGTGACATCTGAAAATGCAAAACTTCTGGTCAGATATCTGTCTGATGTAGAGAATATGAACGACAGTCATATCAAGGTGCAGTATTCTACCAGCAAGCTCGGATGGATTGGAGAGCAGTTTATTCCCTATGATACGGATATTGTATTTGATGGAGACCAGAGATTCCGACAGGCTTATGACAGCGTGTCAGCGCATGGGAACTGGAAGTTGTGGCAATCGCATATTTTGAAACTGCGCAAGTCTGGCCGGGTAGAAATTAAATTCATGATGGCAGCATCATTTGCGAGTGTGCTGGTTAGCCTTCTGGGAGGACTGCCATTTATCGTAGATCTTTGGGGAGAAACCGAAGGCGGTAAAACAGTATCTCTTATGGTTGCGACATCGATTTGGGCGAATCCGGATGAATCTGCGTACATAGGAGATTTTAAGACTACAGAAGTAGCGTTGGAAGCAAAAGCAGATATGTTGAATCATTTACCGATGGTACTGGACGATACCAGCAAGACCAGTAGCCGGATCCGGGATAATTTTGAAGGCATTGTATACGACCTGTGTTCCGGAAAAGGCAAAAGCAGATCCAATAAAGATCTTGGCATTAACCGAGAGAACCGCTGGAAGAGCTGCATTCTGACAAATGGGGAACGTCCATTGAATTCTTATGTATCGCAGGGCGGAGCCATTAACCGTATTCTGGAAGTGGAATGTGGGGAGCACGTCTTTAAGGATCCGCAGGAGACTGCAGAGACTGTAAAGAAGAATTATGGTCTGGCCGGGAAACGATATATAGAAGCATTGAAGTCTCTGGGGGTGGAGGAAATACGCCGGATTCAGAAAGATTTTCAGGCAAAGTTATACGATGATGAAGCCATGCAGAAACAGAGTATATCCATGGCTATATTGTTGACTGCAGATAAGATTGCAACAGACTGTCTGTTCAAAGACGGACAGTATATCACCTTGGAAGAAGCGAAGAGCGTTCTGATCAACAAAAATGATTTGAGTGATAACGAACGCTGCTATCACTATCTGCAGGACAAGATTGCCATGAATGGCCAGAGATTTGATATAAGCACCAATGCTGAACAGTGGGGAACTTTAGAGGACGGGTATGCAATCATTTACAACCAGGCATTCAAGGAGTTATGCAAGAATGGTGGATTTTCCGACAAAGCATTTCTATCGTGGGCGGATCGTAAGAATCTGATTGTAACACAGGGCGGTCGGCTGACGAAAGTAACGAGAGTGAACGGAGACCCGAAGAGATGCGTAGTTTTGAAGTTAAATGAAAATATAGATCAGGATGGTTTTAGGAAGCTGGAAGAGTATGAACAGGAAGAGTTGCCATTCAAATAATGTTACCAAGTATTGGTAACAGAAGAAAGCTGTCAACCATGGGCTTTAGAAGCATTTTTTTGTGAGTGTTACCAAAATTACCAATCAAAAATCAACCCTTATAGAGAAAAGTAAATGTATGAATGTTGTACATATATTTTTCTCCTATATGGGGAAAGTTGTGGTAACACGGTAACAAAATTGAGAAAAGTGCTGTAAACGCAGTAAATACAAGGGTTAGAGACGTTTCCCACTTTTGGTAACATGCATTGAAAAACGGTAACGAAAGGTAACGGAGATTATGGAAGAGCGTGTAACAAAGATATATAACGCCTGCTGGAAGAATTATAAAGAGTATCTGGCTGATCATGATATGGCAGCATATAACAAACGGTCAGAAGAGTTGTTTCGACAGTATGGCAAACAATATGATATCCAGAATTTATTATTCTGGTTTGCTCCGATCGTGAATAAGCTTCATGCGGAGTATTTGAAGGAGACGGGTTAATGGCAGAAAAAAAGCAAGAGAAGAAAGTAGAAACACACATCTGTCATGTCTGCGGAGAAGTTATTTATCCAGAAGACGAACAGGAATACGTGAAAACTAGGCGTAATACGAAGATGTGGTTTCATAGGAATTGCATAAGGAGACAGATGTATGGCAGTAATAAGAAGCATTAGAGGTGGAACAGCTGGTCTAAATGAAGAGGATCGGCTGCAGATAGCCAGGTTATTAATCAAGGCAGGATATTCGGTCAGGATTGGATATCAGGTCATTCCTGGCAGTGCAAAAGGGAAGAAAGAATATGTTATAGAGTACTGGGAGGAAGAGTAAGTGGCAAAGATGAATGATTATATGGCAGGTCGTCAAGATGGCTTACAGCTTGCGCTTACCATTGTGGAGAAGAATGGAGTCGATGGGCTGAGAGATGAGATCGAGTTCCGGAATGCCACTCAGATTCATACCATGCTTGACAGAAAGAGCCTAGAGATTGCCACGAGAAAGATCAAGGAAATGACGATGGATACATTCACTATCTTGTGCGTGGCAACTCTCAGAGATGAATTTGATTTTGGGACAAAGCGGTGTCAGAGGTTTATTGACAGAATGAATTTAAAGGCTGAGTGTCTGATGGATGATATCGTTGGATGGCAGGACTTCATAGACAATATCGATGAAGAGATGGGGATTAAACTTAGAATCAGGAGGAATGATTGATGTACATAGAAAAATCCTTAAAAGAAGCATTAGAAGATTATATGTTAGGCAGACCGGTCACAGTTTTGTGGACAGGTAATGATGGTGGCATGAATGCAATGAGATTGTCCGATCTGTTGGAACAGGAAGAGAATCACTTTCTGGTTGATGTGCCGGCAGTCGTAAATCCGGATTTCGAACAGGCTGTGCAGGAGATGACAGAAGCTGATCAGGTAGATCCGGAAGAAATCATCCAGGCAGTGCATGAAACGCAGGAAAGTATTACCCCCCCCCCAGAGAAGCCGGAGGAAAGGATGGAAGAAGAAACGATAGATCTTCCGGCGGACAATATCGAAGATAAGAAAGAGAAGATCCGGAAACTGGTAGAGGAAGGATATACCAATCGTGAGATCGCTGATCGGACCGGTATCCCGTTCGGAACAGTCGGGTATCATGCAGCGAGATTCCGGAAGAAAGAAAAGGAATCAGTAGACAATTCAGATCGGCACCTGTGCAAGACTTGTAAGTTCCGGAGCAACCGGCCGACAGTGAATAGCTGTGATTATGCTGATCTTATGAAGCATAGCCGTGGATGTATGATTGAAGAATGTACAAAGTACGAGAAGGGTGCGCGGATGAAGAGAAAAGATGTGGAGGAATAGATCATGGAAAGATTAACACATAAAAGAGAGAACGGTATAAAGACGGGATACTGGTCTCCGAACAAGAAACAGGAGTTGGTGGATAGACTGGCAATGTATGAGCATGCAGCGGAAAAAGAAGAGTTCGGAAGATGGGTTCCATGCAGTGAGAGACTGCCAGAAGATGAAAGCTACATACTGGTATCATTCGAAAATTCCACTATGCCAGATATCGCACGATACGAAGAAAATGACGAGGGTGGTACATTCTATCCAGGAGATGATGAAAAATCATATTCAAGCTATGGATTTTTTGTAAATGCCTGGATGCCATTACCAGAGCCATACAGGGAGGTATGATAGATGGGACGTAGTATTTATTTTACAGAGCAGGAGATTGAGCAGCTTATCATGTATACAGGGCAAGCAATAACTATTCTTGGCGAAACGGAAGATACACATGATCGTACAGAAGAAGATATTGAAAATGGGTTAGGTTCTGCTTTGCGAAAACTGCACAAGGGAACATATGATGAAAGCGATTACTTGAAGTATAAAACAAAAAGAGGAAGGCGGACAAATACATGAACAGAATCAATAGAGCATTAACCATCCTGCTTGCATCCCTGGCGTTAACCGGATGCGCTGAGAAGCAGGAGACGAAAGAGACGACGCCGATCACGGTTGAAAAGCCGGATATCACGCAGACGAAAGAGTTTAAGCAGGCTGTATCTCAACGAGTAGATGAGGTGTTGGGCGGCGAAGTCAGCCTGACAGTGTACCTGGACACAGCAGAGGATTTTAATTACATAGGCGAGATGGAGATCATCAACGATGGTTCGGACGGAACCAGACCAGTGATATTCATTCATGCCGATCACAAGACCGAAGAAAGCGGGTGGTGGTAGATGCGGAAGAAGAGAGACAAAAAAAGAACAGAAGATAGCTCAGAAGAAGCATTATGACGGTCTGGAAGCCAAGACAGATGAGAAAGCTCTGGCAGACTTCCGGAAACCGGCATATCAGAGTGTGAGTGTGTCAGAGTATATCAGACGGAAATACGGCAAGGGGAGTGATGCGGATGGACAAGGAATGTCTGAAAAGGTACCGAGCGAATAGAAGAGAGCTATTTAGTCTGGAGCGAACATTGGAAAGATTGTATGCACAGCTGGAGGATGTGCCGGATGTAGCAGGCAAGGTGAGTAAATCATCTGATGATTTCCCATACATAGAGCAGCATGTGACAGTGCAGATGCAGGAGCCGAAGAAAGCTTCTGAGATTAAAGACCGGATCCGGAAGAAAGAGAAGCGGCATAAAGCTTTGTTAGCTGATATGGCAGAAGCGGAACGGATCATCATGAAGATGCCGGAAGGACTCAGCAGGCAGATCCTGGAGCTGGTGTGCCTGGAAGGAATGAGCCAGCAGGAAGTTGGAGACATAGTTGGATATAGCAAAGGCAGAATATCTCAATTAATTTCGAAAGCGACAAAAGATTAAACACATTAAACATTTAGGTGTGGTATTATTATACTAGACAAAGAAGAAAACTTCTTCGATGGCATGATGAATTGACTTCCTTGTAACTAAAATCTGAGAGGGCAGCCTGGTGTAAACTGGGCTGTCTTTTCGTTGTTTATTACCGAAATATGGAGTATTATGGAAGTAGGTTTTAGGTATGGGAGGAAAGTTGAATGATTGAAAATAAAGAAATGATACTGTACAGCGCACAAAAGGCTGTAAAGCATATTTCGAAAGTAGGGGCTGAAAATGCAGACGATAAAGAATGCTTTTTCATTATTGGAACTGCGCTTCATTGGGTTATAGATTGTATTGATCGTATTCCTGATACGCAGATAAAAGAAGAACATAAGAAATTATTTTCAGGATTAAGATTTGCAAATAATTGCTTGAAACACAATATAACTTTTACAAAAGCTCATAAAGCAAAAGGGCATGGTTATCCTTATGATTTTCCGTACGATTATGGTACGCACTTTATATGGGCATCGTTAGATGAAGTTAATGTATGGGAGAGTAAAGAAAATCAGAGGACGAACTATAAAAATAATTTTGAAGGGAAAAATGTTTTTATAACAATGTCGGAGATAATGAGTGAGATAGAAAAATATTATGAGATCTTGTGAGGTGAAGCCTATGAGCGGACATGAGATAATTAAAGAGCATAAATATTTGTTGGATAAGATGAAGAAAGATAGAATATTTTCGTTATGCTTTGAAAATAATAAATTCTATTTGGATGAACAATGTGACGATTATTTTTCGCATGAACTCACAAAAGAAGACTGCATTGAATTATCGAAAATGTTTGATGAAATTGCAAATGCAATACTTGAATAGGGAATTACAGATAGGGCACCCTTCGGGGTGCTTTTCTAGTGCAACAAAACGACGAAGAAGAGAGAGGTGGTGACGTGACTGATGTAAAAGAGCAGATCAAAAAAGATTATTTGTCTGGTATCCCGCCAAAGAAATTGGCAGAAAAGTATGATACCAGTTTGAATACGATAAAGAGTTGGATTAAGCGTTATGGCTGGTCGAAGCTTAAGAAAGAGCGGGGTGCACCTTCTAAAGTTGAGGGCGCACCCTCTATTGTACCCGTAAAAAGAAAACGGGGAGGACAGCCAGGGAACAAGAATGCGACTGGACCGCCGGGAAATAAGAACGCTGAAAAGCACGGATTCTTTTCGAAGTATCTTCCGGAAGAGACATTGTCAATTATTCAGGAGATGCCGAAGAATCCGCTGGATGTCCTGTGGGATCAGATACAGATTGCTTATGCTGCCATTATCCGGGCACAGAAGATCATGTATGTCCGCGATCAGAATGATAAGACAAAGGAAATGACATTGGATGGAATTGAAGCTACCGGATATGATGTACAGCAAGCTTGGGATAAGCAGGCGAACTTCCTGTCAGCTCAAGCGAGAGCACAGAAGACGCTGGAGGGCATGATTAATCGGTATGAAGATCTGCTGCATAAGAACTGGAATCTTGCGACAGAGGAGCAGAAAGCCAGAATAGCGCAGTTAAAGGCTAATACTGAGCGGATTCAGAATGGTAGCAATGATGCTGGAGAGGACGGTGTGACGATTGTCAACGATGCGCCAACAGGTGAAGATATCGGATATAGTGATTCCGAAGTACCTGACGATATTCAACAACAAGAAGATTAAGCACATTATCCTGACTTCCGGACGTGCTGGTACGAAGTCCAGTTACGCTGCTATCAGGACAGATTACCAGATTATATCAGAGCCGCATGGTTCAGTGGTGGTTCTTCGTAAGCATCACAATAAGCTTCGGAAGACAGTGTACAAGGAGATGCTCCGCGGGATCAATCGTCTGGGGATTTCTAAGAAGAAATTCACGATCACGAAATCACCAATGGAGATTACGTACAAGAAATACGGCACGACCATTTACTTCTCTGGATCAGATGGCATTGACGATACCAAGGGTATTATCGATGAGGATAAGCCGATCAAGCTTGTGGTACTGGATGAGCTGACGGAGTTTTTCGATGATGGTGAAGGTGAGGATGAGCTGAGCAATATCGAGGCGACATTCGTTCGAGGTAATAGCAGCGGATTCCAGATGATCTATCTGTACAACCCGCCGAAGAATCCAAATGCTCCAATCAATCAGTGGTGCAAGAAGATGGAGAAACGTGACGATTGTATCCACATTCACACGGATTACAGGGACGTTCCGGTCAAGTGGCTGGGGCAGGACCTGATCGCATCTGCAGAAGCTATGAAGCAGGCTGATGAGAAAATGTATCGTTGGGTATGGCTTGGCGAAGCGGTCGGTGTGGATGAGCTGATTTATTACATGTTTGGGGACAGGCACAGGCAGAAGCCGGATCCAGACAGGAGATATGACAGAATCTACATCGGTGGCGACTATGGACAGCAGAATGCAACGACGTTCCAGGCGTTTGGGTTAGACAGCTACAGAAAGAAGTTTCCTGGTCTGGGTGAATATTATCACAGCGGTCGGGAGACAGGCAAACAGAAGAGCCCATCAGAATATGCGAAAGACTTGGTTGAGTTCATGAATAATCTGCATGAACGGTATGAAAACCGAGTCTTTTATATTTTCCTTGATCCGTCAGCAAAAGGTCTGGCAGAAGAGGTGCGGCGTGCTACCAGAACTGGACTGGATTATCAGGTGATACTCAGGGATGCGGAGAATGATGTTTCTCTCGGTATCAGCCGGGTGCAGAAGGCATTATGCTTTGACATCATGAGTGTGTCTCCGAAACAGGAGAATGCGGTCAGAGAGTTCGGTACCTATGAGTATGACAAAAAGTCGATAGAAAAGGGTAAGGAAGTACCCGTAAAAGAATCAGATCACTGCATGGATGCTATCCGGTATGTGGTTATGGGTGTCTGGAAGAGACTAAAACACTGGCTTCCAAGAGAAGTGCAGGATGATAAAGCGGATATATTGACCAAGGAGGTGAGAGATGATGAATATCTTTAATTATTTTAAAAGAATTGGCGTCGATACGGTAGATGCAGCGTTCTATCGAAAGATAGCAGAATGGATATCTTGGTATCGGGGGAGCGTTCGAGGCTTCTCTTTTTACAGGGTGTATACAGGACGAGGCAAATATAATCGATGCAAGCGAAAGAGCATGGGAATGGCTAAAAAGTTGAGTGAAGATATCGCGGATCTGCTTCTGAATGAGCGAGTCACGATTACACTGAGTGATGAGGCGACTCATAATTTTGTGCAGCAGGTGTTGGAAGAGAATCGTTTTCTGGTCATGGGGAATGATTACCAGGAGCGTAAGGCATTTACCGGTACAGTGGCATATATTCCATATCTGGATGATATGGAAGTGACAGAAGATGGTGAGATCTTATCGGGAACGATCCAGATTAATTATGTGGATGCGCCAAATATCTATCCTGTAAGCTGGAATAATGCTCGTGTAACAGAGTGCATTTTCACATTTCCACATACAGTTGCCAGAAAGAAATACGTTCAGGTGCAATCGCATTTATTGGAAAATGGGGAATATGTGATCAGGAATGTGGTATTTCGGTGTGAATCTGGAAGTCCGGAGGGAACGGAGCTCAGCGAGGAAGAATGGAAACAGCTTAAGCCATTTAAAACGCTTGCAAAGGAGACGAAAACGGGATCAGCGGATCCGCAGTTTGTTATTGATCGACTAAATATCACAAATAATGCGGATGAAAGCAATCCAATGGGGCTGGCTATTTTTGCTAATTCTATTGATGTGCTTAAGAAGTTAGACATTGAATACGATTCTTATTGCAATGAGTTTGAGCTTGGCAGGAAACGCATTTTTGTAAAGCCGGAATTGCTGACCAATGAAGATGGATCACCTGCTTTTGATCCGAGCGACAGTGTTTTTTACAGTATGCCAGAAGATGATAACAATAAAGAGGGATTGCTTAAAGAAGTCGATATGTCGCTTCGTACAGAGCAACATAGCAAGGCAATTAATGATGATCTGAACTATTTGTCATTGAAATGCGGATTTGGCACGGATCGATACCAGTTCGGGGGCAGTGGTGTAAAAACAGCTACAGAGATTATCTCGGAAAACTCAGATATGTATCGCATGATCAAAAAGCATGAGATTCTTCTGGAAGATGCGATGAAGCAATTGATTCAAATTATCATCCGTCTGGGAATCGTGCTTCGTAACCCGTTAAATCTGGAGACCGACATCGTTATAGATTTCGATGACTCCATCATTGAGGACAAGGAGACGGAGCGAAACAGGGATCGTCAGGATGTCAGCATGGGAGTAATGAGTCATGCAGAATATCGGGCTAAATGGTATGGAGAGACACTGGAGGAAGCAGCAAAGAAATTGCCAGAACAGAATCAGGTGATGGAGTAGTATGCGGGACGAGTACAAGAATAAGGTTGTCAGCAAGATTGCCAGTAGGTATCAGGATCTGGAAGAACGAATCATGCAGGATATTGTCCGGAGAATTCAGAAAGCTAGTGAGATCACCAGTACAGCTGACTGGCAGATTAACAGATTGCGGATTCTCGGGTATTCGTCGGAGGATATTGAAAAAAGTATTAAGGATGCGCTGAATGCATCATATCCGGAGATGTTTGAGTTGTATGACAAGGTGATCAACTGGGAATATGTCCGAAATAAGGATGTATATGAGCAGATCAATGTCAAGTACATACCGTTTGAACAGAACAAACAGCTGCAACAGATCACGGACGCCATTATAGAACAGAGCCTGTCTGATATGGAGAATATCACCAGATCGATGGGATTCTATCTGGATTATGGTGGAAAGAAGGTGCTCACTCCATTATCACAGGTCTATGCTGATTACCTGGACAGTGCTTGTATAGATATTGTATCTGGGGCATTTGATTACAACAGCGTCCTGAGACGGACTGTTACGCAGCTCACGAACAGCGGACTACGGAAGATTGATTATGCTTCAGGAAGAGCTGATCGGGTGGATGTGGCTGCCAGAAGGGCGGTAATGACCGGAGTCAGTCAGATTACCGGAAAGATATCTGAGTACAACGCACAGAAGCTTGGAACAGAGTATTTTGAAGTGGAGTGGCATGTGGGAGCACGTCCGACTCATGCAGTGTGGCAGGGACGTGTCTGGTCGAAAGAGCAGTTGTATTCAGTCTGTGGGCTAGGTACCGTGACCGGACTTCTGGGAGCTAACTGCTACCATACTTATCATTTGTTCTTTCCAGGATTATCCGAACGTAACTGGACAGATGATTGGTTGGAAGAGCAGAACCGAAAAGAAAATGAACCAAGAGAGTTCCTAGGTAAAGAATATACTTTGTATGAAGCCAAGCAGAGACAGCGTCAGATGGAAGTGGCTATGCGTGCTCAGCGCGAGAAGGTGCGGTTGTTGCAAGCCGGTAAAGCTGATCGGGATGAGATCATCCTCCATAAGGCGAAGTATCAGGGGCAGCTGAATGAGTATTCCAGATTCTGCCGGAAGATGGGACTTACAGAAGAGCGTGAGCGTATTTATCTGGATATGAGTGGTCATGTGGCGACAAACACGAAATGGCAGAATGCCATGTTCCCGCCAGAAATGATTAAGAATGCATCTAAAGATATTGCGCAGTATCGGAGATACAAAGAAGTTCTTGGAGATTCCATAGGTTCGCTTGCTAAGTTTGGTCAGGTGAAATATAATGATAGTGAGAAGTGGAAAAAGCTTCAAAATAGGTTTTCCACATATCTTGAAATCAACAAGAAAGATTGGTCTGAAGAATTTAAAAGCAAGTCCAAACAGGCATATGATAGGTTCGCGAAAGAGAATATTATAATGTCTGTACATGCACTTAGTCGAATTCCTCGATTGAATAAGCCCGGATTACCAGAAGTATCGGAAAAAATGCTGATGAAAATTATTAACGGTACGCCTAACTATACAGAAGGAGAAGATAAACAAATCTATTTTATCCAAGAATTGCAGTTGTTAGTTGTAAGGAACAAAGAGACTAAAGATATTATATCCGTTGTGAGAAGAAAGGAACCGAAGGAGGTATGGAAAAATGTTTGAGAAAATGATGAATTATATTAAAGATTTTTTAGAAAATACTCCTAGGGATATCTATGATTTTTCTTGTGAACTGGAAGGGCTGTTAATTATTCATTATGACGAAATGTACAAGGAACAGCCAAGGGCTACAAAAATATTGAATGATGAAACTCCTGATATTTGTGCGTTTGGCGAACCGGGAATGAAGCCAGAGGAGATTGAAGAGTTCAAACGTAAATTAGAGATAGAGTATAACAAAGCGTTAAAAGCAGTTGTGTAGTTACCACCAGTCGTAAATGACCGGTGGTATTTTTGTACCCATTTTTAGAGCGAGGAGGTGAGAAAAGTGAAGAAGAGAGTGGCAATAGCATTGACTGCTATTTGTATGGCGGTAGTGTGCTTGACAGGATGCCAGACTGTAACAAAGAATTACGGTGGAGAGATGACAGTAAACCTTGAAGCGAATCAGAAGTTGGAAGAAGTTACATGGAAAGATAATTCACTGTGGTATCTTACGCGACCTATGACTGATGAGGATGTAGCTGAAACGCATTCATTTCAACAGCAGACAGATCTGGGAGTTTTTGAAGGAACTGTAACTATCGTAGAGTCAAAAGAATAAGGACAAAATATGATAATCGTGAAGATAAAAGATAACGGCATTAACATGGTCGGTCATGCTGATCGGAAAGATCAGACTGGCATTGATCGTGTGTGCGCTGCAGTATCAGCTCTGACCTGCAATCTGATTAATTCATTAAGGGATTTGACTGGCGATAGAATCCGAGCAGATACAGGCAGTGGTATGATGGTAATTGAATGGGAGAATCTGTCAGATGGAGGTAAGCTTCTGGTGGATTCGTGGTTCCTGGGACTTGTAGATATCAACCGGGAATACAGCTGTATAGAATTTCAGTAACTAAGCACCCGAGAGGGTGTTTTTATTATGTCCAAAACATGAAGACAGAAAAAGCATTGGAAAACACTCATATTTGGAGGTAAGCATGAAAAAAAGAATGTGTTTACAGCTCTTTGAAGACGGCGGCGGAGCTGGCTCTGGTGGTCAGGGTGGAAACGCCGGAGATGGTAACGGCAGCCTGGGAAATGCCGGTGGATCAGGAAACCAGGGGACATACAGTTATGCGCAGGCAGAAGAGATTGCCAATGCAAGGGCAGAAAGAGCCGAAAAGGCAGCGCTCCGTTCTTATTTTCAGCAACAGGGAATGACAGAACAGCAGGTGAATCAGGCAATTGCTGATTATAAGGATCAGCAGAAAAAGAATCAGCCAAATGTAACGCAGTTGCAGCAGGATCTGGAGAATTCCAGAAATGAAGTGCAGCGGATGAAGAATGAAAAGTTCTTGTCTAGTAAGGGTGTCAAAGCAGACGACCTGGACTATGTGGCTTACAAGGTTTCCAAAATGGTAGATGATAAGACAACATTTGAAAAGGCTGCGGAGAAGTATCTGAAAGAAAATCCGAGATATGTAGGAGGCAACACTTACCGTGTGTCTACCTCTTCCGGAAGTTCCTCAGAAGGCTCTGGTGGAAGTGCAAACGCTTCTATCAATGACCGTATTCGTGCTGCAGCAAGACGATAAACGGAGGGTGAAAGCAATGAATAAGAACAGAATGAATTTGAGAATTTTCGATAATGATGTGAACATTATCGATCGTACTGGTGCGGAGTCTCTGATCCCTACTCAGGAAGCGAATGAGATTATCCAGGGCACAATCACACAGTCAGCAGTTCTTTCCAGAGGACGAAAGCTGGCGAACATGACCAGCAGACAGTATAAAATGCCGGTGCTGGATATGCTGCCGATTGCTTATTTTGTAAATGGCGATGCAGGTCAGAAGAAAACTACAAAACAGGCATGGGATAAGAAATACATCACCGCAGAGGAGATTGCAGTAATTGTTCCGATTCCGGAGGCTGTTCTGGATGATTCTGAGTATGATATCTGGGCAGAAGTTAAGCCGAGAGTCGTAGAAGCATTCGGACGTGTTATTGACGGAGCGATTCTGTTTGATGTGGATAAACCATCTACATGGAGAGATGGTGTGGTTGCAACTGCGACAAAAGCCAGCTCTGTAGTTACATTAGGTTCTGCGGATCCATTGTATGACAAGATCATGGCAGAAGATGGCGTGATTGCAAAGGTTGAAAACTCTGGCTATTTTGTAAACGGCCACATGGCAGATATTTCCATGAGAGCTAAGCTTCGTGGATTAAAGAATGAAAATGGTGATCCGCTGTTCAAAACAGATATGCAGGGTTCAACTCAGTATGCGCTGGATGGTTCACCAATGAACTTCCCGAACAATGGAGCATTTGATAAGTCAAAGGCACTTATGATCTCCGGTGATTTTTCACAGTTGGTATATGCTATCAGACAGGATATCACCTTTAAATTGTTTACTGAGGGTGTTGTACAGAATACGGATGGATCTATTGCCTATAACCTGATGCAGAATGACATGGTAGCTCTGAGAGCGACTATGCGTCTTGGATGGGAGATTCCCAACCCAATCAACAGCCTGCAGAAGGATAAGACAAAGAGATGTCCATTTGCGATTTTGAAAGCAGGAGAATAAGGATGTGATGTAAATGTATGTGGATTATGCATATTATGCTTCAGAGTATGGTGGCGAGATAATTCCGGAGAAGAAATTCTCCGGATACGAACGCCGGGCAGAAGCTTACATTCGTAAAATCACATATGTTCGGGGTGATATTTTTTCAACGGAAAGCGATATGGTAAAAGATGCAGTATGCGCTGTAGCAGACGTATACTGCAGTTATGATCAGAAACAGGCATCGGCTGGAATGGTCAAGTCTGAAAACAATGACGGATATAGCGTTACGTATGTTACGGAACAAACAGACGGACAGACAGCGGAGGAAGTACTTCGCAAAAAAACTTATGCGGCTGCATCTGCATATCTGCTTCCAACCGGATGGCTATCGAGAAAGGTGGGATGCTGTTATGTTGGCGAATGCAACGATTACAATCTATAACCGGAAAACTGGCAGTAAAACCACCTTTGACACCTGGAATCGAACGATAATCCGGGGCGTGCATGTGTATGTGAACCATAAAGTATCTGCAGGTGATTCCGGACTGAACAGCGCAGAAGTGTACAAGATCCGTATTCCTGCTGATGTGGAGAATGCGGATCAGTATCTTCCGCCGGAAGAATATGCAGAACTAGAGAATCCGGCTGGATATTGGACAATCCAGAATGATGATCACATTGTTCTGGGTGAATGTAGTAAAGACATTGAGAAGCCAGCAGATCTGCTGAAGATGAGCCGGCGGCACTGCAAAGTGTTGTCCTGGTCTGACAACCGGTTCGGTGGACTTCCACATTGGAGGATTGGAGGGGCGTAAGATGGCACAGAAGAAGCAATTTAGTATCACGACTCCCAGAGGCAGCATCACAACTGTGCAAACTGACGGAGGTATTGTGACAGCTAAATTAGAGTGGAATCCGGCATTTGCGAGCCAAAAGGCAGAGTCCTTTTCCAAGGCGCAGGCATTTGTAGATTCCGAATGTCTTAGATATATGAACCCACTCTCGCCAAGGAGAACCGGTATGATGATCAAGTCCGCAACGCTTGGCACGGTGATTGGATCCGGATATATTGAATACCTGACGCCTTATGCCCGCCGGCAGTATTATGAACACAAATCACGGGCAAGGTGGTTTGAGACCATGAAGGCGAGCAAGAAAGACGTAATCAGAGAGGGGGCTGAGAAGCTTGCCTGAAGTTAAAAGACCGATCATTGACAGTATCCGAGAGTACATTGCTACTTGTCCGTATATCGATGATCGAAAGATTAATATTGATTATCTCGGTGATAGAATGGAGTATTCCATTGATCCGATCGGAGCAGATCCCATTTACAGAAGATATACAGATGGGACTTGCCTGAAGCAGTTTCAGTTCGCTCTGACCAGTAAGGAGGCTTATGATGGTGACGCAAGAACGGCGATTGCCAAGAGTGGTTTTTACCAGTCGTTTGAAGAGTGGGTGGAACAGAACAACTTAGATGATATTCTCCCAGAGCTGGATGGGCACGATGCCATAAAGATGGAAGTGCTGCAGTCCGGCTATTTGTTTGCACCGGATGTAGACCTGGGACGATATCAGATGATCTGCAGATTGATTTACAAATAGGAGGTAGAACATGGCAGGAGATACAAATAAAAAGAAATTGGTAGGCAGGCATAAGCGGGTAGCGTTTATGGATGTTGCTGGTGATGGTAAGACATTTACCAGGATGACAGGGTTCACATCAATGTCAGATTCAAAGAACTCTACGGAGTACAGCAGACAGTATGTGGATGAAGCATCAGAACGATCAGACGTAGTTGGATATGCCCCGTCTATGGATTATGAGTTTGACCGTTATACAAATGATGCGGTGCATGCAAAGCTGGCAGAGATTACAGATGATGAGATCCTGGGATCAGATGCACAGGTAACTGTTGTGGTTGTAGATCTTTTTGACGTTACGGCGGAAGACGCCAATACGTGCACAGCCAGAAAGCGTGACTGGAGTGTGATTCCGGATTCAGAAGGAGATGGAACAGATGCACTGATTTACAAGGGTAGCCTGAAAGCAGCAGGAGAGATCGTAAAGGGTACTGCGACAACGACAGATAAGTGGCAGACGTGTACGTTCGCAGCAGAGTAAAAAGATAGGAGTGTGAGCCGATGAGCCTTTTTAAATATGGAGATCTTGAAAGAGAGATTGATTTTACGGATGTAGAGTTCCTGGAGAATTTGGATGAAGCAAAGGAATTGATTAAGGAAGAAGCAGCGCAGGTGCCGAAGGTAGGAAAGACCGCTGATATCATCCGTGCACAGTGTCAGTGCTATTTTAATTTCTTCGATCGTGTAATCGGAGAAGGAGCGCATGAGGAAATGTTCGGTGGGAAAACCAGTCTGAACGCGTGCTTGAATGCTACAGATGCACTATTGGCTTTTGAGAATAAAGAAGCCGACAAGCTGAATCAGAAATATGGTAATTATACTGTTCAGCAGCATGGTAATAGACAGCAGAGACGAAAGTATGATAAGAACAATCGCAATAAGAATCGCGGCAATGGAACTTATTACATCGGTAATAGGTAATGCGTTATGAATATTCTATTTGAAGAATTCCCGGATTCAGTGTGTGTGAATGGAGAAAACTACCCAATTGAGACAGATTTCAGAGAATGGATCCGTTTCATTCAGTTGGTAGAAGATGATGAAGTTCCTTGGCAGATTAAATGCCAGTTGATGATGCAATGGTATACAGATGGAATGCCAGATGATTTGGAAGGAGCTGTCTATGCGCTGGGAGGATTCCTCGAAATGAGGGTAGATAGATCTGACAGTGAAGAACACTCTGAATCAGTGCCGAAACAGTTGTATTCCTTCGAGCAGGATGCAGACTGTATTTACAGCGCATTCCGGGAGGTATATGGAGTCAACCTGCAGACGGTTCCATACATGCACTGGTGGGAATTCCAGACGCTATTTATTGGACTTCCGGAGAAGACGGAGATCAAGCAACGGATCATGTATCGGAATACTGATCTCCGGGATATCAAAGATAAGGATGAGCGCAAGCGGATCCAGAAGATTCAGCGTGCGATTTCGCTGAAAAAGAACAGAAAAATGACAGATTATGAGATAGGGGATATGTTTGCATGATAAAGAAGATTGGCATCCCGACAGAACGGAAGTGGTTCAGATGCCCCTATTGCGGTAAGAAGCTACTGATTTATGATGATACCGCCGAGTGTAATGGCGTGTACCTGAACTGTCGGGAGTGTAGAAAAGAGGTAAAGATTAAGATCTAAGCACATGTGAGCCGTTGAGCCGTGCTATTAGCCTAGAAAGGGTGGTAGTGTGGCAGACGGCTATTTGAATTTTGACACAAAAATTAATGAAAAGGGATTCAACGAAGGAGTTGGCAAGCTAAGTAAACTTGGAAAATCCGGATTAAAGGTTGCGACTACTGCAATTACAGCACTTGGTACTGCAGCTGGTGCAGGAATCACTGCTGCAGTGAAGGTTGGTGCGGCATTTGAAGCGGAGATGTCAAAAGTCTCTGCCATTTCTGGAGCTACAGGAAAAGACCTTGAGTCTTTGACTGATAAGGCAAAGGAGATGGGTGCTAAAACAAAATTTAGTGCCACAGAGTCAGCTCAGGCTATGGAGTACATGGCAATGGCTGGTTGGAAGACCAGTGATATGCTCAATGGCATTGAGGGTATCATGAATCTGGCTGCAGCATCAGGAGAAGATTTGGCAACGACATCCGATATTGTTACGGATGCACTTACGGCGTTCAACATGAAAGCCGGTGATGCCGGACATTTCTCAGATGTTTTGGCGGCGGCTGCATCAAATGCGAACACGACAGTCTCCGGAATGGGCGAGACTTTCAAATATGCAGGCTCTATGGCAGGATCGCTCAGTTACTCCATAGAAGATGTTGCCCTTATGACAGGCTTAATGGCGAATACTGGAATTAAGGGGACAATGGCCGGTACGGCACTCAACTCAATATTCACGAGATTATCGACGAACACCAATGGAGCGGCTGATGCTATGAAAGACTTAGGCATCAGCTTTTTTGATTCCAACGGACAGGCCAGGGATTTATCTGATGTGATGGGTGAGTTAAGGACGGCTACGGCAGGTATGACGGCTGAGCAGAAGTCAAACCTGGCAAATACAATCGCAGGAACACAGGCACAGAAAGGTTTGCTTGCTATCTTGAACGCCTCGGAAGAGGACTACAATAAGTTGGCAGATGCCATCAACAATGCAGACGGAGCAGCAGCGAATATGTCTGAAACGATGATGGATAACCTGCAGGGTTCTATCACATTGCTGCAGAGTGCAGTAGACGGAGTGAAAATCTCATTTGGCGAGAGGTTATCTCCATACGTGAGAAGCCTGGCAGATTGGCTTACCGATCAGATGCCAGCGGTTGAATCCGGTCTTGATGAAATGATGGACTGGGTAGATACAAAAG
>ERZ838118.1929-NODE-1929-length-23609-cov-8.851448_pt1 | contig 23609 bp, 18 predicted proteins | sample MGYA00519863_ERZ838118 | MGnify/ENA primary metagenome ERZ838118 (study PRJEB31850, sample SAMEA3708827) | human gut metagenome | biome: human gut; feature: human-associated habitat; material: faeces | place: China | collected 2014 ...
TTACCCCTCATGAGTGAGGGGCAGGGGAGTTGAAGTGTCGAAGACACTTTTTTATTTTAGATTGCTTTTTAGCCTAACAGCAGTAAGCTGAATACCAGTGTGAACAGCGCTACTGTCTCAACGATACCAACTACGATGAAGTAGTTCGCGGTACCTTTACCGGTTGCGCCAAGAGCGTCTGCAGCAGCTGCTGCGCATTTACCCTGGAATAATCCGGAAAGTCCGATTGCAAGTCCGCCAAAGAGTCCAACGCCAAGTGCCAGACCAGCGTCTGCGCCACCTGCTACTGCGGATTTGATAAAGTTCATAAGAAGGAATCCATAAATTGTCTGTGTCAGCGGTGCACCGGAGAATGCGATCATAATGAACGGTGCTGCTTTACCGCTTGCGTAACACTTTTTCCAAGCTCCTACTGATGCCATTCCGGCAAATCCTGCACCAAATGCAGATCCTGCTGCTGATAAACCAAGTGCGGCTGCCATACCTATAAATGCGATATTCATAATAATTCTCCTTTTTTAATACTGTTTTATTCAAGAATGTTTTTCATTCCTGTTGCGAGATGCACATCATGCAATCCATGATATCATTCTGTTGTGCATCTTTGCAAATACACTATTTTTTAATCTTTTCGTTTACTTTAAATGGTTCGTATGCAATTCCTGTCCACTCCAGACCGGCCTGACCGGAAAACTCTAATACGTTCAGTCGAACACCGTGTACAACGACGGAAAGGAAACACATGATAATGTTCAGTCCGTGTCCGATTAGTACGACCACAACGCCGAGAATGATGAGCGGTCCGTGAAAACCTGCTGCAATGCCGTTGAAACTCTGGGAAATGGCAAATCCTGCCATACCTACCGCAAACAGACGGATGTAACTCATGACGTTACCAAAGCAGCTGATCGTATTTAAGAATACGGTAAATGCATCTGCGACACCACTTTTCAGACCCTGACCAAATGTTTTGTCCGGGGACATGCCACCGAAGAGTACGACCAGGATAAATGCAACGCCTACCATGGCGAAGACTGGTACGATATTAAGCTTCTGGCCAATAACCAGATACAGGGATAACAGATACATGCCGATGACTGCTACCAGCCAGCCAAGGTCTGCCACCCAACTTAAGTTCTTTTCGCTCAGTTTCTTTTTGATGGAGATTAGACTTCCCAATGCCATCTGGATCGCTCCGATGGTGAAAGAGAACTTCATGATGGCGTTCTGCTGTGTTGTGGCAGATACACCGAAGTAATCCGGGTAGTTTGCAAACTGAGGAATAACCAGAGCCTTTAAGAAAGGCACATGCATTGCTTTTTCCATACCGAACCACGTACCCGTGACGGCACCCCATACGATGGTTGCAATGGAGAGAACCAGTAACAGGTAAGTTGTAGTATTAAATTTCTTTGTTTTTGCTACCAGAGCAATCGTTGCAATCAGGATCAGGCAGCCGTAACCGGCATCACCGATGATCATTGCAAAGAACAGGGTGAAAAACAGGAAAAACCAGAGGGAGATATCTGACTCCCGATATCCCGGAAGGATTCCAAGGATATCAAATACCGGCTGGATCAGTCCGGAAACTTTTCCATATTTTACTTTGGTAGGGATCTCTGTGTCATCCTCTGACACGTCATCCATGGCCCATGCCCATTTATGCTCTGTTGCCGCAGCTTTGAATTTCGGAAGATCTGCTTCCGGAAGGTATCCGGAAATCCATACAAAATCTTCATCATTTTCTGCTGTTTCACTTGCAGAAGAATAGTTTTCTGCATTTTGCGCTTTCAGCATCTGAACTTGAAAACTTGTATCATAGATGCTGGATTTTTTGAGTGTTTCCTCACATGTACCGATTTCTGTCTGACAGCTTTCAATCTGTGCTGTCAGCTCATCGATGCCTTTTTCCGGAAGGGTAAATTCTGTTGCCGGAATTGTGACCGGAAGTGCTCCCAGTACTGCAACTGTGTGCATTTTATCTATCGGTGTCAGTGCGATCATTTTGATTTCTGGATCCTGCAGTGCCATCTGGTATTCATTTTTACCAAGGCGGTAGAAGTGAAGATCATATCCATCTTCTTTTACGCGTTTCACATCTTCCGGTGAAAAATTGCCCCAAGCCTTGATTCGTTCAATCTCAGCGTTGGCAGCACTGATTTCCTGCTCCAGTGAGGCTTTTTTATCTAATGTGGCTAACACATTCTGATACATTTCCTCAAATTCGGAATCGGAGAGAACCGGTACAGGTTCTTTCTTTTTGTTCTTTTTATCCGGCGCATAGTCCGTCAGAGTGGCAGCTGTCTTGGAAAGCGTTGTAAAACGTTCTGCAACTGCACGGTCCGGACTTTTCTTTTCTGCCAGATGTAAGAGCCCTAAGGATCGAAGTCCGTCGAGCATCTCGTCTTTTCGGGAGACAGATGACACGACGCAGACCATTTTCATTTTCTCTATCATTGTGCCGCCTCCACTAATTTTTTCTTTGAAATCTTTCCGCGGACAACGGCCGCTGTCTGCTGATCTCCAAGGAAAACGCCGATCATGCGGATATTTTCCTTGGCTTCCGGAATCTTGACTTTTTCAAACAGGTTGACACGCTGGGAAGTAGAGCGTAACTCTTTTTCCAGAAGCGCTTCCTGTTTGCGCAGTGTTGATACCAGAGCATCCAGACGTGCGATCTCGCGGAGTTTTATAATAGCAGTGTCCACCCACAGAGGATAGTCGTCCACATCGTAATCGATGTCTTTGAAGGTCAGCTCCTGAAAGGCAGGAACTGTGACACCGGCGATGTTCTCATTCTTACAGATGACGGTATCCGGCTGTACCAGGTGATCTAATTTTTTGCTTTCATCGAAGATTTCATTTTCAGCAAATACTGCAACCCAGTCATCCAGGTCACCGATCATCTGAGCACGTTCGACTTCCTTCTGGTCCAGATCAGCTTTTGTTTTCGTGATGACAGCCTGCAGCTGCTGTTTTTTCAACTGCAGGGTAGGAAGATAACGCTGATACTGTTTCAGGCGGTCTTTCTGCACCTTCTGCTCATTTTTTGTAAGTTTGATAGCCATCAGCTGCTCCTTTTAGTTTAATGCTTCTTTGTTTGGCCATCTCTCCTGCAGAAGACTTGTCTTCAAACCGGTTTCGTTTGGCTCGAAGCACTCTGCAAGGATTTCCCAGCCAAGATCAAGTGCATCCTCAAGTGGAATGTTTACACTGAGGTCCATAAGTTTTGTCTCGAAAAGCTCACCGTATTTCAGAAGCTTTTCATCCCAGTCACTCATCAGGAATCCCATGGATTTCTTCTCAAGAGCTTCCTTATACTGGGAGTACAGACGAATCATACCATCCATCAGTGCACGGTGGTCATCACGGGTCTTGCCGTTTACGTTCTGTTTCAGACGGGAGAGAGAACCGAATGGCTCAATGTGTCCATTTTTCAGATAGTACTGACCTTCTGTGATATAACCGGTGTTATCCGGTACTGGGTGAGTTACGTCATCACCAGGCATTGTGGTAACACCAAGGATTGTAATAGAACCTGCACCTTCGATATCAACGGCTTTCTCATAACGGGAAGCCAGGCAGCTGTACAGATCGCCCGGATAACCTCGGTTGGAAGGTACCTGCTCCATGGTGATCGCCATCTCTTTCTGTGCATCGGCGTAGTTTGTCATATCGGTAAGCAGTACCAGAACTTTCTTTCCGTTCAAGGCAAACTGCTCTGCAACAGCAAGTGCCATATCCGGAACCAGTGTACACTCAACGGTCGGATCGGAAGCTGTGTGGATAAACATAACGGTATGGCTCATGGCGCCACCTTTTTCCAGGGTATCACGGAATGCAAGGTAATCATCATATTTTAATCCCATACCACCCAAAACGATGACATCTACTTCTGCCTGAAGTGCGATACGGGAGAGCAGTGCGTTGTATGGCTCTCCGGAGATAGAGAAGATCGGAAGTTTCTGACTCTCTACCAGTGTGTTGAACACGTCGATCATCGGGATACCGGTACGGATCATGTTTTTCGGTAAAATACGTTTTGCCGGGTTAAAGGACGGTCCACCGATCGGGATCATATTCTCAGTCAGTGCCGGACCATGATCACGCGGAACACCTGCACCGTCAAATACTCGTCCAAGCAGGTGTTCGGAGAAGGAAACCATCATTGGTCGACCAAGGAAGCGGACCGGATCGCTGGTTCCGACGCCCTGTGCACCTGCAAATACCTGAAGGGATACCAGGTCTTTATCAAGTTTTATAACAGTCGCGTAACTGTCACCTACGAGAGCAAGGTCGCCCAGACGGACATCTTTTGCTCTGACAGTAACTACGTTACCGACAATTGATTCAATTTTTGTATATACTTTCTGCACTCTAAAATCCTCCTACTCAACAGCTTTTGATTTGTAGAATTCTGAGATTTTCTTTTCCTGTTCGTAGAATTCCGGTGATTCGAATTCTGTACCGTGCCAGTCAAGGAATTCCTGTCTCAACTGGTTGAAGAAACCTCGGATCTCGTTTTTGTCATCCAGATCATAGGATGCCATCAAAGCATCGTAAAGGATGCCGAATTCTTCACGCTGTCTGTCCGGAGAGCATGCTGCATCGATCGGATCGAAGGAGTTCTGCTGCAGATATACGGAATCGAGAAGTTCGCCCTTCTGATAAATAATGTAGTCTTCTGCGGAAGTTCCTTCCTCACCAACTACTTTCATCATCTGGTTAATCTCATTTCCTCTGTGCAGAATAGAACGGGCTTCTTCCACCCGGGCCATATCGACTACGCCGTCATATTTGGACCAGGAATCCATCGGATGGATCGCCGGGTATTTACGGGCATCGGAACGCTCTCTGGAAAGTCCGTGGAAAGCACCAACTACCTTCAGGGTTGCCTGTGTAACCGGTTCCTCGAAGTTACCACCTGCCGGTGATACGGTACCACCGATGGTAACAGATGCGATCTTGCCGTTTTTCAGTCTTACTTTACCTGCACGTTCATAGAAAGAAGCGATGGTAGACTCAAGGTAAGCCGGGAATGCCTCTTCACCAGGAATCTCTTCCAGACGTCCGGACATTTCACGCATGGCCTGTGCCCAACGGCTGGTGGAATCTGCCAGCAGAAGAACATCCAGTCCCATCTGTCTGTAATACTCAGCCAGAGTTACGGCTGTGTAGCAGGAAGCTTCTCGTGCGGCTACCGGCATGGAAGATGTGTTACAGATAATGATGGTACGTTCCATCAGGGATCTGCCTGTTTTCGGATCTTCCAGTTCCGGGAACTCTTTTAAGATCTCTACAACCTCGCCGGCACGCTCACCACATGCAGCGACGATAACGATATCGGCCTCACCGTTTTTCGCCTCCATATGCTGAAGAACTGTTTTTCCGGCTCCGAATGGTCCAGGAACACAGAAGGTTCCGCCTTTTGCTACCGGAAGGAAGGAGTCGATACAGCGAATCTGTGTTACCAGAGGTTCGTCCGGACGAAGTCTTTCATCGTAACATTTTACTGCCTGTTTGATCGGCTGGGAGATGACCATGCTTAAGTTTTTCTCCTCACCGTTGCCATTTTCAATGACACAGATGGTTGCTCTTACATGGTAAGAACCTTTTTCTTTGATTGATTTTACTTTCCAGTCATGACCTTTTAAGGTAAAAGGAACCATGATTTCATGTGTGAATAATCCTTCCGGAACGCTTCCGATGGAGTCACCTGACTCTACGGCATCACCGACTTTTACGGATGGGGTAAATTCCCATTCTCTGTCCGGAATCGGGTCAAGGTATACACCTCGCTCAAGGAAAAATCCGCACTGCTCGGCCAGATCCGGCAACGGATTCTGCAGACCGTCAAATACCTGTGTGAGCAGACCCGGTCCAAGTTCTACGCTCATCAGTTCACCGGTAAATTCTACTGGGTCTCCGACTTTAATGCCGTTTGACATCTCGTAGATCTGCATGCTGGCTACGCCGTTGTTGATTCGGATAACCTCGCCTTTTAAGCGTTTTCCGTCAACAAGGATATAACCAACTTCATTTTTATGAACGGCACCTTCAAAGCTGACATTTGCCAGGTTGCCGTTAATACCAGTTACATATCCTGTTACTGTTTCCATTCAATTTTCTCCTGTTATCAATAGTTTTCCGTTTTATCAGCAAAGATGTGTGTTTCTTCTATAACTGATAAACGCGCTGCTGCACCTGATCAAAAAGACGTTTGAATTCTTTTTTGCCTTTTTCCTGTACAAAACAGTTCTGGCGCTCCAGCAGTTTCAATTTCACTGCATAGCCAAAGAGATATACATCGTCAAAGGTATGCAAACCTACCAGGGAATCAAGATTTTCAAATTCGTAATCCAGCAGGATTTTTTCTGCTTCCAGCGGGTTTTTGGCTGCAAGCACGGTTCCTACTACCTGAGAGAGTACGGAATCTTTATCATAGGATTTTAAATATGCCCGTCCAAGGTTCGCGCTTCTCTGCGCATTCAGTTCACTCATCAGGTTGTTATAAAAAACAGCCCAGTCTTTTAAGAGTGGTCCCTCATCAGAGGAGAGGGTGAGATTACTTAAAAATTCGTATTTTGATTCGCTTACATTTGACTGGCACATGCCAAGAAATTCTTTATAAGAAAATGGCATATCACCGTCGGTTCTCAGGTCCGGCAGGCTGGATATCAAATAATAATATGAAGCCATAAGCACCTCCTGCTAGAAATCAAGATTTCTGAAGTATGGCATCAGCATCTGCATGATCTCATCATCGGAACAGTCAAAATATCCGGAACCGTCTTTTGCTGCCAGGCGGAATCCTGCGCGGACATTTTTTGCTGGTTTGATCTCAAGTCCGTTTTTGATTTCTTCTGCAAGTTCTGCTTTCAGTGCGTCACTTACCTGTGCAACTTCTGCGGTATAATTTTCTACCCCTTCGTCTGCAATGGCTGCTTTGATCAATTTACCAAGTGCGGCATCAGAAAGACTATCTTTAACCTTTGCGGAAAGAATCTTTTCAAATTCGGCTTTCACCTCAGCTTTAAATGCAAGCATCGCATCTCTTTTTGCCTGCTCAGCACTGAGTGCAGCACTCTCTTTTAGAATACTGATTTCTTTTTCTGAAGCTTCCTGTATACTTTTTGCTTCAGATTTCGCGTCTGCCACGATGGCTTCTGCTTTTTTCTTAGCTGCTGTAATAATTGCCTCTGCCTCGGCATTTGCTGCATCAATTCCGTCTTTGCGGATGGAGGAAACTAAGTCTTGAATCTGTAATTCCATATGTTCACTTCCCTTCTTCTTTTATGCGTTGTACTAAATAAAATACAATTTAGAAAACATTATAATATACTCTTGTTCGACATGCAAGCATTATTTCCAATTGTTTAAAATTAGACAATCTTGCTAGTTATTATGCCCAAAATTGAACATATTTTACAAAAAGTGTGCATTTTTTTTAATACGCTTTCTGCATCTGCTTTTCTTGTGTAATGATATGGGCGTATGTTATACTTTACTCTATGAAAGAAAATGAAGAATTAAAACGGCGGGTGCTGGATCTGGCAAACCGCTGTTATCAGCAAAATATTTATACGTTTTCCGGGTTCTTAAATGCGGCGGAAGTCTCAGATGTATACACCATGGAGCGGGAACTGGACTTTGTACCGTGGAAATTATTTGGCGGTACGGAGGGCTGTGAGCGGCAGATGTTGCGGTTCGGATCAGAGGAAACTTTAGGGTATGAGGAGGAGTTTCCCATCAGCTGCGTAGTGATCCGTCCATCGGCACCGAAATTTGCGGAGGATTTAAGCCACCGAGATTTCCTTGGCGCATTGATGAATCTTGGAATAGAGCGGGATGTTCTTGGTGATATTATTGTCAGGGATGCCGCAGGTTATGTATTCTGTGAGGATACTATGGCGGCTTATCTGGCGGAGCATATCACGCAGGTGCGCCATACATCCATGACCACGGAGATCACAAAGGAATGTCCTGAGCAGGCAGCACCACAGTTTGCGGAAGAAGAATTTGTGGTCAGTTCCAACCGCTGCGATGCAGTGGTTGCCAAGGCGTACAAGCTGTCCCGCACCCAGAGCACAGATCTTTTCCGTGCAGGAAAAATATTTGTAAATGGCAGACAATATGACCGGAATAGTGGTATACTGAAAAGCGGAGACATTGTGTCCGTGCGCGGATTTGGAAAATTCATATTTCGTGGATTTTTGCAGGAAACGAAAAAGGGAAGGATTCGTGTCGGCATTGCCCGATATGTATAGATATCAGAAATAGAAAAAAGAATATCAGCGAAAGGATTACTTCGATTTTACAAATGATATAGTTGAAAAAATCGGGGATGTATCAATGCATATTTATCTCAGTCTGAGTTGAGACTCCCACTTCTGCAAGTGGTGAGTAGTAACAAGTATTTCTCAGTGGGAGTTCAATCTCCGACTGAGATAAATGCTCCGCGAGGATGTGCAGTGATTCTGAAAAGAAGATGTCAGCTTGCGCTGACCAGAATCACGCACCAAGTCTCACGTGCGTTCGACTTGAACTGACAAGTTTTGTTATGAGAGAAAGTAAAAAAACAGGGATGTAATGAAATCTATGAGTAAAGAAGAAAAAAAGAAGCTGAAAGCTGAGAAAAAACAGCAGAAAGTGCAGGAGAAGCAGGAACGGAAAGAAGCCCGGTCTGCTCATAAGGAAACCAAGGGAAGCAAGGATCGTGAGATCAAGTGGGGAAAACTTGACAATACGGCGCATCTGTTTCCAGTTATCGCCGGGGAAGGCATGACAAATGTTTACCGTGTGGCGATTATTTTAAAAGAAGAAATTCAGCAGGATTTGTTGCAGCAGGCATTGGATATGGTATTGCCCAAATTTTCGGTGTTTAACTGCAGACTGCGTCAGGGCATGTTCTGGTATTATTTTGAGGAAAATGGGAAAAAATCGCCGACGGTGCATGAGGAGCATACGTATCCGTGTCGTTACATTGATGAACACCGCAACCGGAGTTATCAGTTTCGTGTGACCTATTACGGATGCCGCATCAATCTGGAAGTATTTCATTCCCTGACGGACGGCAATGGTGCATTAAATTTCCTGAAGGAGCTGACGTATCAATATCTGCGCCTGTCTCATCCGGAGCTTGGTGAGAAGTACGGAAACCGGCTGTACAAGGATACTTCATTGAATACAGAAGACAGCTTTTTACAGAATTATAAAAAGAGCCGGTTTGAAAAATCCTACAAATCGGAAAAAGCCTATATTTTAAAAGGCAGCATGTTCCCGGAAGGAAAAATGGGAATCATTCACGGTCATATGCCGGTGGATGCGGTGAAACGTGCAGCGAAGAAATACGGTGCCACCATCAATGAATTTCTGGTATCAGTCTTTATCTGGTCAATCTATCAGGAGTATTTAAAAGGAATGCCATCGAAACGACCGATCACCACAAGTATTCCAGTAAACCTGCGACCGTATTTTAATTCCGTGACGACGAAAAACTTTTTCGTTATGGTAACGGCAACGTTTCATCCAAAGGCGGAGAACCAACCATTTGAGGATGTCATCGGGGAAGTAAAAGAATCCCTGCGGGAACAGATTACAAAAGAGCATCTGGAAGAAATCTTTTCCTATAATGTAACCGGAGAAAAGACTATGATTCTGCGGACGATTCCGCTGGTGTTCAAAAAGATCGGTATGAAATACATTTATAATATGGCGGCAAGTGCCAATACAGCCACCATCACAAACCTTGGAAATATTCAGGTGGCGCCGGAATACGAGGATTATGTGGATCATTTCAGTGTCATTCTGTCACGTTCCAAAGGACAGAATCTGAAAATGTGTCTGTGTTCTTATAAGGGCACGCTGACATCGACGATTTCATCCGTGATGAAGGATACGAAGCTGCAGAAAGCATTTTACCGTTATCTGGTGGCAAATGATATTCCGGTAACAATAGAAAGTAATGGTGTGTATTATGAATAAATGTTGGAACTGCGGAGTGGAATTTATCGATCCGACCAACGTATGTCCACTTTGCAAATGTATTACAGAACGGGATGATGCGGAAGAAGAGGAGTTCAAACCGACGTATCCGTTTCGCCCGGACAAGGAAATAAAGAAAATTCAGCTGGCATTGAGCATCTATACGCTGGCAGCAATTATTGCAGAAGCAATCCTGGTGATCATTGATTTTCATGTGGGAGACCGGATCGGCTGGTCTATCATGACCGGAGCCTGCATGGTGTATGCTTATATTACATTGAAATTTTCCATTCAAAAGCACAATGGATATCAGTTTAAGATACTGATGCAGACGCTGCTGGGTGTTGCTGTCGTCGTACTGATCGACTTTTTGACGGGATTTTCCGGATGGTCGGTAAACTATGTGTTGCCGGCGGCTTTTGTTCTGATCGATGCGACGGTAATTGTTCTGATGATCGTAAATAGCAGAAATTGGCAGAGTTATATTCCGATGCAGCTGTTGCTCATCGTGCTCTGCATCATTCCATATATTTTGCATCATTTTGGAATTTCCAGTGATAGTATTATGTGTCTGATCGCATTGTGTGTGGCGATCTTTGTATTTGCCGGCAGTGTGATCATTGGAGGCCGTCGGGCAATGGATGAGCTGTACCGTCGTTTCCATGTATAGTATATCAGATGGGAGCCAATCCCACATCTGATATAGCCTCCGGCAGGATTGCAGAGGTGCGCAGTTGAAGGATGTCAAGCAATTGCATGACGCGCACCTTGCAGCAAGAATACCGAGGCATTCTTGAATAAGAGAGCAAAAATAGGATTAATATAGGAGAGAAGTGAATGTTACAGACCGACAACAGTATTCGCGGAAAAGTAATGCGTGAATTGATCGCAAGGGTCGCATCCGACAACCTGATCGGAAGAAAGTTAAAAAGCGGCGAACTGCGCAAAAAGATGACAGAACCCGAGTGGAGAGTGCCGGAATTTTACAATCTGCGCGTGATTGAAGAGAAAAACTGCCGTCTGGAATTATTGGAGTGTGATATCAAAAATGAGCGCCTGGTGCTGCTTCAGCTGCACGGAGGCGGATATATCGGGGGAATGCGCAATGCGTACCGCAGTTTTGCGGGACTTTACAGTGAACTTGGCCGGGGCATGAGCGTCTTGACAGTGGATTACCGTGTGGCACCAGAGCATCCGTACCCGGCGGCTCTGGAGGATGCCATCACCGGTTATAACTGGCTGCTGCAGCAGGGCTGGCAGGAGCATGAGATTGTAGTCGCAGGAGATTCTGCCGGTGGTGGACTGGCGTTGGCACTTTGTATGTATCTGAAGAATCAGAACCGGAAGCTTCCGGCGGGACTTATCTGTATGTCTCCTTGGACGGATATGACGCAGTCCGGAGCGTCTTATGATTTTAATTATGAGCGGGATCCATTGTTTGGAAATACCAGAGACAGTCTGATTTACAGCAGGGACTATATTCAGGATGAAGATCCGACCAATCCGTATATTTCTCCTCTGTATGGTAATTTCAGTGGATTTCCGCCGATGTTGATCCAGGTGGGAAGTTATGAAATGCTGCTGAGTGATTCCGAACTTGTGGCAGAAAAGGCGAAACGTGCCGGCTGCAAAGTGCGTCTCAGTGTGTATGAGGGAATGTTTCATATTTTCCAGATGGCAATGCTGATGATTCCGGAATCCAAACATGCATGGCAGGAGATCGGGCGTTTCCTGGAGATTATCGAACATCATCTTCCGGCAGAGCATCTGGATGAGGAAGACAAAGAAATAGAGTCCAAATTTGGAGAAGTTGAATATGAATAAATTTACTGATTGCTGTCTGTGTCCGAGAAACTGTCATGTGGATCGGACACAGGGGAAAACAGGTTACTGTGGACAGACCGATCAGATACGCGCGGCACGGGCTGCATTGCATATGTGGGAGGAACCCTGCATATCCGGCGATGCAGGTTCCGGAGCCGTGTTTTTTTCAGGCTGTCCCTTAGGCTGCGTATTTTGCCAGAATCATTCCATTGCAGCAGGAAGATTGGGAAAAACAATCGCCACGGAGCGGCTGGCAGAGATATTTTTAGAACTTCAGGATCAGAAAGCATGGAATATTAATCTGGTGACGGCGGGGCATTTTGCGCCGCAGGTAGTCCGGGCGCTGGAGTTGGCAAAAGGACAGGGATTAAAACTTCCAATCGTGTACAATACTTCCGGATATGAAAAGGTAGAAACGTTGCGGATGTTTGAAGGCCTGGTGGATATTTATCTGCCGGATTTTAAATACCTGAGTGCGGAGCTTGCTGATGCTTATTCCCATGCGGCAGATTATCCGCAGGTAGCAAAACTGGCGTTGCAGGAGATGGTGCGGCAGGTGGGAAGTGCTCAGTTTGAAATTGTATCCGGGGAAAATTCCGGGAGGGTTACGGATGAGCTGCTCACAGACGTGGATTATGGAGACGGTGAACTGGAACGGATGTTGCAGGGCGTGGTAGTTCGGCATCTGGTGCTTCCGGGGTATGTAGAAGAATCTAAAAATGTGATTCGTTATCTATATGAGACATATGGAAATCAGATTTATATCAGTATTATGAACCAGTATACGCCGATGTCCGGAATTGAAGTACAGTATCCGGAACTTGGAAGAAAGATTACATTGCGAGAATACGACGAAGTCGTGGATTATGCAATTGAAAGCGGTGTGGAAAATGGATTTATTCAGGAGGGGGAGACAGCGGAAGAAAGTTTTATACCGGAATTTGATACTTTTGGAGTGTAGTTGGTTCGGATAATGATAAGGTTTGAATTTTAGGTAGTGAAGGCGCCAGTCATCAATCTTACCTCTGCAGCTGATAATCGCACGCCGAGGAAAGATTGCCTGTCTGGCGCCATATACGTTTTGCCAATTACTAATTTTATACTACAATATTTTGTATTGTAAAAAATAGCCAGAATGACTCGGCTTTGAAAGTTTCCGAGTGTACGTTGTAAATAAAGGGAGAAGAAAAACTTCCCTTGGCAAGCGATTGTCAGCTGCAAAGGGAAGTTTTCTTCTCTCTTATTCAATATCGTAAATTTAATTCACAAAATAATTTTTTCCTACTGAGCGGCAGTCGTAGTTGTCGCAGCCCCATCATCTGTGGTCTGCTCATCTGGCGGAATGACTACCGGCACACCCAGATCATCTCCGGAAGTATCCGGAACTTCCACATTATCTGCATCATGCTCATTGAAATCAGCCGGTGCATTAAATGTGATCGTATTGGAACTGCGGAAGATCGTATTGCTTGATCCAACCTGATTTACAACGATCTGTGAGCCGGCTTTTAAGTCTGCCATGGAAATCTCCAGACAGTTTCCGGAAATATATTCCGTAGAGACTTTTTCACCATCGATATAAACCTTACTCCAAGGAGTGAAGTTTTTACCAAACAGTGTCAATTTTGTCTCATCCGTATTCATGGAAGTGTGATCGATCACAACGTCCTGAACACCCATTACAAGGTCAGATGCCGGATATTTATCTACACCATGGTAGGAGTAGCGGTCTCCGTAAAGCAGATCATACTGCAGTAATTTCCAGTTTGTGAGGTAAGAAGCATCGTCAGTAGATACGCCTGCATTCATCTCAGACTGATGATAACGGAACATGGTTCCTTCGTGAATACCAAGCTGATCTGTGATATAAGACATCAACTGGTAAGCTGCCACGTCTTTATCCTGTTTTTCCAGACCAAAGTTGTTCCATGTCACGTATGTAGTGTCATACAGGTTTCCGGTATTCATATCGGAATCTTCCAGACCAAGAGTTGGAAGGTGATCGCCGTACATAACAACGATTGTTTTCTCATCACGTTTGGATAAAGTATCGATCAGGTTTTCAATAAATTTGTCAACTTCGTGAAGTTCGTTGATGTAGTACTCCCACTGATAATGCTCAGCTTCGGTATCACCACCGATTACCTGAATTTCCGGATTTTCAAATACTTTGTAATCCGGGTAGCTTCCGTGGCTCTGTACGGTAATGGTGTACAGGAAATCGGACTGGTTAGGAGTAGAATCCAGAGTTTTTGTTGTCTCGTCAATCAGAATGTTATCTGTCGGCCAGGAAGCAATTTCGTTATATTCTGTAATGTTCATCAGCTCTTTGCTGGTGAAGGTATCAAATCCCATCTGGGAGAAAACGGTTGCACGTCCGTAGAAGTTACCACCGTTGTTGTGAAGTGCGTGTGTTGCGTATCCGAGATCACCAAGGACGTCAGCAGCACTTTCACAGGAAGTATCTTTTAAAACCGTTTTGTATGGGTATTCACCCAGACCGAAGAAACGAATGCCCATTCCTGTCAGAACCTCGAACTCTGTGTTTGCAGTTCCTGCACCGACAACCGGAACGGTAAGATATCCGGAAGTGTAGTTCTGCATTAATTTATGAAAATTCGGGATCGGGTCTTCAGAGTAACTTAAAAAGTTTAATTCGTACGGATCAATGAATGTCTCAAGCTGTACGAAAATGATATTTGGCATATCGGAAGAATCGACCGTTGTCTGAGCAGTTTTTACATTGTCATTGATCGTGTCGATGGTCTCTTCATTATAGTTAGCCGGTTTACTCATACCAGTGTCTACCACGCTGGCGGAGAAACTGTATACAAAACCGTAGTCCTTATATCCCTGAGCCAGATTTCCGAAGTATCCGGAAAGAATATCGGAATGGATAGCAGCTTTTGTGATAAAAGGAATCGTTGCTACACAGAGCACCAGTAAACCAAGGTTACGGAACAGGTGAACTCTTTCTTTGAATTTCGGTCCCTTGAATGCAAAAACGATCAGGAACGCTGCAAGTGCGATCAGCAGAGCGATAACTGCGATCTCCTGTCCGGCGGACAGATATTTGCTGTTTTTCATGGAGAGCAGGTCTCCGATCAGTTTCAGGTCTGCAAAGTTAAACGGTGTGACACGGGATGCAAGTACGCAGCCGTTGATGACACCGAGCAGCATCCAGAATACGGATATCACGATACGGACCAGTGCACGATGTTTGAACAGGTACACGATCAGCAGCGTTGCAAAAATCAGTAGCGCATTGTAAAGGAATGTCAGCGGGGAGCTGATGCAGAAGCTTACTGCTGAGGTAAAGGAATGTCTGGATACCCATTCAATCGCAAAAACCAGGATGCATGCCAGCAGTCCGTGGAACAGTAAAGAAAATTTGTTCATAAATTTTACTTTTGGACTGTCAGACAGATCCGGAAAATTGAAACTTTTCAGAAAACTGAAAAATCCATGTCGTCTTTTGGTGTTGTTGTTACCGATGATGATCGGTTTTTCTTTTCTTTCTTTTCTAAATGATTTCATATAAACTCCTTCTCTCAAAACGTACTACGAAAGATATAAACTTTACTATTAAGTTAAAAGAATTTTACATAACCGTACAGATATTAGTCCCAATTTTACAAAAAGTCAATTAAAAAAGTATAAAATGCACGATATGAACAAAAAAAATTCATATAGTCATTTTCTTTTGTAGAATAATACAGCAGAATTGTCTGTTTATGCTATTTATTTTAAGGAACGTTCCTATTTGTATTGGAACGTGCTTTATGAGTTACTAAATAAGCAGTAAACAGATTTTTATCTTATTTTTTGGGTATTATAAATTATATAATAAGGAAACTTTTGGAAGAAAAAGTAAATAATTTCTTAAGATGTCAGATAATGAATGGCATGAAAAATAAAATTTGGGTTGTATTTATGGAAAAAGATAATGCTTTTCACATGAAATTTACAGAAAAAGATACCATTATTGTATGATTAAGGCTTGCAAACCGAAAAATGTTGTGCTAAGATACAAAATCATGAGCAAATGCGTAGAAGGAGACTCTTGTCTTCAGAAACCGACAGGAATACGGCGTCACCGACTGAGAACGCTGTTTGGCGGAGGAGATGAAGGGAACACTCTGGAGCAGACAGATTGAACGAGAAATTCAGTAGGTCTGTACGGATCGCACACGTTACGTGCCTGAGTGGGGAAAGACACAGATCATGAGTGTTTTGTAGTATTGTTTTTCTCAATGCGGGTGGTACCGCGGAATAATATAAAAGAACATTATTTCGTCCTGGGATACAAAGACGTATCCTTAGGACGATTTTTGCTTTTTTGGGAGTTTGTTCCGTCCCGCACCTTACAACATTTTATGCAAAAGGAGTGTACGAAACAATGAAAATGATGACCGGTGTAATGCCAAAAGAGACCATGGAAATCAGCGAAATCCTGGCGTCTGACCTGTATGGGCAGACGATTAGCGTCAACGGAGCCGTTCATACGGTGCGTGACATGGGCGAAGTCGCCTTTGTAGTCCTTAGAAAAAGAGAAGGCCTGCTGCAGTGCGTATATGAAGAAGGCGTGACTGCCATTGACCTGAAGGAACTCAAAGAAGGTGCAGCTATCGAGGTGAGCGGTGTATTAAATAAGGAAGATCGCGCGCCGGGAGGATTCGAGATCCGCATGAAAGAGGTCAAAATCCTTTCCGAGCCGACAGAAAGCCTGCCGCTTCCAATTGCGAAATGGAAGATGAATACTTCCCTGGAAGCCAAATTAAATCACCGCGCCGTAGCTCTGAGAAATATCAGAGAGCGTGCCACCTTCCGGATTCAGGAAGGCATCGTAAGAGGCTTCCGTGATTTCCTCTATAGTCAGGGATTTACAGAGATCCACACACCAAAGCTTGGCGCAAAAAGTGCCGAGGGCGGAGCCAACCTGTTTAAGCTGGAGTATTTCCACAGACCTGCGATTTTACAGCAGAGTCCACAGTTTTACAAACAGATGATGGTGGGCGTGTTTGACAGAGTCTTTGAGACAGCACCGGTTTTTCGTGCGGAAAAACATAACACAAAACGCCATTTGAACGAATATAACAGTCTGGATTTTGAGATGGGTTACATTGACGGATTCGAAGATATCATGGCGATGGAGACCGGATTTTTGCAGTATACCATGGAACTGCTGAAAAAAGACTATGCGAAAGAGTTAGATATTTTGCAGATCGAGCTTCCGGATGTAAGCCAGATTCCGGCGATCCGTTTCGATGAGGCAAAACAGCGCGTGGCTGAAAAATATGACAGACAGTTCCGTAATCCATACGATCTGGAGCCGGAGGAGGAGCATCTGATCGGTCAGTATGCAAAAGAAGAATTCGGCAGTGATTTTGTATTTGTCACACATTATCCGTCAAAGAAACGTCCGTTTTATGCGATGGATGATCCGGCAGATTCGACCTACACCTTAAGTTTTGACCTGCTTTACAAAGGTCTGGAGATTACAACCGGTGGACAGCGTATTCATCAGTATGATAAATTAATGGAAAAGATCGCCCAGCGTGGCATGGAGACAGAGGGCATGGAGCATTACCTGTCCGCGTTCAAATACGGTATGCCGCCACATGGTGGACTTGGTATCGGTATGGAGCGTCTGACCATGCAGCTGATCGGAGAAGATAACGTCCGGGAAGCAACCCTGTTCCCGAGAGACCTGAGCAGATTAGAGCCATAGGAGGAGAAAAAACGTGAGACATACAGGAACACAGACAATAGCAACAGAACGCCTGACTTTACGGCGTTTTACGATAGAAGATGCAGAAAATATGTATTACAACTGGGCGTGCGACCCGGAAGTGACAAAATATCTGACCTGGCAGCCACACAAAAGTGTGGAAGAGACCACAGAGATTCTGCAGCAGTGGGAAGAAGATTACAGCAAAAATGATTTTTATCAGTGGGCCATCGAGGTAAATGACATCGAGCAGCCGATCGGAAGCATCAACGTGGTATCGCTGAATGAAGATGTACAGAGTGCAGAAATTGGTTACTGCATCGGAAAATCCTGGTGGCATCAGGGCTACACCACGGAGGCAGTGGAGGCAGTCATCCGTTTTCTGATGGCAGAAGTCGGAGCCGGACGTGTCTGGGCACAGCATGATGTGGCAAATCCAAATTCCGGTGAAGTGATGAAAAAAGCCGGCATGGATTACGAAGGAACCCTGCGTCAGTCCGCAAAGAATAATCAGGGCATCGTGGATTCCGCTGTTTATGCAAAAATCAGCCATGTAGCACTGGACGAAGAACCGGAAGAAGAGGAGCAGACCAGTGGTGCATCTGTCACAAAAGTGATGGCAGAGGACGGAACCATGAAAAATGTCATTTCCGATGACACCATGGAATATGTCGGCATTCTGGCAAAACTGGAGTTGAGTCCGGAAGAGGCAGAATCAGCAAAAAAAGACATGGAAGATATGTTGGATTACATTGATCTCTTAAACGAGCTTGACACCACAGGCATTGAGCCAATGTCCCATGTATTTCCGATTGAAAATGTATTCCGCGAGGATGTTGTGACAAACGGAGACGGCAGTGAAGCGACACTGAAGAATGCTCCGGAGCAGAAAGATGGCGGATTCAAAGTACCGAAGACAATCGGCGAATAAGAACGGAGGACATGGAAATGAGTTTGATGAGTTTGACAGCTGTAGAGCTGGGAAAAAAGATAAAAGCAAAAGAAGTGACCGTGGAAGCTGCCGTTCGGGAAGCTCTGAATGCGGTACACGTAAAAGAAGAACAGGTACACAGTTTTGTGACCGTAGATGAGAAAGGCGCCCTTGCCCGTGCGAAGGAAGTACAGGCAAAAATCGATGCAGGAGAGCTGACCGGCCCGCTGGCGGGTGTCCCGGTAGCTATCAAGGACAATATGTGTACGGAAGGCCTTTTGACCACCTGTTCCTCAAAAATTTTATATAACTTTATACCGACCTATACGGCAGAAGCAGTGAAAAAACTGGAGGAAGCCGGAGCGGTTATTATCGGAAAAACAAATATGGATGAGTTTGCCATGGGAAGTACCACAGAGACTTCCGCTTACGGCGAGACAAAAAATCCATGGAATACAGAGCATGTTCCGGGAGGATCTTCCGGCGGTTCCTGCGCAGCAGTGGCAGCCGAGGAGTGTTCCTTTGCTCTTGGTTCTGACACCGGCGGTTCCATCCGTCAGCCGAGTTCTTTCTGCGGCGTAACCGGTATCAAACCGACATACGGAACAGTTTCCCGTTATGGACTGATCGCCTATGGTTCTTCTCTGGATCAGATCGGACCGGTGGCAAAAGATGTGACCGACTGCGCAACGATTCTGGAAGCAATCACTTCCTATGATAAAAAGGATTCTACTTCCGTAAAAAGAGATGATACCGATTTTACTTCTGCACTGGTGGACGATGTCAAAGGCATGCGTATCGGTATCCCGAAAGATTATTTTGGGGAAGGTTTAAATCCGGAAGTAAAGGATGCAGTACTGGCAGCAGCAAAAGTACTGGAAGAAAAAGGTGCCATTGTAGAAGAATTTGACCTTGGACTTGTAAAATATGCGATTCCGGCGTATTACGTTATCGCCTGCGCAGAAGCAAGCTCTAACCTGGCACGTTTTGATGGCGTAAAATACGGTTATCGTACCAAAGAATATGAAGGCCTTCACAACATGTATAAAAAATCCCGTTCCGAAGGATTTGGTCCAGAGGTAAAACGAAGAATCATGCTTGGCTCTTTCGTTTTAAGTTCCGGATATTATGACGCGTATTATCTGAAAGCACTGCGTGTTAAAGCGTTAATCAAAAAAGCCTTTGACGATGCATTTGCAAAATATGACATGATCCTTGGACCGGCAGCACCGACCACGGCACCAAAGCTTGGCGAGAGCCTGCAGGATCCGATCAGCATGTATCTTGGCGATATTTACACAATTTCCGTCAACCTTGCGGGACTTCCGGGCATTTCCCTTCCGTGTGGCACGGACAGTCAGGGACTGCCGATCGGTTTACAGTTGATAGGAGACTGTTTCCAAGAGAAAAAAATTATTCAGGCAGCATACAGTTTTGAGCAGACACGTCCATATCAGCACAGCCCGCTGAGTCTGGCGTAGGAAGGAGGAGAAGATAATGAGTAAGAATTATGAAACAGTCATCGGACTGGAAGTGCATGTAGAGCTTGCAACCAAAACAAAAATCTTCTGTTCCTGTTCCACAGAGTTCGGAGGAAAACCAAACACACACACCTGCCCGGTTTGTACCGGTATGCCGGGTTCCCTTCCGGTGTTGAATAAACAGGTGGTAGAATATGCCATGGCAGTTGGTCTGGCTACAAACTGCAGCATTACCCGATACAGTAAATTTGACCGGAAAAACTATTTTTACCCGGATAACCCACAGAACTACCAGATCTCACAGTTATATCTGCCGATCTGCCGAAATGGTTATGTGGAGATTGATACACCGGCGGGCAAAAAACAGGTGCGCATCCATGAGATCCATATGGAGGAAGATGCTGGTAAACTGGTGCACGACGAGTGGGAGGACGTATCCATCGTGGATTACAACCGTTCCGGTGTGCCGCTGATTGAGATCGTATCTGAGCCAGATATGCGTTCCGCAGATGAGGTGATCGCTTATCTGGAGACACTGCGCCAGACCATTCAGTATCTGGGGGCATCCGACTGTAAATTAAACGAAGGTTCCATGCGTGCCGATGTCAACCTGTCTGTGCGTGAGGTCGGTTCACCGAAATTTGGAACCCGTACCGAGATGAAAAACCTGAACTCCTTCAAGGCGATCGCACATGCTATCGAGGGTGAGCGTGAGCGTCAGATCGAGCTCCTTGAAATGGGAAGAAAAGTTGTGCAGGAAACCCGTCGTTGGGATGACAATAAGGAATCTTCTCATGCAATGCGTTCCAAAGAGGATGCGCAGGATTACCGTTACTTCCCGGAACCGGATCTGGCACCAATCGTCATTTCCGAGGAGTGGATTAACGAGATCCGAAGCCGTCAGCCGGAACTGCGTCCGCAGAAGCTGGAGCGTTACCACAGAGAGTACGATATTCCGGATTACGATGCAGAGATCATCACCGGAACAAAGCATATGGCAGATCTTTTTGAGGAGACTACAAAAATCTGTGGCAAGCCGAAAAAAGTATCCAACTGGCTCATGGGTGAGACCATGCGTCTGTTAAAAGAGAACAGCATGGAAGCAGAGGAAATCTGTTTTGCACCGGAGCATCTGGCTGCATTGATCGAGCTGGTAGATGCGGGTACTATCAATGGTTCCGTGGCAAAAGAAGTATTCGAGGAGATGTTTAAATCAGACGTTGATCCGGAGAAATATGTCGAAGAAAAAGGTTTGAAAGTGGTCAATGACGAGGGGGCTCTGAGAGAGACCATTGAAAAAGTTATTGCGGAGAATCCGCAGTCGGTGGAAGATTACCATAATGGTAAAAAGAAGGCTATGGGATTTCTTGTTGGACAGACCATGAAGGCGATGAAAGGAAAAGCAAATCCGGCTATGGTGAATGCGATTTTGCAGGAACTTCTTGCTTAGGGATTCTTGTTTAGGGATGACTTAAAAATTTAACCGAATCAAGTAAGTCCCCTGCTTCAATTGCGAAAAGCAATAAGCAGTGGGTGGGGACTTGCTTGTATCAGGAGGAGTGCAAGCTCCTTCTGATAAACTGCGGAGCAGTTATTCGGTTATGAGCAAGTAGCGAAGCGGATTGCGAATATCCGCTTGACTGATTTAGGTTATGATAGGACCTCCTGGAATTTTGTCTCAGTCGCTAACAATCGCTCCTTGAGAAAAAATTCCAGGAGGTCATAATTCAGTTTGTGAATTTAGCGAAACGTATATGGCGCCAGGCAGGCACTCTTTCCTCTGTAAGCGATTGTTAGCGGCAGAGGTAAGAGTGATGACTGGCGCCTTCACTAACTAAAATTATAAATCACACAATTACCCGAAACATAAACCTTTTATTAAATGAGGTAAGTACAGTTGAAAATAACCGTCAATCTATGGTAAGATAAAAAAGTCTCAACGGCATTTTTGAGGAAAATACAGACGAATGGAGAAATTTTTATGATAGATAACGATTACAGAGAAGTAGATACAGACGAAAAAGACGAGGCTGTATCTGAGAAAAACGAGACAACCGAGACTCCGGTAGAGACCGGTGAGGTAGTGACAGACGATCACGCAGAGGAGCATGAAAAATCCGATGATTTTGACGAGTTCTGTGCAATGTGCAGACGTCCGGCAAGCAAAGCTGGCAAACTGATCCATGTGGCTCCGAATATGGCAATCTGTCAGGATTGTATGCAGAAGACCTTTGATACCATGGGACAGATGCCGGGAATCCCGGGACTGGGTGACATTAATATCGGAGATATGCTTTCCAGCGGAAAGATGCCGAACATTCAGTTTGTAAATATGTCTGACCTGCCGTTTGGCAATCAGCAGAAAGTAAAGAAGAAAAAAACGAAAGAGAAAAAGAAAGAAGAGCCGGTTTTAGATATCCGTAAAATTCCTGCACCACACAAGATTAAAGCAAGTCTGGATGATTATGTAGTTGGTCAGGATTATGCGAAAAAAGTGATGTCAGTAGCTGTTTACAATCATTACAAACGTGTGGCAGCAGGTGCTGAAGCAAATGCAGATGGTGTCGAGATTGAAAAATCCAACATGCTGATGGTTGGACCGACCGGTTGCGGTAAGACTTATCTGGTAAAAACACTGGCAAAACTTCTGGATGTGCCGCTTGCTATCGCAGATGCAACTTCCCTGACAGAAGCTGGTTACATAGGCGATGATATTGAAAGTGTACTGTCCAAACTACTGACAGCAGCAGATAACGACGTGGAAAAAGCAGAGCGCGGCATCGTGTTTATCGACGAAATTGACAAACTTGCCAAGAAGAAAAATGCGACACAGCGTGATGTCAGCGGTGAATCCGTACAGCAGGGAATGTTGAAACTGTTAGAAGGCGCGGAAGTAGAAGTGCCGATCGGAGCAACCAGTAAAAATGCCATGGTTCCGATGACAACCATTGATACCTCAAATATTTTATTTATCTGCGGTGGTGCATTCCCGGGACTGGAGGACATCATCAAAGAGCGTTTGAATGAACATGCGTCCATCGGTTTTCAGGCAGATCTGAAGGATAAATATGATAAAGAAGAAAATCTGCTTCGTCAGGTGACCACAGAGGATATCCGTAAATTTGGTATGATCCCGGAGTTTATCGGACGTCTGCCGATTCTGTTTTCACTGGATGCATTGTCTGAGGATATGCTGGTACAGATTCTGAAAGAGCCGAAAAACGCGATCATTAAGCAGTATCAGAAATTGCTGGCTATGGATGAAGTAAAACTGGAGTTTGACGATGGTGCATTACGTGCCATTGCAAAATGTGCCAAAGAGAAAAACGTGGGAGCTCGTGCACTGCGTTCCATCATTGAGGAATTTATGCTGGATATCATGTATGAGATTCCGAAAGATGACAATATAGGTGCTGTTACCATTACAGAGGCATATATTGAAAAGACAGGCGGTCCACTGATTCAGATGCGTGGAACACCGGAGCTGGAAGATAAATCTGGAACAAACTAGGAAATTAAGGTAATGATACATAATAATCTTGATTAACTGAGTGTTAAGAGAGGAATGCTTCTTGAATTTGACACAAGAAAGTTCTTATTTGTATATTTCATCTCAGTCTGAGTTGAGACTCCCACTTCTGCAAGTGGTGAGTAGTAA
>ERZ838118.1936-NODE-1936-length-23527-cov-3.860429_pt1 | contig 23527 bp, 19 predicted proteins | sample MGYA00519863_ERZ838118 | MGnify/ENA primary metagenome ERZ838118 (study PRJEB31850, sample SAMEA3708827) | human gut metagenome | biome: human gut; feature: human-associated habitat; material: faeces | place: China | collected 2014 ...
CAAGCCATTATTTTTTAAAATAATACTTATATTTTTTATTGACTTCATATACAACATTCCAAGTTTTTCCAGCAGTTCTGTAATTATCATAGTATGCTGTGTAATCCCCTCTAATGCTATACATATTGAATCAATTTGAGCAGTCACTGCACTTGCCATTGCTTTATTTTTAGAAGCGGTTTTTAAATTCATTTTCGACTCTTTTATCATTACGCCTCCAATTCCCATAAGTGCAAACGATACAGCATATTGCGAATTTTTCATTATCATTCCGCTTGTTACTGCCGGCAATTCAACATATTGTTTGATTTGATTTTGTATCGCATCTATTTTTTCAATTTCTTCAATACCTCTTCCTTTACCGAACTGAATCTTTCTTATAATACTATATTGTTCCTGAAACATACTCAGATGATATGTTAATAATCCATTTTTTCGTTTTGCATTTATTTGCAACTGATTTAAAAAATCATTTTGACATTTTTCCAGCCTGGCATTTGCATCTGCTATCTTTGTAAACGCTTTTATATTCTTCTTTGTCGCCTCTTTATCTAACTTAGCTGATTTGTTAATCTGTTGTGCGAACAATATTCCCAAAAGCACTTCACTCGTAATAATAATCCCCCCTATTCTAATATTATTGTTTCATCTGAACCTGAAAAAATATTGTCTTTAGTTATTAAATCCTTTTTAAAATCATTTTCTGTCATCCCAAACTCATTTCCAATGCTTATTATTCCACCCTGAATACTATCATAGGAATTATTTTTTATGCCGTCTAATATATCCTGCAAACCATCACTTACATTTTTTACAAGATTACCATTTTCCTTATTGATAATATACTTTAATGTATTTTGGGATGCTCTGATTTCATGTTCTGCTCTTTTATATAAAGCAATAACCTGCGAATTTCTTTTTTCAAATTCTTTAGAAAAACGAATTGTATCAATAAGGTTAGAACATATCAGTGTGGTAACAACTTCTCCTACATACTGACCTATATATGCACCTACAACAGGTATCGGAATCAGCACTTCTCCTATCGCACCACCAACACATTTACCTATATATCCGGCTGTTATATAGGCTGCTGTCTCTGCTGTTTTAGCAATGAATTCATCCGTTGTTATCTCCCCGCTTGCCAGAGACAGCACCTGCTTTGCTATTTGAACCGAACCATTTACTAAGATTGAAGCTTCTGTATGTTCTAATGCAATCTGCTTCATCAGGGCTCCTGTTGCATAACCTGCGGCTGCAGCTGTCACGGTGTCTTTAACAGTATCCTTAACCGCTTCCTTGCAATCTTTTTCTCCTTTTACAACTGAAACCGCATTTGTTGTCACTGACAATGCAGACGCAAATATTGCCGAATTAACAGCTTCTTCTTTTCCTGCCTGATTTATTCCCTTAGCTTTCATTGCAAAATCTGTATCACTTATTTTATGCACAACATTTTCAGTGTACATTGCAGTTGCCTGCACACGCATTGCAATGCGGCTTTCCGCCTCTTTTTCCAGCATTTTGGCAGATGTTTTTAAACCGGGATTTTCACCTTTTAAAGTCTGCCGCATCAAATATTCATGGTTTTCAAGACCGCCTTTGCTCCTATTGAGCTTAGAATTTGTAATCGCATAATTGTGTTCACTATTTGCAATAATTCTCTGCTGATCATCCGAAAGCCCTTTATACCGGCTTTGGACTACTTTTATCGGTGTAACATGATCTGTATCTGATATTTTATCAATTGGATGTTTTTTTATCGCTTTTTCAGTATTGCCACTAAAAACACGTTCACCGGTATAATCATCCTTTCGCGATTTTCTATCTCCATATTGGTTTTGCTTATATTTTTTTCTCTTAGCAATATCATCAATCTCTCTTGCCAATGTACCTCCCTCCATTCTTTAAGGGATATTATATATCCCCTAAAGCTAACTGTCAACTATCGGCAATGTTTATTGTTTTTATATAAGTAACAACAGGTTTTCGGTTTTGAAATTTACTTATTTACTTTTACGGATTTCTTTGAGCTCCATTTTCCATATACTTTTTTCTTTGAAGTTTTATAACGGTATGCTCTCACCTGAATATAATATTTCTTCTTTTTCTTCAATGATGTTAAAGTATATTTTGTCTTAGCAGTAGTCTTTGTTTTGCTTGAACCCATATTCGATTTCAGTGAATAACGCACCTGGTATCCCTTTGCTTTACTTACTTTTTTATATTTAATCTCAATCTTTCTGCCTTTAATATTTCTTACTTTTGATATAGTAACTTTTCCTACAGTTATTTTTTTAGCTGTATTATCATCTTCGTTGTCATCTACACCAAAAACATAATCACTGTCATCGTCTGCATCATCATTTGTATCATCGTTTGTATTATCATTGTTATTATTTGTATTGTCAGGTTTACTAATTACATTATCATTTTTCTTTGACATTATATTAAACGCTTTTTTTATTGAACCCTCATAATAACCGAGTCCGGATATTGTTATTTCTGCCGTTCCCACATTTATATTGTTAGAATATGAAACAGTATAATCTTCATCTTTATTTAATGTAACATTTCCGTCAGTAACTTTTATATCCTGTTCTATCGAATTTCCGGTATATGTTTTGTCCGCTACTCCTACAATATAAAAACTGCTCAGATTTTGTTTTACTGTTACCTGACACATTGCTTTTCCATTTCCTGCTTTTGCAGTTATTGTTGTTTCTCCCGGTGATACTGCCGTAATCACGCCTGAATCACCTACAGAAGCAATATTAGGATTTGAACTGCTCCAGACAACTTTATCTGTCGTATCTATCGGTGAAAGTTTTGTCCCTACCTCTTTCGTATCACCTTTATATAATGTAACCGATGACTCGTCAAGCATAAGCAATACACATGGTGCTGTTATAGCTAATTTATGAGCAGCACTTACTCCATTTGATGCTGTTGCCGTTATCGTCACTTCTCCCGTGGCAAGTGCCGTCACATTTCCGTCAGCATCTACTGTCGCTTTGCTCTCATCACTGCTGCTCCACTTTACACTTTTGTCAGTAGCATTTTCAGGAGCTACCGAAACGCTCAATTTCATCTGCGTTCCTTTTGGAATCGTGTTAATTCCTGTAATTGATACTGATGTAACAGCAATTTCCCCTGTTTTTATCTCGAATTCTGCTGTTTTACCGCCATAATTGACCTTTACAGTTTGTGTTCCAACAATCGACATATCATAACCTGAAAGCATATCTTTTGTAAGCAGTACCGTTGTATCATAACCACCCTCATATGTAATCTTTATATTTCCACCATCTGTAGTTATATCCTCGCCCTGAGCATAATCTAATTTATTTGGCAATGATTCAATCGAAATCCCCTCCACACGCTGATGGCGGTTTCCTTTCAACTGAGGATATTTATAAGTAGAGTTAGGGTCAATCTCCCATGTATTTTCAAAATCAAAACCTGTAAACACCCCTGGCATAGACATCTGAGCTTCCGTTAATTTGGTTGCATAATTATCTTCATCTGTTGCACTTCCCGCCAGATAATAACAATATTTGACTCTGCCAGAAGAATAGTATGTATTTAATACGCCTGAACCTGAAATCTCTCCTGCATTATAACATTGTTCTGCACCAACATCATTAGCATCACGATAAAATCCTTCTATTCCTCCTACATAAACACCTCTACCATCAGCATTTACACTATTGTCAATCTTCGATGTATTATAACATTTACTAACTGTAGCATAACCACAAAAGTACCCTACTATTCCTCCTACATACATACTATCACTCTTAGGACATACAATATTTCCGCTTGAATAACATTTTGATACCGTGCCACCAACTATCTCTCCCGCAACAGTCCCAATATAACTTTCATCTTTAATTTCGTCTAAGTCCCCAATCTTTACATCTACCATTCCAAGATTATAAACTTTTCCTCTACTAATTCTTTTAAACAATCCTACATAATTTCCGGGATTTCCATAGATATTCATCCCCTTAATTCGATACCCGTTTCCGTCAAATTCACCGCTAAAATCATTTAATGGTGTCCAGCCGTGTCCCGTATCCCATGAACCGCCTTTTGCTGTTTCCTCTGTCATGTCAATATCGTTCATCAATCTGTAATTGCCACTGGTGTCGTTATTAATCGCATATAAATCTTCTATAGTTCTTATCTCTTTAAATTCCTTCTCTGTTTCCTCTTTTGCATTTGCCTTGAGTGGTGCCATCGTAAAACAAAGTGCCGCCACCAATATTATTGAAATAATTTTTTTAATCTTCATAATAATCCTCATTTCTGCACACGTTTTTTGTGCATAGTGCGAAAGGTTTTGTCTTTCGCACATAAGATTTGTGTCAAGTGTGCGAAGACACAAATCTTGTGTGCGAAAAATCTTGCATATATGGATTTTTCACACTAATCTCTTTTCCTGCTCGTATCTGTTTTTCTCTTTTAGATATAGATAATATCCCTAAAAGCTAATCGTCAATAATTTAATCTCATTATATGATTATCTATGTATGTTTTAGTTACACTTGTCATAAAATAAAACTTTTATCATATGCTTTTTATAAAATCCTATCATATTACTAATCAAGGAGGACTACCCTATGGAAAAAGGCTGTCTTGGCAATGCAATAAGAAATGCCCGCCTAAAAGCAAATATCACACAGGAAGACCTGTCTGAAAAACTCGGTATATCCGTTACCCATCTTAAACATATCGAGTCAGAACATCGTCTTCCATCAGTTCCATTGCTTATAAAAATAATGACTGTTCTTGGTATGTCATTTGATGATGTTGTTTTTGATGCCCCTAAAAATTCAAGACTTCTTAACAACACCATCAATCTCTTAAGGCAATGCCCTGACCGTGATTTAAACATTATCAACGAAACGCTTCATGCCATGCGTAAATATGAATAAATTTCAGATTTACGCAGGCTATTTTTTCATTTTTTTATATGTACCATCCATATCTGTGTACAGCCCTTCCGTATATCCTTTCTGTTTTATCACTATCTTGTTTTTATATACTTTAACTTTTATTTTAGCCTTACCCTTTTTTCCCTCGTAACTGTCTTTTCCAACCTTATAAAGATTTATACTTATATCACAAACAATTCTATCATCTCCTCCCATATACGAACTTTGTTTTGAAAGATGTATCTTTCCTTTATAGGCACTTTTCTTTTTCATTGATATTCCACATTCTTCTTCATACTTTTTTGTTTTTTTATGTTTGTAATAACTTCCCGTATAATTTATTGCCGCCTCTGCTTTCCTGCTTACTAATCCTTCACCACCTTCAATTACTAAAACTGCTGCTAATAAAAAACATAAAATCTTCTTAATCTTCATTGTTTTTTCCTCCTGTCTATTCGTTTTTAATTTTATCAAATAACATTACTGCTATCTGATAAAACCATTTTGTAAAGCCTTTTACTCGTACTTCTTTATCAGTGCTATATTTTTCTTTTCATATTTATTTAACAAACTGTCACTCCATTCTGACGGTTTGATTGATGGAATGTACCAGTTTTTGTCATTAAAATATTTATTTAAGTCTGCTGAATCAAATATGTAGCCATGTCTTGCAAATATTTCATTTCTTGCAAGTCTGAGTTTCTTTTTTGACATTTTGGATACTTCGGATTTTTTGACATATCTCGAATCACTTGAATCAAGAATATAATCATCATGCTCATCATATTCCAATTCTGCCGATAAATCTGGTTTGTCATCTGTCTTAGTTTCAGTGCTGCTCTTATCTGAATCATCCTCATCATTATTGCCGGCGTCGTCACTACCGGCATCCGAATCAGAATCACTCCAAAAATCAGATGCATCACTTTCATCTGTATCGCTGTTATCACTTGTTTCTCCTAAAGAACCATCGTCTTCTGATTCTTCGCCAATTATCTCAGGAGCATTTTTAGTAAAAACAATCTCTGTAATTTCTGAATTTTGATATTTAATTCTTAAATAGTAATCATCACTTTTTGCGTATGTAATACCATTTCCTCCATCTTCAATTTCACTTACTTTATAATCTGATGAAATTTTTTTACTTATATCACTATAATTTTCACCATATTGTAATCCTAATATATTGTATTTATTTTCTGCTGAGACCGCTATCATATCTATTGAACCATCACCGTCTGCATCCGTAATATTCCAACATCCGTTTTTCAACATTTTTATTCCATCATCCTCATCAAATGTTTCATCAGATACCAGACAATAATCCATCCCTACCCTGTCAATATTTTTATTTATCAATGATGTAAGATCTCGTTTTGCCCCCTTTGTTATATAACTTGCAAAAACACTTTCCAGATATAAATTTATGTCATTCTTAGTTCCATCTTTCCCATCATGTCCAAAATACACACATTCTACCTTGTTACCCTGACACATAAATTGCAATACTATCTTTGCGTCTTTTCCCTGATATTCAGCCTTCGTTTCATACTCAACAATATTTTCATGTTTATCTGATTTAAAATATGACCACTTTTCCCCTTTACCATACAATTTAAATGCCATTTCGTATGTCACGCTGTTATATTTTGAGTAATGTGATTTTTTTACCTGTGTTATGTATTTTTTACTATTCCCCTTAATAAGCATCGCACACATTCCTGCTAATATTATCACCACCACCAAAACAATTCTTTTTGCCGGCTTAGACTTTTTGGTGCCATTCTTTGATTTTTCATTTACAGAAGAACTCACTAAATCACTTTTATCCGTTCCAACTTTCATCCCACATTTATCGCAAAACAACATACCTTCATTTAGTTTATTTCCACAATTACTACAAAAATTTGATGTGGTTTTATTTGTACTATCCATATATTTTTACCTCACATTTTCTTTAAACTAAAATTTAAAAATACTCATAAGTAATGCCAACGGTATTATTGCCCATCCAAAAAAGATTGATATCAATAGCTTTTTCATATAAAAACCAAAAGTATCTGAAATAACATAAATACGCCTTGAATACCATACATAATTAAGGCACTGATATGATGCAACGATATAAATTATTATCAACAATAACATAGTTAAATCCACTCCTTTTCTTCCGTTTTTCATTTCTGCTCAATTATACTACCCGTCTACGACACTATGTGTCGTCCGGAATATTATTTTTAATTTGTCAAATTTTTTGTACCGAAATATTTAACACCACCTTTAATAAAATGTTTTATCCACATCACACTACTCCCCTTTTATCATATGTGCTCTAGGAATCTTCCAAACGAAGAATTTCTGTAGTACATTCATTTACATACCATCAATTTTCATCACATAGCTGTCTTTTTCCCTGTTATAGCTGATTGTTCTTCTTTTTCCGGTTTCAGTATTAAAATCTGCCAGAAATGCTCTTATATCAGCTATATCTCTCTGCACCGTCCTTTCATCTATCCCAAAATCTGCTGCCGTACCTGACAGACTTATGGTCTTTCTTTGTTCAAGCCATGTATAAAGCCTGAGCACCCTGTAACTCTTACTGTATCTCATAAAAAAATCCCCCTGTATCACTTGATGGTCATATGCTAACAAATTAGCTTTACGACTTTGTAATAGTGATTTCAGGGGGACTTTTCCCGGCTTTTGGGATTTAAGATTATCAACTTTTCTTACTTCAAGGACCCGTCATTTCTTATTTTTAAATTCAATCTTTTTATATTCGTATTCTTTGCTTACCTCTCTTATAAATGCATCACACTCCCTTTTTAAGTTTTCTTTCTGTTTGTATTCACTTTTATTTTTCTCCTCTTTTTTAGTTTCAGCAAAGTTTTCCCAGATGCCTTTTTGTTCTGTCATTTTATTTTTTATCGTTATCAGCAAATCTGTTATTTTTCCTTTAATCCTGCTGTCTTCGGCATCCTTTTCTTGTTCTATGCACCTCTTTCCTGCTTCGAGATATATTTCCATCGCATGAAGTTCTTCTTTTATCAGCACAAACATATCTCCCGCATTTATTATCTCATTTATTTTACGCCACGCTTTAGATTTCTTCTCATTTTCATATCCTGCCATAGCAGAACTTAAATATTTTCCGGCATACGATTTGATTTTATTATAGCTGTCATTACTTTCAATATGAGCCAAATATGAATCCATATATATTTTTTCTGATGTGTTACTTTCTTTCAATGAATCTTTCTGTACTAATCTTTCTGGCTGTTTATGGCTCTTTATCCATGCCATAACAAGCATTTCAAGAAGTTTCATATAATTATCGTCAGTCTTTTTCATCGTTCCATTATCACACATATCATTCATTATTTTATATGCATTTTCAAGACATATATATTCCATACCATATTTTTCTGCATCTTTGTAATCATCTGCTGCCTCCTGCCATATTTTTAATTCTTCTTCTGTGCTGTTTTTTCTATGCTTTAACAAATACCTTGCTATCATCATATAGTTACATTCTTTTCTAAGTGTTTCAATCCGTTCGTTATTTATTTCGTATTCTTCGCAGTCTATATCTATATCTGCAGATAATCTTACTTTTATTTCTACTTTGCAAATAATACTTCTGATATATTCATCACTTATACCTCCTGCATTGTATAAGTCTTTTGCTTTTTCTATATAATTCATTGCTTTTTTTACACTGGCATCATCATCTTTATAATCAGTTAAAGTTTCCGAGAGATTTACAAGCAGTATTATATGATACTTTACAAACGAATCATCCTGTTTATACTTTTGTATTATACAATTCACCAGCTTTTCTTTAAATTCTTCATTCTGCCAGTTATCTATCCTATCAATAGTTTTTATAATATCTTCATATGAAACAGCCTCTTTTTGTGCATATTCATATATAAAATCAAATACCTCCGGTTCTATTTCACTATCCCCCAGCATTTCATAATATTTTATACATTCTTCCCATAAATCGTCTGTTTCTTTTATATTTTCACTCTCTGCTCTATTTCGTGTTATCATTCCAGTGTTACTGTTTTTTTCTCTTCTACCGATATTTTCTGTAATGTTTTTTTCATCACCATATTTTATATATTCAGCAAAATTATTTTTTCTTTTTGTGTTCTTTTCAATAATATACATTTTATAATATGCTGCTATTACATAATTGATCGCATATGCATCTCTTTCTTTTTCTGCATCATTTTTTTCAAATAATATAAGTTCCATTGCATACTTTTCTGCCTCCGCTTCATTACCCATTTTCATAAAAATATTGATAAGCTTAAGACATATATTGCACGAATAACCTATCAGACAATTCTTATTTTCCAAACGCTTTCTGTCGTTATCAAGCACGCTTTTATATGCAGCTATAGCTTTATCATATTTACCTGTTTTTTTATACATTTCGGCTATATTATCCATAGCTGTTTCTAATAATTCCTCCCCATCTTCATATGCCTTTTTATAATACTTTTCTGCCATTGCAAACTTTCCGTCTGTCTCTAGTTTTTTTGCATATTCCGTACAGGTTATATCATCAAACCACAACTTTGTTGTACCATTTTCATCGGTTATACTCATATCAGATGTATCTGTATCTTCATTTTTCCTAAGTTCAGTAAGTATTTTCTGATATTTATATGCCTTATCCATATCAGCATAATATTTATTTTTGTAAACTGATATAAAATCCGAGTCCGAATAAAAATCAAATATTTTTTTATAAAAAATTTCTTTTGCGGCAATATCATAATCTGTCTGTGACATTTTTTCTGCCGCTTCTTCAAACATCCAAACCACCAAATCATAAATTTCATCCAGTTCCCTGATTTTTCCTAATACATTATTATTTTCTGCCATATCTGTTTTTTCAATTTCGTTATTCCGACCTGTATAATCACCTTCTTTTATCTTATCAGTCCATCCCGACTGTCCCGCATCATACATTGCCGGCAAGTGTATATTTTCCTCTAATAAATGCCATATTTCACTCGCTGTATCTATATATTCTTTTACCATATAGCTACAGTCATTTGCCGCATAATTTTTTTCTCCATTATATTTATTGATATAATATATAATCTGCTCCAGCATACTTTTTATGTCACATAATTTATTTTTAGCGGAATTATTTTCCATAAATTCCATACCACTGTTTATTAAAGTATTGTTTATCTTTTTTCTATATATCCTTTGAGTTATATCTGCCGCATTTTCATCATCATATTTATTGCAAATTTCCAGTGCCTTTTCAAGCTGCGGTTCTTTTCCATACTCAAGGCAGAGTTCTGCATATTTTTTATTTTCTCCCGTAAGCCTTTCCATAAATATCTTGAGCATATTGCGTCTGATAACTTTTTCACTATGACTCTTAGCTTTTCTACTTATATATTCAATCATTCCATCGACTATCACAGGGCATCTCTCAGCACTTGGCAGGATATTTTTATACAAAATATCCTGTATAACCTGATGGAGTGATATTTTTTTACTTTCTTCGTTATACTCTATCCATCCTCCTTTTATAAGCCTTTCTAAATCAGTTTTTACCGAATCTGATTTATATATTTTTTCATATTCTTCTTTTAAAATTCTCATTCCGGCAAATAATGACAGACTGCTTATAAGTTCTTTCTCATTATCATTAAAATCCGATATATCAAACAATATCTCAATATGACTGTTTATACTTTTAAATCTCAATCTCCGGTCTTTTCTCTGTTTTATACCTATGTCCTCGGTATTCGTCACACCTTCTTTTTCAAGAAATCTCTCGTACAGTGCTTTCGGCTCATCACAAATATTTTTAAGATATTTTGCTATTAACTCCACTGTCATTGTGTGTCTGTCAACATATTCTATCAGCTTTTCTATATAATCAGTTTCCCCCTCATTATATTCAGTATCATTATATGAATAAAATAATTCCCGTAAATCTTTTATATCGGACATTCTATCTATAGTTATCTGCTTATAATTGTAATCCCTAAAATCCATTCTGGTCGTTATAATAAACTTTGCCGGACATTTAAATAAGTTTTCGAGTTCTTCGTCAAACTCCACATCGAAATTATCTATTATTATAAGGTCATCATCTGTTGCCGTCTTTTCAAGTATTTTAATTTTTCGTTTAAAATAATCATCCTCACTTTCTTTCTCATCACGCTCAACCTTATTCAAATTTATTTCATCATTTACAAGTGTTTTTATATCTTTCTCATAAATAGCAAATGTAACTGTATTATATTTGCCGTGATACCTTGCTGCATATTGTTTTGCGATTTCCGTTTTTCCTATACCACCTATTCCTGACAAAAAAACAAGCTGGTTATCAGAAAGTATTTTGTCAATATCTAAAATCTCATCTTCCCTGCCAACAAAATATGCTGAATTGTATTGAAATGAATCAAGCAGATATACGCTATTTATATCAGACAATCTTATAAGTTCATTAAGTTTTTCTATGACCGGAGTTATCTCCTGCCAGCGTGATGCAGTTGCCGTAGACAATGTATTTTTCAGAAAAACTGTTATTTCCCTGTATATTGCCGGCTGATATTTTTCACTTGCAAATTGCATTTTATCATAATCATATTTACTTGATATTCTGCAGTCACTTATTTCCGCAGTTCTTCCAAACATTTTATAAAAAAGCACCGCACCTATAGAATATATATCCGTATGAAATCCCATTTTCCTTATGTTTCCCTGAATCTGTTCAGGTGCAGAAAATCCCTTTGAAAATGACAACCCGTTTTGTCCACCATTCACAAGCTCATCTGCCACCATCAATGAATCAAAATCAAAAAGCAGAATATGCTCGGCACTCTCAGGAAGAATAAATATATTTTCCGGTTTTATATCAAGATGAAGATAACCTTGTTCGTGATATTTTTTGATTATTAATGCAAGACTTTTTATATGCGTAAATACCTCTTTTAAAGATTTATCATTATACTTTGCATAATCTTCACCCTCATCCAGTGTCATAAGAATATAAACTGTATTGTTTTTTCTTATTATCTCTGCCGGATTTACTGTTGAATTTATAAGTCCCAAGGTCTGTTTTATCTCCACATTTTTCCTGTATGACTGTATAAATTTTTCTTTTATATCTTCAAACTCATTTTCCTTTCCTACAGATATTGAAAGACTGTTGTCATCTGCCCTGCTTAAAAGAAGATATGCCGGATAACACTCTTTTAACCTTACATTGTGTTTTACTCCGATACTGTCATTATAAACAGCACCATAAACAATACAATTCGCTCCTCTGCCCACCTCTGAAACTATTTCAATGTTTATATCATCCGACATTTTAATCACACTTCCAATATTTAATGCTTTTCTATTATCAGCCATACTTTTACCACTCCCATGATTATTTCAATTTCATACCAACTAAACTAGTGTACTGACCTGATGACTTTTAGTTAAATAACTTAGGATAAATTTTCAGTCTGCAAGACGGAAGAATGAGCCGTAGCGGGCTACGGCGATTGATGACAACGAAGCAGATGGAAATTTATACAAGTTATTTGGCAAAATATCAACAGGTCAGTACACTAGGTACAATACATAAAAATACCATATCACTTTTTATCAGAACGGTTTGTAAAAGTGATTCGTTGCTTTTTTCCACGATTTATTATATCATAAATTTGCAAGGCAAGAGAACTTGTTCTCTTGTACCGAATTTATGAACGACAAAATCATATAGCACGAAGTGCGACAGATGCATTGCATCTGGATTTTGGAGTTCATTGTATCATAAATTTGGGGGATATTATGGATAACAATTATACAAAGATTAATGCCGACAAAATATCTTGCTTTATTATTAATGATGAAGATGGTTCTGATCAGGCAATCTCATTTTTAAAAAATAAAGACTCATTTAGACCTTTTAAGGATGGTCTTAAAGAACTATTTAGGATGAAAAATATTGATATTGACTTATCAGATAATGAAGTGATGGCTGATTTTCTTTATTCAAAATTAAAAGACATTAAAGCCAATGTAGAAAAAGAAACCGTAATTTCATGGCTTTCAGGCACACATCGTCCAAAAGTAGAAGCCGGCAGCCGCCTGAAAATGTATGAGATATGTTTTGCTCTTAATTTAAACGAAACTGAAACCACATGGTTCTTTCAGCATATTTATTATGACAGGGCATTCAACTGTCATACTATCGATGAAGCAGTATTTTATTTTGCCTTTTCTAACGGACTGACATACCAAAAATCACTTAATATCATAAAAAAGATAAATGAGGCGGATGCTCCTGCTGCCACAAATTATGAGGGCAATTATACGCTGTTTGTCAAAAATCAAATAAACTCAATGAAAACAGCCGGGGAACTTACCACATTTTTAATTTCCAATAAAGAAAATTTTAAATCATGGAATAAAAGTGCAGGCAATATGCTTAAAAGTCTTGCTGCCGAGATAACAATCCCCGAATCAGCAAAGAAAAAAACTGATGAACTCAAAAGAAATATAAGCCGTTTTCTATCCGCTCCATCTGACAAAACAAGCTGTAAAAAAAATAATTTCTCAGGTAAAATTCACCCTGAAGATTATACTGATTGCGGTCTTATCGTCAGAGAGATTATTTATGATTCCATGCATAACAGTTATGATACTATATCTCAGTGTGAATATATAAAAGATGTCATGAACAATAGAAATTTTATGAAAAATGCTTCTATACTGAGATACCTTATCACAACTTCTGTAGGAGCCGGGAAAGATACATCCATTCCATACATTGTCAGAAATAATTTTCCTTCAAAAAAAACAATGTCGGATATTTTGTCAGAAGATAAACTTTCAACTTCTAAATCATATGACTCGATACGAAAACTTATCATTCTTCTTGATTTTTATCGTTTTTGGGTAAATGCAAAATTAAATTCTGAAACTGAATATTATAAAACTTTGGATGAAGATAAACTTACGGAGATTTATATTGAAGAAGCCAATAATTGCCTTTATGACTGCGGCTATGAAGATTTATATGCCGGTAATCCTTATGACTGGATTTTTCTTTGTTCCGCACACGCAAATGATCCGCTTGATTTTTTTAGATCCTGTTTTTCTGAACTTTTACCGGAAGAATAGTATATATAATGAGGTTTCATCATATGGTAAAATCTCAATAATAAAATTTTACCGGAAGTTTTTAATACGAGCATCTATATGATTATTTTATTAAAAAATCCGGATACCACATCATTGATGATATCCGGATTTTTATTATTTCAGGAATGTTTAATAATCTTCCTATAATGTTCCATTGTCAAAATAATCTATCTGCATTGCTTTCTTTACATCACTAAGTGTTTCCGCAGCCTTTTTCTCTGCAATTTCACTGCCTTTTCTTAAGATGTCATACACATCAGGAAGTCGCTTTTCCCATGATTTTCTTCTCTCTCTTATAGGCTCAAGCTCTGCCTGCATTACATTATTGAGGAATTTCTTGACTTTTACATCTCCCAAGCCACCTCTCTTATAATGGTCTTTTAATTCATCAAGATTATTATAATCAGGTAAGAACTCCTCAAAATATTCAGGTTTACAAAATGCATCAAGATATATAAATACAGGGTTCCCATCTACCTGTCCCGGATCTTCAACTCTGATATGATTTGGATCTGTGTACATTGACATTACTTTTGTCTTAATGTCCTTTGCTTCGTCTGAAAGATAAATACAGTTTCCAAGTGATTTACTCATTTTTGCTTTTCCGTCTATTCCCGGAAGTCTGAGGCAGGCTTCATTGTCAGGAAGCACTATCTTTGGATCTGTAAGTGTCTCTCCATAAACTGAATTGAATTTATGTACGATTTCCTTACACTGCTCTATCATAGGCATCTGATCCTCTCCAACCGGAACAGTTGTAGCTCTGAATGCCGTTATATCTGCTGCCTGGCTTATAGGATAACAGAAAAATCCAACAGGTATGCTGGCTTCAAAATTGCGCATTTTTATTTCTGCTTTTACGGTAGGATTTCTCTGAACTCTTGATACTGTTACAAGATTCATATAATAAAATGTAAGTTCGGTAAGTTCAGGCACCATAGACTGAATAAATATTGTTGATTTATCAGGGTCAAGACCGCAGGCAAGATAGTCAAGTGCTACCTGAATGATGTTCTGTCTTACTTTTTCAGGATGCTCAGCATTATCTGTAAGTGCCTGTGCATCAGCTATCATAATATATATCTCATCAAATTTTCCTGAATTCTGTAATTTTACTCTCTCTTTTAATGAACCTACATAATGCCCCACATGAAGTTTACCGGTAGGACGGTCACCTGTTAATATTATCTGCTTTTGTTCCATTTTATATAATTCTCCTTAATTTATATTTTCTATTCACACGCCGGCAAATATACCCGGCAAAAACATAACAATTCAGTCAAAAAACTTTTCTGTGTCATTATCTGCTTTTGACCCTTGCATCATTTTATTATACTATAGATTTTCATTTAACGCAATTCCGAAATGTTCATAGCCTGCTTTTGTTACGCTTCTTCCCCTCGGTGTCCTTGCGACAAGTCCATTCTGCACAAGATACGGCTCATACACATCTTCTATCGTCCCCGCATCTTCGCCTATTGATACGGCAAGTGCTTCAAGTCCTACAGGTCCGCCGCCAAAGTTGTTTATCATCGTGAGTATTATCTGTCTGTCCGTATTGTCTAGTCCAAGTTTATCTACTTCCAGCAGGTCGAGTGCAAAATCAGCGACCTCTTTTGTTATCCTTCCGTCATATTTTATCTGTGCAAAGTCTCGGACACGCTTTAACATCCTGTTTGCAAGTCTCGGAGTTCCCCTTGACCGTCTTGCAAGTTCGACTGCACCGTCTTTTTCTATCTCGACACCGAGCACTTTCGCCGAGTTTGTTATAATCTTATATAGTTCGTCTGTCGTGTAAAACTCCATCCTGTTTACGACACCAAATCTGTCACGCAGCGGTGCAGATAACATTCCGGCTCTCGTTGTTGCTCCGACAAGCGTAAATTTAGGAAGATCCATTCTTATCGACCTTGCCGTAGGTCCTTTTCCTATGACTATATCAACCGCATAATCTTCCATTGCCGAATAAAGCACTTCCTCTGCCTGCCTGTTTAGACGGTGAATTTCATCTATAAACAGCAAGTCACCTTCCGCAAGTCCGTTTAATATTGCAACAAGGTCACCTGTCTTTTCTATAACGGGTCCTGATGTCACTTTAAAATTAACTCCCATCTCATTTGCGATAATGCCTGCAAGCGTTGTTTTTCCAAGTCCCGGAGGTCCATACAGGAGCACATGGTCCAAAGCTTCGCCTCTCTGCTTTGCGGCTTCTATGTATATCTTAAGATTGCCCTTTACCTTTTCCTGCCCTATGTAATCTTTTAAAAACTTGGGTCTTAAGGTAGTTTCTATGCCCGCATCTTCCTCCGTAAATTCTGTTGTTATACTCCTTTTTGCCATCTTTTTTCTCCATGCAGATTTCTATTTAATTCAGTCAGGCGGATATTGACAACCCGCTCTGCCACTTATTCATAATACTACGAATACAGATATTTAAGACTTTGTTTAAGCAGTTCCTCAACTGTTGTATCTTCACCTGTATCTGCTTTTCTGACTGCTTTTGTGGCTTCTGTCGCAGAATAACCGAGTGCAGCCAGTGCCTCTATAGCATCTGAAACAGCCTGTTTTGAATTATCTTCAAATATGCTTTGCTGCCCGTCAATTTCTGATTTAATATCGGGAGCAACATCACGCATCTTGAGTTTATCCTTAAGCTCGATAACGACCTTGCTCGCTGTTTTTGCACCTATTCCCGGAGCTTTTGCTATCGTTTTTGCATCTTCCGCCATAACCGCATACCTTATATCATCCGCTGACAATGTTCCAAGTACACCTATCGCACCTTTAGGACCTATGCCGCTGACTGTGATAAGCAGTTTAAATACTTCCAGCGTATCTCTGTCAAGAAATCCAAACAACTGAAGTGCATCTTCCCTCACATTCATATATGTATATATCATGACTTCACTGCCAATCTGCGGCATATTTCCTATTACAGACATTGGAACAAATATCTCATAACCTATTCCATTATTTTCTACTATAATTGTATTTTCATATATATATACTAGTTTTCCTTTTACAAAACTAATCATCGTTAATCCTCCAGACGGCTGAATTTACCGTTTACGGTATTTAACCAGCCCTCATCCATAAATTTTATTATCTCATAAGGATGTATTCCAAGCTCCTCCGATATTTGGAGTGCATTGCTGTTTGGGTACAATTTCAGATATGCAACAATATCATCAAGCTGTGAATCATCAACACTTCGGCAATCCCTGCAGCACAATGTCCTTATCTTTGACTTAAAAACCTTATGGCAATGCTTACATACATTTGTATATATCATATTTTCCCCCTTTACATCTCTTTCTAAAAAAGAGCAAAACCAGCGTTTTGCTCCTGTGTCACACTACTTTGCGAGCATTTTCCTATAACATAAAAAAGTAATACTATACTTACATCAATGTTGAAAATACATTTAATATCGGCTGAACCATCTTCCATGTTCTTGGTCTGTTAAGCCAGTCCTGATAAGTTATTTCCTTACTATCCTCAAATGTCTTTTCAAAATCTTTCTTTACTTTATTTTGTATCTGTCTGCCTGACATCCACACACCATTTTCATAATGCAGATAAAAACTCCTGTAATCCATATTTATCGTTCCGACGATAACGGCATCCTCCGTAAGTATCTGTTTTGCATGAATAAATCCCGGTGTATATTCATAAATCCTTACACCTTCTCTAAGTAAAACTCCATAATTGTAATTCGTAAGCATTTTCACCTGCTTTTTATCCGGTATATTTGGTGTAATTATCCTTACATCGACACCTCTCTTTACTGCTTCTATAAGAGACTGCTTCATATAATCTTCTATTATAAGGTATGGCGTCGTTATATAAAGATATTTGTTTGAGTACATTATCATCTGATTGTAAATACTCTCTATAGGATTTCTCGGGTTATTTGCCGGTCCGTCTGATATAACCTGACAATATGTGTTTCCAACTCTAGGATATATTGCTTTATACTTAAGATAATCTATATGTTTTTCGTCTCTGCCACATACCTCCCACATCTGCAAAAATACAACTGTAAGTCCCCATACACCCTCACCGCATATCCTGACACCCGTATCTTTCCACACTCCAAAGCGTTCGATGAGATTTGCATATTCATCCGCAAGGTTAAACCCTCCTGTATATCCTACTTCTCCGTCTATTATAAGTATCTTCTGATGAGAACGGAAATTCATGTAAAGTTCTCCGGTATATTTGTGAATAGGGTTAAATACCCTTACCTCAAATCCCTCATCCTCTAAAACACGCTTGAAATACTTGCCTGTTCTTATAGCTGCACCGAAATCATCATACATAAACTTGACCTCGACACCCTCGTCTATCTTCCTAAGCAGTATCTCATGCAGTTTATCCCAGATTGCTCCCTCAGCAACAATAAAGAAATCAATAAGTATAAACTTTTCCGCTTTTTCAAGATCCGCAAAAATGTCCTCAAACACATCTTCACCCATAGGATAATACGAGACTTCATTTCCACCGGTAAACATATATTTTTCGGCAGACATATATTTCACCATACGCCCTGCAACTGGATTTTTAGCAATATATTCAGCCGTAACCTTTTTGTCTTCCAGCAAAAACTGATTTCCATATGAAATCTGTCTTAATATATGGCGGTCAAGATATTTTCTTTTTTTACTTGATCTTCCCCAAAGATAATACATAAAAAAACCGCTTATCGGCAAAAGAAGTACAATGGATATCCACGCAAGCCTGTATGACGGACTCTGGTTGCGGTTTACCAGTGTTACAATAGCTATAACAGAAATAATTTCTACTATAAAATAGAAAAATACCGTAAACTGTCTGAGTAAAAATGGCAGGAAAATAATAAGCAATACCTGTAAAAAAACTATCCATGCAGTGACAAGCACTCTTAAAAATCCACTGAGATTATTCTGTACCCGACCCTTAAGTCCCTTTAAATATCTCTTTTTTTCACTTTCGTTGTGCTGTGAATTTTTCTTTTTTTTATTTTTCCTTACCCATTTTTCATAGGCAGAATCTGAATTAAAAAACTTTTCCAATTAGACTACCTCCTGAAACGCTTTATTTAACATTCTAACACAAGTGGAAGGGGTTTGGCAAATAAATGTTCTGTACCTTTATAGCATTGGCTACGGATATGTTTTTTGTATGTTTTTACATATGTTTTCTACTTATATTTCATTACTATGCCATGTCGTTATCTTTTTAGTGATTTTTTTACGGTTTTATTCTAGCCCTGTTATTTTTAATGTTGTTTTATTTTTCTATTTTCATTTAGTATTATTTCTTTTAATGACATTTTATTTCCCTATTTTTATAAAACAGCATTATTTATTTTGTCTTTTGATAAATTTTATTTTTTTGTCCGTCTTTTTATGTGATATTATTATATATGTGGTATTATTATAAGAAGTTATTATTTTTGTTTTTTGAATCGAGGTTTTTATGAAAGTTTTTGATTATATATGCAAGTCGCCTAAGTTTAAGTATTTTTTTAAACATCCGACAGATAATATCCTTTTTTTTGATATTGAGACTACCGGTTTGTCTCCTAATGCTTCTTCACTCTATATGATTGGTGTTATGTTTTTTGACAACAGTGACGGCAACTGGCATTTGAAACAGTTTTTTGCTGATAATTATAAGAGTGAAGCTGATATGATAAATTCTTTTCTTGATATTTTGGAAGATTATGATTATTTATATCATTTTAACGGTAAGACCTTTGATATTCCTTATGTTTTAAATAAGTGTTCTAAGCACAGCATTTCTCTTTCTGAGCACTGCGATAATATCTTAAATGATAAGGAGAACTCTTTTTCAATTGATATTCTTGCCGGCATCCGCCCCGTCAAGAAAATGCTTGGTCTTACTAAGGCAAACCAGACGGCTCTTGAAAGATGGCTTGGTATCATAAGGGATGATAAATTTGATGGTGGAAAGCTTATCCCTGTCTATACAGATTTTATGCAGAAAAAAATTCTTGCTCCTGAAAAGGCTGAAGAACTTGAAAAAATACTGCTTCTCCACAATTATGAAGATATTGAAAATATGTTAAATGTTGCAAGCATCATGTCATACAATGATATTTCGACACTCACACCGTTTTCTGACGATGAGACTATTTTCAGCGGATATTCAAAGCATTTTGATATTACAGAAATTACTATTGATGACGATGGTATGCTTAATATATCCTGCTCTTTTCCGGAACTTATCTTTCCTAAAAGTCTTGAAACCAGTATTACTTTTCCTGAGAGCAATTCCGAAGAGTATAAATATACAGATGATATGCAGATTGTTTTTGAAAATGATACCATTTTACTTAAAGTTCCTATCTTATCGGGTATCTTATATAATTACATAAAAAACTACAAAGACTATTATTATTTTTCTGATAAAGATACGGCACTACATAAAAGCGTTGCTAATTACATGGATAAAAAGTACAGAAAAAAGGCTACTGCCACAACCTGTTACACTAAAAAACAGGGATATTTTATACCTACCTTAAAAACTTGTAAAAAAAACAAAGCTGACACTGACAATATTTTTACCGAATATAAACTGTCATTGCGTGATAAAATTTCCTTTTATAATATAGATACTATTCCCACTCTAGAAACAGCCAATAAAAGCAATGGCTTCTGGAAAAATTATGTCTGTATGCAGCTACGCTTCTGATACTAACAAAGAGTCGCAAGTGACTCTTTCGCACTTGAGCGGAATACATAGCATTTATTTCTTTTTTTCAAAATGTGCATCCTCACAAAGTGTTTTTTATGTTATAAGAAACGAGAAGTTTCCTATAACATAAAAAACAAAAGCCTTTACGGGTATATAAAAAATATCCGTAAAGACTTTTATCTAATATATAAATGATGTTGGGGCAAAATAGCTTTTGACCCCATTATCATAATATGTAAAATCATTGTATGCGAAAAGTATTAATTTACATAGTCCGTGCAAAACACATCAATTATAAAGTGAAATACCATATCTTATTTTGCGGCATATCTTGTAAATTATAACACCTACCATACCGGCTACCGTACCGAGAGTTACTGCAATTCCTAAAATTCCGCCTAAGATAATAACAATCCACATGATTATATTCATAATAATACCTCTATTCTGCACTGTCCGATTAATTTTCGTTTCTAAAGACCGCATACCAACTTATGCCAGACAGTGCCACGACATAAGTATATATGATACACTGTCTTATCAAAGCTTTTGTCTGTTTCTTTAAAACCCGAAATGCAGGTTATAAGGTATTATTTTGTTTTTCGCCGTCCTTTGCGTGTATATACATTATCACCGTAATACCGAAAAATATGATGCCTGATAACAGTATTGTAAGTGATACATAAGTCATGTAAGCAAAATTATAAGTTAAATCCTGAACATATCCCGTCAAAAAACGTGTTCTGTAATTTTGCCTTGCATTTAATCTTATAGACTGAATAATTTCCTGAACTATATAACTTTCATTTCCGCCAAGCCTAAGAAGCTCATCCGTGCATATATCTCGGCATTGGCTTATTGTATCAGATATACTGATTATCTCATGTTTTCCTTTATCTGTGTACTCAAAAAAGGACTCTGCCTTTGGAATATCAAAGCACATTCCTGCTATTAAAAATATTATTATCAGAAAACTGATAGCCCTTTTTTTAGTTACACATTTCACTAGAACTCACCTCATGATGTATTTTAACAATTTTATATTTTTATTGCAACAACCGCATACAACATAGCCAGAAGGTTGTATATAGAAATACCTCTATACCCTAAGGCTAAAAATGTATATTATTCTTTAAATATCTGCGATACTTTTTGCACATTCTTTCAATGTATAATATAACCTGTGCACTGGAAGACCGACTACATTATTGTAGTCTCCTCTTATACCGGATACAAATTTGCCAAATATACCCTGTATTCCATAACCTCCCGCTTTATCATACGGTTCATCACTGTTTATATAGTCTTCTATCTCCTGACTGCTCATTTCACAAACTTCAACATCTGTTTTTTCAGCAAAAAGTTCTATGCAGGCAGCCTTGTCACCTTTAACAAGTACAAGGGCTACCCCTGTATATACCTGATGACTTGTTCCCGATATTTTATTTATCATTCTCCTTGCATCATCCTTATCCTTTGGCTTGCCAAGTATCTCTCCATCTGCTGCAACTACCGTATCTGCACCGATTATGATAATATTTTCTTTATTTTTTGCATCTGATGCTGCTCTCACATCTGCAATTTCCGTCTCAAAAGCCTTTTGTTTTACAAGTTCATTTGCAACTGCCAGGGCCTTTTGTTTTGCAAGTTCCATCGTAACCTGAGCCGGTTCACTGCTCGTGATTATCTCCTCACAGTTTGAAACCTTAATATCAAACTCAATCCCAAGCATTTTTAAAAGTTCTCTTCTTCTCGGTGACTGTGATGCAAGTATCAATTTATACATCTTTTTCTCCTTTTTAGCCAATAATCTTATATCCGGCATCTTTTAAAACACTTAATGTCTTTTTCAATCTTTTTTATTTCCATAAAGTCATGCCATTTCCAATTTGTATTGCCGTCAGGCAGACTGATTTAACAGCACTTAATCCCTGCTCTCTTGCACGCATCATAAAAAACAAACAATTCCGTATCTTCAAAATCCAGATGTTTTTCATATTCCTGTGCTGTCGTTTCAAATTCAAGATTGCTCCTGCCATGACATTTTATCTTCATTCTATAACAGCCCTTTTCATCATGTATGCGGTCGATAACCATCATTTTGTCAACTTCCGCAATCTCATCATATTTTACTGTATATTCCCTGCCATTTATCAAAATATTAACATTATCACTTAAGAAACTGACTTCTAAACACATAACTCCATTTGTCCGCTTTTCCCTGATATAATAATATACACAAACTATGATAACTGAAATCACCAGTGCGATTTCGGGAAGATTATCCCTGATATGTTCATTACTGATAATTTTAAAGTGCTCAAGAATACAAGCTATGATAAACTGTGCAGCAAAACACATAACAAACATAAGGACAGCATGAAATCCTGCATTTTTCGTCCTAAAAACATTGTCATTTACTGTTATGTGATATTCATTTTTTATATTTTTCTCCATAACTGCACCTCTTTCATTTTATATTATATAGTATTCATTTTATATATTTTCCCATGCTTGTACCTCTTTTATTTTCGTTCTAAACAGCAATCAGATGTTTAACTCCATTTAAAGCCTGAGGAACATATTTTTTAATCTTCTCTCATTTATTAATTTTTTCCATCAATTTACTACATATTTATAAGAGTGTAGCAAAATATTTTACCCTAATTAATACAACGATTACTTATTGCTATCTGCCCTAA
>ERZ838118.1953-NODE-1953-length-23424-cov-7.604733_pt1 | contig 23424 bp, 26 predicted proteins | sample MGYA00519863_ERZ838118 | MGnify/ENA primary metagenome ERZ838118 (study PRJEB31850, sample SAMEA3708827) | human gut metagenome | biome: human gut; feature: human-associated habitat; material: faeces | place: China | collected 2014 ...
CTTATTACCAGATGGTGGAGATCGTTATTTATCAACACCTTTAATTCAAGATTAGATAGGGGAATTTGAATGATTGAAGAATTAAGACATAATTTCCGTAATGGACGAATGTGTAAATAGTTTTATTTATTCATAAAACAATATATAATATTTATACAAAAGAAAGATGAGGAAATTAAAATGGCAGTAACTAAAAGAGAAGATAGAAAATTTAAATTTGAAACATTACAATTACATGTAGGACAAGAACAACCAGATCCAGCAACAGATGCAAGAGCAGTACCTATTTACCAAACTACTTCATATGTGTTTAAAAATAGTGCACATGCAGCAGCTCGTTTTGAATTAGCAGATGCTGGAAATATCTATGGACGTTTAACAAACTCTACACAAGGTGTATTTGAAGATCGTATTGCCGCTTTAGAAGGTGGGGTAGCAGGTTTAGCTGTTGCTTCTGGAGCAGCTGCAATCGCTTATACTATTCAAGCTTTAGCAGGACAAGGTGAACATATCGTTGCTCAAAAAACTATTTATGGGGGAACTTCTAACTTATTAGCGCATACATTTACTCAATACGGAATTACAACTACTTTCGTAGATGCTCATAATTTACAAGAAGTTGAAGATGCAATTCAAGAAAACACAAAAGCAATTTATTTAGAAACTTTAGGAAATCCTAATAGTGATATTCCTGATATCGATGCAATTAGTGCAATCGCTAAAAAACATGGATTACCAGTTGTTGTTGATAATACATTTGGTACACCATATCTATTTAGACCAATTGAACATGGTGCTGATATCGTTGTTCATAGTGCTACTAAATTTATTGGTGGTCATGGTACAAGCTTAGGTGGTGTCATCGTTGATGGTGGTACTTATGATTGGGCTAAAAGTGGACATTATCCATGGATCAGTGAACCTAACCCAAGTTATCATGGAGTGAAATTTACTGAAGCTGCAGGACCAGCTGCTTTCGTTACTTATATTAGAGCAATCTTATTAAGAGATACAGGAGCTACAATTTCTCCATTCAATGCATTCTTATTATTACAAGGTACAGAAACATTATCTTTAAGAATTGATCGTCATAATGAAAATACTAAAAAAGTTGTTGAGTTCTTACAACAACATCCAGCAGTAGAAAAAGTAAATCATCCTTCATTACCAGATCATCCAGATCATGCTTTATATGAAAAATATTTCCCAAATGGTGGAGGATCAATCTTTACTTTCAATATTAAAGGTGGCGTAGAAGAAGCTCATAAATTTATTGATAATTTACAAGTATTCTCTTTACTTGCTAATGTCGCTGATGTTAAATCATTAGTTATCCATCCAGCAACAACTACGCATTCACAATTAACAGAAGAAGAATTAGCTGATGTTGGAATTCAACCTAATACAATTCGTTTATCAATTGGTACAGAACATATTGATGATATCTTATTTGATTTAAAAGAAGCTTTAGATCAAATTTAAAAACTTGGCAAATGCCAAGTTTTTTTATTCTGTTTCAGTTGTTGAATCTGAATTTGTATTTTCATTTGATGAAGAATCATCGGTTGTATTTTGTGATGAATCATTTTCATCGCTGTTTGTTGAATTATCACTTGATGTACTTTCTTCATTTTTAGATGAAGAAGATTCTTTTTGTTGGATTTCCTTTTTTGTAGATGTTGACTTGTCTGATTTTATTCTATTTTGTTGATCTACTTGTTTTTCTAATTGATTAATTTGTTTTTGTTGGTCTTGATAATGTTCATATGCAAAATATCCACCAACTCCTGCACCAATAATTAAAAGTAAAATAAGTAACGTGATAAAGAAAGTAGAAACTTTAGAACGTCCATTTTTTTTCTTTTTCACTTTTGTTTTTGTCTTCTTTCTTGTTACCTTTTTTGTTTTAGGTCTTTTTTTATTTTCACTTTTTGTATAGGAATAATCAGTATTATCATAATATTCTTTTTCTAAATCATCCTGTTGATTATCGTTTTCATCTATATTTTCTTCTTCATCGTTGAATTTAAATCTTTCAGCCATAATTATCACCTCGCTATCATTTTATATATCAATATGAATTGAATTTGAACTTTTTATGTGAATTATTTGAAAATATTTGACTTTAGATATGAATTTTGTTTTTATAAATAGAGAAAGTGAGGATAAAAGATGGATAATTTGGAGTATTTAAAAGAAGTAGAGAAGAGTATTCAAAAAAAATATAAGAAAAAATTATGGAGACCTTTTTGCAAGGCTATTAATCAATATGAATTAGTAAAACCTGGAGATAAAATTGCTGTATGTATTTCTGGTGGAAAAGATTCTATGTTGATGGCTAAACTCTTTCAAGAATTAAAAAGACATAATAAATTTGAATTTGAACTTGTTTTTATGGTGATGGATCCTGGGTATAATCAATTAAACAGACAAATGATTATTGATAATTCGAAAAAATTAAATATTCCAATTCAAATATTTGATTCACAAATATTTGATTCTGTTTTTAATATAGAAAAATCTCCTTGTTATTTATGTGCGAGAATGAGAAGGGGACATTTATATGCGAAGGCAAAGGAATTAGGATGTAATAAGATTGCTTTGGGACATCACTATGATGATGTTATTGAAACTATTTTAATGGGTATGCTTTATGGAGCACAAATTCAAACAATGATGCCTAAACTTCATAGTTTGAATTTTGAAGAAATGGAACTTATTAGACCGATGTATCTTATTCGTGAAGATGATATTAAGGCATGGAGAGATGAACATGAATTAACATTTTTACAATGTGCATGTAAATTTACTGAAGAAAATCAAGATGCTCATGATGAAGAAAATGCTTCTAAACGTTTAGAAATTAAACAATTAATTAAGGATTTAAAGAAAGTAAATCCTTTTGTTGAAGGAAATATTTTTAAAAGTGTAGAAAATGTCAATTTAAAAACAATTATGGCTTATAAAGATGATGAAGGAAAACATCTGTTTTTAGAACATTATGATGATTAATCGTGTAGAAATACACGATTTTTAAATAAAAAAACATATCAATGATATGTTTATTAGATAATATATTCAATTTGATATCCATGTAAATCAGCAAGATCTTCTAAAGTATAGGATTCTAAATAATCAGTAATAACTTTATTTAGTCCTTTATAAAAAGGAAGAGTTAAACATTCACTATAACGAGGACATTGATTAGGTTCAGTTTCTAAACAGGCAACACAAGCGATTGGACCTTCAACAGCGACTAAAATATCTTTTGCTGTATATTTATTAATATCTCTTGTAAGAGAATATCCACCTTGGGCACCTCTAACGCTTTTAATAAGTCCTGCACGAATTAAAGGAGTAGCTATTTGTTCAAGATATTTGATAGAAATTTCTTGTCTTTTAGCAACATCTTTAAGTGATATATTTCCTTGTTCTTTATTTTGGGCTAAATCAATCATTAATCTTAGAGCATAACGCCCTCTTGTTGATATTTTCATATGACCACCTCTTGTCTATTATAACATCTTTTTTAGATAATTCCTAGAGAAATTATATGAATTAAATAAAAAGAAAAAGACCAAAGTCTTTATTCTTGTTCGATAAATGTATTATAGATAGCACGAATTGCTTCATTAAAGTGAATGTTTTTAACACCAACAATGATATTTAATTCTGAAGAACCTTGATCAATCATTTTAACATTGATTTTTTTATTAGCTAAAGCTGTAAAAACTTTTGCTGCAACTCCACGACCATCTTTCATACCACGACCAACGATAGCAATTAAAGCAAGGTCAGATTCAAGTTCAATTGAATCAGGTTCAACGGCACGATGTAAGTTAGCTAAAATTTCTTGTTCATGTTCAATGAATGAATTTAATTCAACAATTACGTTCATTGTATCAATACCAGAAGGTGTATGTTCATAAGATAGACCAGCTTCTTCAATAACTTGTAAAACTTTTCTACCAAAACCAATTTCATCATTCATCATATCTTTTTCAATCATGATAGTCGCAAAACCTTGTTTACCAGAAATACCAGTAATAATATGATCTGGTTTATGCACAGTACTTTCAACGATTAAAGTTCCAGCATCTTCAGGTTTATTAGTATTTTTGATTACAATAGGAATTCCTTGAGAGCGAATAGGGAAAACAGCATTTTCATGCAAAACACTTGCTCCCATGTAAGAAAGTTCACGTAATTCTTTATAAGTGATTGTTCCAATCACTTCTGGATTTTTAACAATACGTGGATCGGCAACTAAGAAACCTGAAACATCTGTCCAGTTTTCATAAAGTTTAACTTGACCACATTTAGCGACGATTGAACCAGTAACATCACTTCCCCCACGAGAGAAAGTTCTAATTTTTGTAGGATCTTCACTACATGAACCATAGAATCCAGGAATAACACAATTTTCTACTTCACTTAATTTTTTAGATAAAACAGGATCTGTTTTTTTATCGTCATAATTTCCATGTTCATCGATGAAGATACATGTTGCAGGATCAACAAATTCAAATCCTAAATAATTCGCAAGTAAGATACCATTTAAATATTCCCCACGACTTGCTGCATATTCTTCACTGATTTGATCTTGGAAGTTTTTCTTAATAACTTCAAATTCTTCAGTAAGATCAACTGTTAAATTAAGTTCATCAATAATACTTTGATAACGATCTTTGATTGTATCAAAAGTACATTCAAATTCTTGTTCACTTTCTGCGTTATATGCTTTATATAATAAATCAGTAACTTTAATATCATCTTTAAAACGTTTACCAGGCGCTGAAGGTACTACAAAACGACGATCTGGGTCACTTTTGATAATGTCACCAACTTTTTTAAATTGATGGGCATCTGCAAGAGACGAACCACCAAATTTGACGATTTTCACCATAATAATTCTCCCCTCATATTAATGATAATAAAATATCACTTTTTTCAAGTATATTCAATATTTTTTCAATATTGAAAAAATAAAACAATAAAAATATAATAATATTATATAGAAAAGAGGTCGACATTATGAGAGAAAATATGACATTTCTTACAAATTACTATCAAATAAGAGAAATGACAATTGATCGTATGAAAGAAATTATTGATCAAAATAAAAATGCAAAGGAAGGAGGTACTGTCTTTTTTGGAGATTCTATCACCCAATTTATGGATATAGAAAAATATTTTCCTGAAATAGAAAATAAATATAATTGTGGTATTGGTGGAATTACTTCCACAATGCTGCTTCATTTTATTGATGAAGGAGTTTTAAAATTTAAACCTAAACAACTTGTTTATATGATTGGTACGAATGATTTAGGAAAAACAGTTATGCAATCACCTAAAGATATTGCTATTAATGTTAAAGAACTGGTAGAAACAGTTCATTATAACTTACCTGAATGTGAAATCTATGTAGTGAGTCCATTACCTTGCCTTCCAATGCATGATTATAAACATACACCAGGGGTTTTAAGAAGTAATGATCTTTTAAAAATGATTTATAAAGAATTTAAAAAGACAATCCCTTATGAATATGTAACTTTTATTAATGCTTATCCAACGTTATGTAATAAAAAAGGAGAACCGATTGAAGCATACTTTGAAGATGGTCTCCATATCAATCATGATGGATATGTACGCTATACAAATTGTTTAAAAGAATACATTTTATAATAAAAAAGGAAACGGGAATATGAAAAAAAGAATATTAAAAATAGCATCAATGATTATCGTTTTACTGATGATGATTACACCTATAAGTGCTCATCCAGGAAGAACAGATGCAAATGGAGGACATTATTGTCGTACAAATTGTGCCAAATGGGGACTTAGAGATGGTGAATATCATTATCATAATGGTGGAGGTTCGAGCAGTTCTTCAAGCTCAGATAGCTCCTCATCAAGCTCAAGTACAGATAGTGGATCTTCTTCAACAAGTCAAACACAAAGTACACCTCAAGTAGTTGATTATACAAAACAAGGAGAAACGGCAGGTTATAATTATAAAAAGGCAAATCCTGATGCAGGTAAGGAAGATCTTACGGGGAAGGATCAAACCTATATAAATGGTTATGATACAGGGTTTACGAATGCTGAAAATGAATTAACGACACTTTCTAAAGATCAAGGAACAGCCAAGGGAACAGAAGATGGAACGACAACAGAGTCATATAATTTAGAAGTTCCAGTTGGTTTAATAAGTAGTGTTTATTTAGATTCTTATAAAGATGCTTATAATCAAAGTGAAGCAAGTGATTTTTCTAAAATAAGACAAGATGCAAATAAAAAAGCAATTGATAATGCAAGAAATTTAGAAGATGAAGATACAAATAGTGAGTACACTTTAGAAAAACAAAAGAAAGTCTATAAAGAAAGTTATCAAAGTACTTATGATCAAGAAGAAAAAGAGATAAATTCTTTAAAAAAGAAGCTTTCTAAATATGCGCAGGATGATTTTGATAATGAGAAGCAAAGTGATGAATCTTATCGTAAATATAAAAATTATAAAGTCTATGATGTTTTAGACAAAAAATATAAAAAGGAATATAACAAGTATAAAAAACAAAAAGAACAAGAAGATGAAAATGGTGTTGCTGGTGGAGCTGGTGTTGTAGCACTAGGTATTATTGGATATGTCCTTTATAAAAGAAAAAGGAAATAGAAAAAAATGAATACATATGAAAGTATATTGACTAGAAGAAGTACAAGAAAATATTTAAATAAGCCAGTAAGCAAAGAATTACTAGAAAAAATCATAGAAACTGGAAGATATGCACCAAGTGGTGGCAATAGTCAAAGTAATCATTTTATAGTTATTCAAAATAAACAAATAATTGATCGTTTAGTAAAAATGGTTGAAAAAGCATTTTCTAAAATGGAGATTACTGAAAATATGTATAGAAGTTTACAAAATTCAATCAATCTTTCTAAAAAAGGTGGATATGTATTTTCTTATAATGCACCTGTTTTGATTATTGTCGCCAATAAAAGAGATTATGGAAATAATCAAGCGGATTGTGCGATTGCCTTAGAAAATATGATGCTTGAAGCTAATGAATTAGATTTGGGAAGTTGTTATATTAATCAATTAAAATGGCTCAATGAAGGTCGAAAAATTCTCTCTTACTTACAAAGTTTAGGTATGAAAGAAGATGAAAGGGTCTATGGCTCTTTAATTATCGGCTATCCTGATACAAATGATGGAAAACCACTAAGAAAAGTATTACCTAGAAAAGGTAATGTAGTGACATGGCTTTAAAAAAAATAAAAAGATGATAACTTATGTTTGATGTTATCATCTTTTTAAATACATTTTATTTATAAATCAAATTATAAAGATTTTGTTTATATTTATTTCCAATAGGAAGTGTTACTTCATTTTTTAACTCAATGGTATTTTCTTTTATGCAAATGACATTATTTAAATTAACTAGATAAGATTTATGGCATTGAACAAATTCATTGCCTAATTTTTTATGAATTTTCTTTAAAGTATATCTTAAGGTATAATCTGAGATAGATGTATGAATAACAATATAATTTCTAAATGATTCTATGTAAAGAATGTTATTTTTGATTATATGATAATTTATTTTTCCGCTTTTTAAAGAAATTGTATTTATCTTTTTTAATAAAAAATCTTTACTTTTAAGAAATGCTTGATATAAGTCTTCATATAAGGATACATTACGAATATAGTAATTAACATATATATTTTGATGATCAAAAATATTATTTTTTTCATCTAAAACATAAATAAGAATGGAATTTTTTTGAATTTCACTTAAATGAGATATGATTGCTAAATTTTCAAGTATGATAACATCATAAATTGTTTCTTTTTCAAATGAAGAAGATATTTGTATTTTTAATTCAAGTTCGTCAGAAATTTCATTTATGAAATCTGAATTTATTTTACTTTCCAATAACCATAGAATTTTAATCATCTAAAATACCTTCTTCCACTTTTTTTAAATGTTCCCATAGATTAATATTATCATTTTCTAAAACAGATAATATGTGATATTTATCTATAAAAATAATACCTTTTTTTTTCATTATTTCTATTCCACGAAGATAATTAGATTTATCAATTCCTAATAATGAATCGAATATAATTTCATCACCTGATTTTAAACATACTTTAAAAAGAATATTATACCCCTCATTATAAATATATTGAGTTGATATTTTTTCATAAGTAATCGTAATATTCTCAATTATTGAATATTTAATTTCTTGTATACCTTTTTTTAAAATGAAATACTCCCAAGTTTCTATTAAACCTGATGGTTGTACTATTAAAATAGAATTGTTACTTAAATACCATTTAGGTGTAAATACCATTGGTAAAATAATAAATAGATAAACAAGAACACCAACGACAATTATAAGTTCCTTATTTATAAATGGAAAATAGGTCATGAATAATCGTATACTGACTGCATAAAAAGAAAAGTAAATCATTACAAGTAATATTTTCCAAATGATAGATCTGTTTTCTTTTTTTATTTCAAATTTATATTTCATATAAATCACTCTTCTTTCTATTTATAATATAATCTAAAAAATACATAATGCCTATATTTTAGGGACAAATAGATTTTTTTAGGGATGAAATAAAAAATGGTGCAAATTAGCACCATCTTGAAATTATTTTTATAACTCCTTGTTTTTTTCTCTTTCTAACATATCTTGATAAGAATAAACACAACCACAATAATTTTGTCGATAAAGATTATATAATGCTGCAAATTTAACTGATTTTAAATAACCATTGTTCTTTTTAAAATCACTGAAAAGAAATTGTGTTTTTTCTTGAGGAAAGCTTGCGCCAATTTCATTGATCCATTGACTATTTTTATGTGGAGAAACACTTAAAACAGTTGTCCAATAATCAAAGTGATGTAAAGATGCATAATCATAAGCATCTTTCATTCTCTTTGAATAACAAAGATAACAGCGTTTTCCACCTTCAGGTTCATCTTTATATTGAGAAATATCTTTTAGATATTCTTTTGGTTGATATTCTTTTTCAACAACTTGAATATTTTGATTGAAATCTTGATTAAAGCATTGAATAAAATTTTCTAATTCATGAAATCGTCGAAAATACTCAGTATCTGGATAAATGTTTGAATTAGAGTAATAAATAGTTATATCGAAAAATTCAGATATTTCTTTTAAAACGTTTCCGCTACATGGCCCACAACAAACATGGAGAAGTAGGGTGGGTTTTGTACCTTTAATTTTTTCTAATTCTTCTTTGAGTTTTAAGTCGTAATTGATTTTCATTATAAAATCATCATGCTATCACCAAAGCTAAAGAAACGATATTTTTCTTTGACAGCTTCTTTATAAGCTTTGAAAATAAGTTCTTTTGAAGCAAAGGCACTAATCAACATTAATAATGTTGATTTAGGTAAATGGAAGTTTGTAATCAAACAATCAATAGCTTCAAATTTATATCCAGGATAAATAAAGATATCAGTATTTTCACTTGTTGCTGTAAATTTACCATATTTTTTCATATTAGCTTCTAGAGTACGTGTTGATGTTGTTCCTACAGCGATGATTCTTTGACCATTTGCTTTTGCTTTGTTTAATTTATCAGCGACTTCTTCACTGATCATATAGAATTCACTATGCATATGATGATCTAAAACATTTTCTTCTTTAACAGGTCTAAATGTTCCAAGACCAACATGTAAACAAACATCTAAGATTTCAATACCTTTATCTTTTATTTTTTGATTGATTTCTTCAGTAAAATGTAAACCAGCTGTAGGAGCTGCTGCACTTCCTTCAATTTTAGCGTAAACTGTTTGATATCTATTTTTATCTTCAAGTTTTTCTTTAATATAAGGAGGTAAAGGCATTGTTCCTAATTGATCTAAGATTTCATAGAAAATTCCATCATACATCATTTCAAAAACACGAATACCTTCATCTTTTATTTCAATACATTTTGCTTTTAATAACCCTTCACCAAAAGTAATCACCGTATTCATTTTAACAATACGAGCATTTCCACATAAACATTCCCAAGTATCTTTCTTTAATTCTTTTAACAAAAGAACTTCTACATGTCCATTTGTTTCTTCTTTAATTCCAAATAAACGTGCAGGAATAACTTTTGTATTATTTCTTACTAAAACATCGCCTGGTTTTAAATAATCAAGAATATCATAAAAATGTCTGTGTTCAATATTTCCGTTTTCTCTATTTACTACCATTAATCTAGAAGTATCTCTTTTTTCAACAGGATGTTGAGCAATGAGTTCTTCAGGTAGTTCAAAATCAAATTCACTTAGTTTCATTTAAAAAGCCCTCTTATAAACATCTCTACCATATTTATCTAAAAATTCTTCTTTAAAATCTAATAAACGATCTTCTTGAATTGCTTTACGAATATCTTCTGAAAGTTGTAATAAGAATCTTACATTGTGAATCGATAACAATGTTTTTCCAAATAATTCATCTGATTTATGAAGATGTCTTAAATAAGCTCTTGTATAATTTCTACAAGTATAACAATCACATTCAGGATCAATAGGAGTAAAATCTTCTTTAAACTTTTCATTATTAATATTCATACGTCCATGATGTGTCATTAAAGCACCATGTCTAGCAACACGTGTTGGTAAAACACAATCATACATATCAATACCACGAATCGCAGCTTCAATTAAATCAATTGGATTACCAACTCCCATTAAATAACGTGGTTTATCTTCAGGTAACCATTGAATTGCATCTTCGACCATTTTATACATCACATCTTTTGGTTCACCAACGCTTGTTCCACCAATTGAATAACCAGGGAAATCCATTTCTACAAGTGCTTTGGCACATTTTTCTCTTAAATCAGGATATTCTCCACCTTGAACAATTCCAAATAACGCTTGTTTTTCATTATGATGCGCTTCTTTACCTCTTTTAGCCCAACGAATTGTTCTTTCAACACTATGTTTCATATAATCATAAGTTGCTGGATAAGGAGCACATTCATCTAAAGACATAATCATATCTGCTCCTAATTTGTTTTGAATATCGATTGCTTTTTCTGGAGATAAGAATAAAGACTTACCATCAATAATACTTTTAAAATAAACGCCTTCTTCTTTAATCTTTCTTGTTTTTCCCAAAGAAAAAACTTGAAATCCTCCACTATCTGTAAGCATAGGACCATCATAGTTCATAAACTTATGAAGACCACCCGCTTTAGCAACAATATCTTCCCCAGGTCTTAACCATAAGTGATATGTATTAGAAAGGATTACTTGTGAACCCATTTCTTTTAACATTTCAGGGGCAATCCCTTTTACTGTAGCTAGTGTACCTACAGGCATAAACATAGGTGTTTCTACATCTCCATGGGGAGTATGTAAAATCCCATATCGAGCACCACTTTGTTTACAAACATGTTTTAATTCATACCAAAAATCTTTCATTTTTCCACCTCTTTTTGCCTATTCATTATACATGAAAGTATTTATAAATAAAATAGAAAAAGAGCTAAAAGCTCTTAATCAAATGTAACATATTCATTTTCTAAAGGTTTAGCACCTTCTAAATGATCAACATGTAAAATAGGAATATTACTTTGAATAGATTCATCATATTCTAAACTAATGGTTCCATCAACCACTAACCATTCATCTTTAATTAAACCTTTAGCGTATTTACTAATACATACTAAACCTAAAAGTTGCATATCATCACTACAACATACCATGGCTTGTCTACCTAAAACAAAACCATTTTCAATTAATTTATCACGGCCAATCACTTTACCTTTGATCTTAATTGTTTTATTTTCATAGATTTGAGGATTTTCCATAATATGCATACAGAAAATACCATAATCCATATCATTTACTTCAATATAATCATCATTTAAGTTATATGGTAAATCATTAACAGTTAAATCTTCAATTTGTCTATTTTTATTTTCATAAACAATTTGACACATTGGATTTAAAGATTTGATACTTCCTCTAATAGGATATTTCTTTGTATTTTCATCACAACGATTAACAATAACTAAATCACTACCTGTTATATGATAAACAAATTGACCACGCATATTATTGTAATAAAGATCAAATGTTTCAGCAGAAATAGTTGTAAGAATTTGAACAACTTGCCATTGGTCAATACAAATTTCATCAACAAATTTTGTATTATCCCACATACCATTATATTCAATCATTACTTGTGTTGGTTGGTATTTTTGATGTAAATGAAGAAGAGTTTCATAATTTAAATCTTCTTCGTTTTCAATAAATTCAACAGAAGCATTTTCTTTTTCTAAAGCAGGAATATCATATTCTACTTCACCTTCTTCACAGGCAATGATTAAAGTTTTTTCATCTTCACCAAAACCTTGTTCAAGAAGAGTATCTTGGATAAATGAAGATTTTCCACTTTCTAAAAATCCAGTAAACAAATAAACTCTTGTTTTATTCATACGCTTATCCTAAAAATAACTCCTTAATTGTATTTTCATCTAAGTCTTTACCAATTACACAAACTTGACCTGTATAAATAGGTTTACCTAAACGAATTTCAAATTCACCTGGTACTAAATCAAAATACCACCAATCTTCATTTCCACTATCTACAAAACCTTTAGCTCTTAAAACATTATCATCATTACATAATTTATTTAAGATTTCACTTAATTCAACTTCATTATATTTTTTAACAGTATCAAATCCGATACTATTGAAAACTTCATCTGCATGATGGTGATGATGTCCACAACATTCATGTTCGTGATCGTGTTCATGATGGTCATGTCCGCAACATCCATGTTCATGATCATGTTCGTGATGATCGTGTCCGCAACATTCATGGTCATGATCGTGTTCATGATGATGGTCATGTCCGCATTCACATTCGTGATCATGATGGTGATGATGTTCATGTTCATGTAATAATTCTTCTTGAATGTTCACTTCACAAGCATTAATGATATCTAAACCATTTAATTTATCCCAAGCAGTTGTAATGATTGGTGAATGATCGTTTAATCCTTTTAAGATATCTAAGCATTCTTTTAATTGGAATTCAGTTAAGTCTTGGCTACGACTTAAAACAATTAATGATGCATGCTCAACTTGGTTATTATAGAATTCACCAAAGTTTTTAGTATACATACGACATTTTTTAGCATCTACAACTGTAATAAAATTATCTAATTCCATTTCATCACTATTGATTGTAGAAACAGCTTTAATAACATCAGATAATTTTCCAACACCAGAAGGTTCGATGATGACACGATCAGGATGATAAGTATCTAATACTTCTTTTAACGATGTTTCGAAATCTCCTACTAAACTACAACAAATACATCCAGAGTTCATTTCGTTGATTGTAACACCAGAATCTTTTAAGAATGTTCCATCAATTCCAATTTCTCCAAATTCATTTTCTATTAATACGATTTTTTCATTTTGATATGCTTCAGCAATTAATTTTTTAATTAATGTTGTTTTTCCAGCACCTAAAAAGCCAGAAATAATATCTATTTTACTCATATATTTCACCTCCGCTAGATTATAACACTCATAAATCATTTCATCAAATGATAATACCTATGTTATAATGATTGACAAGTAAAGGGTGATAAAAAATGAAATGTCCAATAATTAAAAGATGTGGAGGATGCTTTTATCCACAAGATCAATATCAAGAAGAATTAAAAGAAAAGACATTATTTATAGAAAAAGAAATAAAGAAAACAAAATTAAAAATAGATGTAAAACCAACAGTAGCTTCACCATTAGTTAATGGTTATCGAAATAAAGCAATTGTTGCTTTTAATCAAAAATATGAATACGGTCTCTACGAAGAACATAGCCAAGATATTATTCCTTATAAACACTGTTTATTGCATGAAGATATTATGGATGAAATTTTACAATATATACAAAGCTATTTAAGAAAGTATCGTGTTTCTATTTATGATCGTAAAAGACATAAAGGATTATTAAGACATATTTTAATTCGTCGAGGTGTTAAAACAGATCAAACAATGGTTGTTTTAGTATGTAATGAAAATATGTGGCGTGGGTCTAAACAATTTTGTAACCAATTAGTTAAGAAGTTTCCAAGTATTAAAACAATTGTCTTAAATGTCAATACACGTAGAACACCAATTGTTTTAGGAAATGAAGATAAAGTTCTTTATGGAAAAGGGTTTATTGTTGATGAATTATGTGGTTTGAAATTTAAGATTTCTCCACAATCTTTTTATCAAATCAATCATGACCAATGTGTGAACCTTTATACCAAAGCTTTATCCTTATTGAATATTAAAGGAAACGAAACAGCAATTGATGCTTATTGTGGTATTGGAACAATAGGAATGATTCTCTCACAAAATGTAAAACAAGTTATTGGGGTAGAAAGTAATAAAGATGCAATCAAAGATGCAAAAAACAATGCACGAATGAATCAACTATCTAATATTCAATTTGTATGTGATGATGCAACTGAATTTATGAAAAAACTTGCGAAAGAGAAACATAAAGTAGATGTGGTCATTATGGATCCTCCAAGAAGCGGTTCTACTAAACAGTTTATGGATTCGGTTAAAATACTAAATCCAAAACAAGTTGTTTATATTTCATGTGATCCAACAACACAAATAAGAGATATTCAATATTTTAAAAAGATAGGTTATCATACTCATACAATGCATCTTTATGATATGTTTCCCCACACAAGCCATGTTGAGTCAATTTGCCTTTTAAGTGCTAAATAAAATCGATACTTTTGTATCGTTAAAAGTGATGAATGTATTCAATTAGTAACATTATTTAACTAAAAATGGAGGATAATTTTGAAAAAGATAATTAAAGAAGTAACAACAAAATATACTTGGAAATTTTGGGGTTTGGTGATAGGTGAAATAACATTTATTGTCATCTTTATTCTTTTGTTTGGTTTGTCTATTAAAGCACTTGTCCAAGATATTCAAATAAATACTTATAAATATAAATCTGAAGGAACAGTAACTGTTGCAGAATTTTATGGAAAAACATGGGTTTCTAATGGTTCAGATAGTGGTTCTTCAAGTAAGTTTAGCTATATGCATTATGTTATTCATTTTGATAAAAGAGTTGGTGGATATGATCAGTATGAATATAGCGCAAGCAATGTGATTGCGACAGAAAGATATTTAGGTGATCGATATGTTGTGTTATTTAATAATAATGTTGATAATGCAAAAATAATTCAAAAAGAAGATATTTTTATTGATAATGTTATTTTGGTGATATTTATTACTTTAATGATAATACTATTTCTTTTAAGAAAGAAAATATATTTAGGGTTTATTAGTTTGAATAAAAAGCAAGATAAATTTATTTACAATTAGATACAGTTTAAAGGAAAAGATTTTATGAATTAATGGAAAATATCGATAAAATCTTTTTTTGTTTAATTGACAATTAAATGTACAAAAAATATAATATAAATATACAAGACACATAGTCTCAATAATATTTTTGATGATTGTTGCAACCTATAAGGAAAGTAACAATTATTTATACTATCTCATGAGACCGATAGTCTCAAAATATAAATAATTAAAGGAGGAAGACATGTATGAAAATAATTAAAAAAATAATAGTTACTACATTATTATCGCTATCTTTAGCTGTAACATTTATTCCAATAGATGTATTTGCGATAAATACTGTAGATAAATGGGATGGTACAGTTGATACGAGTTGGTATGATAATCATGAAAATGATAGTGAATATCATATTACAACAGCAAAACAGCTTGCAGGAATTGCAAAATTAGTCAATGATAAAACTGTAAGTGAATCTTTTAAAGGAAAAACGATATATCTAGATAATGATTTAGATTTAGCGGGATATGAATGGACATCAATAGGAAATGGGAGTAATTTTGCAAGATATTTTGCAGGAACTTTTAATGGTCAGTATCATATAATTAATCATTTATCACATCATACAAGTGAAAATGATTTTCGTAACGGACTTTTTGGAATAGTCTCAAGTGGCGGTATAATAAAAAATTTACAAGTTATTAATGCGGACATTGTTTCTAATGATGATTCTTTAATTGCAGGTGTTTTGGCTGATTGGGTTAATGCAGGAACAGTAGAAAATTGTTATACAAGTGGGAAGATTGAAAATAATAATGGGTATAAATTTCTTGGTGGCTTGATTGGTCAATGTACTGATGGTACACAAATAAAAGGATGTGCTTCTGATACAAATGTTGTAAGTACATTTAGTGGCGATGATTGTGATACTGTTGGTGATTTAATAGGGCAATGGGAAAATTCAACAGCTGATTCGTTGATTACTGATTGCTGGTTTGGAGGTTCAGTTTCTTGTAATAATATAAATTCAGCTGTAGCAGGAATTTTAGGCGCAAATTTTGATTTTCGTGGACAACCGGGTGTTATTATTAGAAATTGTATGGTATCTACAAAAAATATTACGTGTGCAGAACCAGGAAATATTACTTGGATTACAGCTGCAGCCACAGTTCTCGTTAAAAACTGTATTTGGCCTGATACACCACCTGCTGATGTAACTCTTGATGAAGAAACATATCCAGATAATAATGGAAATTATTTTGCTGCTGTAAGGTTGATTGTTGATTGGGATGCAGGAACTGCGTCTGCTGATCCTAATTTTGATCAATCAAAATGTGGTAAATCAGTCTCAAATTTTACATTAGCTAATGTACTTACAGAGCTACAAGAAAATGCAAGTGAAGGTATTAAATGGGTATGTGGTATTAATCATCCAACTTTTTCATGGAATGAGTTAAATATTTTAGCTGATTATACGAAAGTAAATGAAGCAAAATCAAAAATTCCAAATGATTTAAGTATTTATACAGATGAATCAGTTGAGACATTAAAAAATGCACTTAATGCAGTGAAGTATGATAAAAATATTACGGAGCAAGATATAGTTGATGAATATGCAATGAATATCAATAAAGCATTAGAAAAACTTAAAAAGAAAGAAATAACATCTATTGATAAAACACAAAGAAAGCAAATAAAAACAGGGGATTCAACAAACTTTATTGGATTAGCAGGGTTAATGATTTTAAGCATATTTGGATATATAATTTTAAAAAAGAAGACATTAGATAGATGATTTAATGATATTTAGGACTCGAAATGAGTCCTTTTTTACATTATTTTGTAAAAAAAAGTGTTTTTTAGTATTTTTTTTTGCTTTTTGGTGTCCAACTCTTTCTTTTTTTTAAAATGTTTAATATAACCAAACCAAATCAAAATTAGTGGGAGGACAGTATGGATATAAACAACGAAGAACAAAGTGAAATTGAAATAGATTTAAGAGAACTATTTTTTCATATAAAAAGATATTGGTATATTGTCGTTGTATCGATTTTAGTTGGCGTTTTAGGTGCTGCATTTTATTTATGGAAAATTGAAGTGCCACAATATCAAGCAACAGCAATGATTTATATGAGAGATTCTAATACGCAAATTTCTGTTTCAGATTTACAAGTCAATCAAGAGTTATCAAGTGATTATATGGTTATCTTAAAAAGTAGACCAGTTTTAAATCGTATTATTTCTGATTTAGATGTTGATATGACATATGATCAACTTTATAATTCAACAACTATTTCTACAATTGATGATACACGTATTATTAAAATTACAGTAACAAATACAAATGCTCAGATAGCAGCGGATTTGGCTAATCAATTAGTAGATCGAGGTGTAGATACAGTTGAAGAAATTGAATCTAAGCAACCTTATACAGTTGAAAAAGCAGTAGTAGATAATAATAAAATCAATACATCTAATAAAAAAGTATTACTTATGGGAATGCTTTTAGGACTAGTTGCTAGTATTGGTGGATTATTTATTCAATTTATGTTGAATGATAAAGTAAGAAGTGCAGATGACATTGAAAAATTATTGGGTGTTCCAGTATTAGCTGGTATTGGTGAAAATAAAGAATTAGCAAAATCAAATGGAGGAAGAAAACATCATGAAACTAGGTAAGTTAGAAACAAGAGAATTAATTGATGATAGTGCAATGAATGAGTCTTACAAGACTTTACGTACAAATCTTCTTTATACAAGTGATTTAAAAGTAATTTCTTTAACAAGTACAGTAGCTAATGAGGGAAAGACGACAACTGCTTACTATTTAGCAAAAAGTTATGCTGAATTAGGTAAAAAAGTTCTTCTTATGGATTGTGATTTAAGAAAAGGAAGTTTAAAAAAATTCTTTACTGTAAAAACAAGAGTAAGTGGAATTAGTGAATATGTAAGTGGACAAAGCAAAGATTTTATTTATCAAACAGATGTTGATGGTTTATTTGTTGTTTTATCTGGGAAAAAACCACCAAATCCAACTGAATTACTTTCAAATTCTTCTTTTGAAAAAATGTTAGAAGTTCTAAAAGAAGAATTTGATTTGATTATCATTGATACTCCACCTATGGGAATCGGTGCGGATGCAACGATTATTGGAAGAAATGTAGATGGTGTTCTAATGGTTGTACGCAATAACTTTGTAAGCAAAAAATCTGTTAAAAAAGTAAAAGATGATTTAGTAAGAACTGGTAGTAAAGTGATAGGTGTTGTTTTAAATCGTATCGAAAAACATCAATCAGATTACTATGATTACTATGGATACTATTAATGGAAGGAGGTGAATATAATGAAAAAATTATTAACTACTATTTCTTTAGCGTTAACATTATGCTTAAGTCTAACTACTGTATTTGCAGCACCAAGTATTAATAAAAATGGAGCTGTCAAAAAAGATAGTATTTTAATCAACGGAGAAAAAGTTGACGCAAACACAACTGCAGCATTTGATTCTAAAAAAGAAACTTATTCAGCTGCAGGTGTATCTGATGAAACTATTGATGTAATTGAAAAAGTAAATGCTAATCCATCACAATTAGCATCTTTAATCAAAGGTGTTGATTTGTCAGGATATTCTTTATTAACTGAATTCCAAGATTTATCAGTTTATGTTAATGGTGAATTAAAACAAAAAGTTAAGAATGTTACTTTAACTTGGGAAGTACCAAACTTAGTAAAAACAGCTAAAAATGTTAAAGTTCTTCACTATAGTACAGAAAGAAATACTTGGGAAATCTTAACTCCTAAGTCAGTTGATTTTGACAATAAAACAATTACTCAAGAATTTAAAGACTTATCTCCAGTAGCAGTTATTTATCAAGCTGGTGATGCTAATGCTAATAAAAATGGAACAAAAGCAAATAGTACAAAAACTGGTGATTCTACAAATGTAATGCCATTTGTTGCTTTAGGTGTTGTAGCACTTGCAGGAATTGGATTTTGTGTTGTTAGAAGAAAGAAAAGTATGTAAAAAAAGTTAAGGAATCAGTAATCTGATTCCTGCTTTTTAATCATTATATAAATAATGATTAGAAAGGAGGAATAAGAATGAAAAAAAATAAGAAGAGAAATTTTATTGTTTTAGGAATTGTAATAGTTTTAGTAGCATGCATTACGATTATGTTATTTCAAGTAAAAGGTGAGAAAAAAGAAGTTGTAGAAACTGATCAAAATAGTTATCGTTATATTAAAGTAGATGGTAAAGATTATCGATATAGAACGAATTTAAAAACAATCTTATTTTTAGGGATTGATACAACTGATGAAACAAAAAATCAAGGACAAAGTGATGCCATTGATTTAGCTATCTTTGATCGTGATCAACAAAAAATTAAAATTATTTCATTATCAAGAGATACGATGTGCAAAATAAGATTATTTGACAGTGAAGGTAATGATTTGGGTTGGGATAAACAACATTTAGGTCTAGCATATTCTTATGGGAAAAATAGAAAACATGGTGGTATTTTAGCTAAAGATGCTGTTTCTAAACTTTTAAGTGATATTCCTTTAGTAAATTACACTGCATTTGATTTGAATTCTTTACAAGAATTACAAGATATTATTGGTGATATGCCAATGGTTTTAGATGGTGATTATATAGATATTAATCCATTGTGGAAAAAAGGGAAGAAAATTGTTATTAATCGAGATAATGTTGAAGAATTTGTACGTTCACGTAATACTTCAAAAGATTATTCTAATAAAACAAGAATGCAAAGACAAAAATTATATATTCAAACTTATATTAATCAATTGAAAACACAACTTACAAATGATTATTCAACAACACTTCAAAAAATGTATAATTTTTATAGTAAATTAACAACAAATATTACATTAAAAGAAATAGATAGTTATGCTGAAATGATTCTAAATTATTCAATCGATAATAATGAATACTATACTTTACCTGGAGAAGATCAAAAAGGTGAATTACATGATGAATTTATTGTTGATCAAAAACAATTAAAACAACTTGTATTACAATTGTTTTATGAAGAAGATAAGTAGGAGGGGTATTTTTATGTATAAGATAAATGATTTATATGATTTAACACATAGTCAAGCAAAGGATTATTTATCAAAATATGAGTATCCTTGGCAAGCTTTAAAAGGAATTAAAGATTTTATTATTGAATTAGGAGAAACTTTAGGGGATGAATATCAAGAAGTGAATGAACATGTTTGGATTCACAAAGATGCTAAAGTTTTTGATAGTGCTTATATTGGTTCACCTTGTATTATTGGTGCAGGAACAGAAGTGAGACATTGTGCTTTTATCAGAGGAAGTGCATTAGTAGGGGAAAATTGTGTTATTGGTAATTCTGTTGAGTTAAAGAATGTTATTATTTTTGATAATGTACAAGTTCCTCATTATAATTATGTAGGTGATTCTATTTTGGGATATAAGTCTCATATGGGTGCAGGATCAATTACAAGTAATGTTAAAAGTGATAAAACATTAGTAGTTGTAAAAGATAGATTTAATCACGAAGAGATTGAAACGGGACTTAAAAAAATGGGTGCAATGCTAGGAGATTATGTAGAAGTAGGATGTAATAGTGTTTTAAACCCTGGAACTGTTATTGGAAGAAATAGTAATATTTATCCATTATCTAGAGTAAGAGGCGTTGTACCAGAAAATTCAATTTTTAAGGAACTTAATGATATCGTAGAAAAGAAATAATTATTAGAGGCAATGTGATTTAAAAACATTGCTTTTTTATTGATATTATAATCATACATGTAATTAAAATTATAAAAATTTAAATTAGATGAGTATTTAAGTAATTAAAATAGCATATTGGTTATAAAGGGTTGATAAAAATTAAAAAAATGGTATGGTTTAAGTAAATATTCTATATGAAGAAAGGATAGAAAAAATGAATAAAAAAGTAAGAAAAGCAATTATACCAGCAGCAGGATTAGGAACAAGATTTCTACCAGCAACAAAAGCAATCGCTAAAGAAATGTTGCCAATCGTAGATATTCCAACAATCCAATATATCATACAAGAAGCAGTAGACAGTGGAATAGAAGAAATCTTAATTATTACAAACAGTAATAAACATGCAATGGAAAATCATTTTGATAAAAACTATGAACTAGAAGAAAGATTAAAAGAATCAGGAAAACTAGAACAAGTAAAAATGATCCAAGATATAGCAGATATGGCCAATATCTACTATATCAGACAAAAGGAACCAAAAGGATTAGGACATGCAGTACTTTGTGCTAAATCTTTTATAGGAGATGAACCATTTGCAGTCTTATTAGGAGATGATGTGGTTGTCAATAAAGAAGGAAAACCAGCTTTAAAACAATTAATAGAACAATATAGTAAAACATCAGCATCAGTAATCGGAGTACAAACAGTCGATAAAAAAGATGTCAGCAAATATGGAATCGTAGAACCATCAAAATCACATCCAGCAAAGGGAAGACTGGTAAAATTAACAGATATGGTAGAAAAACCAGCCGTAGAGAAAGCACCAAGTCAACTAGCAGTCTTAGGAAGATATGTATTGACACCTGAAATCTTTGAATTGTTAGAAACACAAGGAAAAGGAGCAGGAGGAGAAATCCAATTAACAGATGCCATTAAAAGATTATTAGATAGACAAGCAGTGTATGCGTATGATTTTGAAGGAAAGAGATATGATGTAGGGGATAAATTTGGATTTATCAAAGCAACAATAGATTTTGCACTAGATAGAGAAGATTTACATGATCAAGTGAATAGTTATATTCATGAATTAGTAAAATAGAATTTAACTTTTTATAGACATGATCAAATAATAAAGATAAAAAATAATTGATATAAATATGGAGGAAATTATATGGCTGTATTTGTAATGTTTTATGTTATTAATAGTATTATCATGGCAATATGTACAGGATTTTTATATCCATATTTTGCTATTTTTTATGTATTATTAAGTATTATTTTTACTTTTTTTGCTTATAAGTCAATTCCTATGTTAGTTGCATTTAATATAGACGCTTTTGAGGAAAAGTATGATATTGAAAGTAAAGAGTACAGACAAATTATTATTTCTTGTAAATTTACAGTATTAGCATTAAAAATTGGGGCAATCACATTAGCTTTTATTCTTTTTGGAATGTTAGCAGTTATTTTTATAGCTATGTTAATTGCATTTGGTTATTTATTCTATGGAAGAAAAAGTGGTTTATCTTTAAATGGTTTTGGTTATATTTTCAATATAGCAAAGAATTTGTTTTTCTTTTTTAAAAATAAAATAGATTCTTTAAATGAAAAATTAGTTTGTTTTGAGTTAAGAATGTGTGGTGCTCAAATTGAAGAAAAAGAATAAATATATTGGTATAGATAATGATTTTGATGATTATCAATTAGATGCTCAAGAAGATGATGGATTAATAGAATTAGCTTCAATGCTTGCACATTTGGTTAAAAAAGATAATGAAACTATATATCATTTTGAAGGAAAAAATAGTTATTTGGATTTATATGAAAATTGGATTCAGTTATATGGATGTAGACAAGATAAAAATGGCGAAGAGGTTGGCAAATTTACAATACATATGCCTGAAAAGATTATAAGGTTTGAAGTTGTAGAAAATATGTTTTTAATTTATTTAAAAAATGAAATTTATTATGTGCTCGGTTTGAAAAATATTGTTGATGTAGAAATTACATTTTCTCAATATTTATCAAATTTTCGTAAAGGTGATTGAAATATATGAATGATAGGTATGATCAGTTATTAAGTATATGTAAAACTAATTATTATGATTCATTAAATAATTGTAATTATCGACGAGCATTTTGTATAAATCAGATAATATCGTGCTATTTAGCACAATTTATTGAATTTGATCAAAATGAAAAAAATACTACGAATGAAAGAAATAATAAATTAGTTCATTATGTGTCAAATGATGGCGATTTTTTTAAACAAATAAGCACAGAAATAGATTCAGTTTTTACAAAGAATTATAAACA
>ERZ838118.1960-NODE-1960-length-23332-cov-45.534304_pt1 | contig 23332 bp, 17 predicted proteins | sample MGYA00519863_ERZ838118 | MGnify/ENA primary metagenome ERZ838118 (study PRJEB31850, sample SAMEA3708827) | human gut metagenome | biome: human gut; feature: human-associated habitat; material: faeces | place: China | collected 2014 ...
TCAGAACGTCGTGAGACAGTTCGGTCCCTATCTGTCGTGGGCGCAGGATATTTGATGGGAGCTGTTCCTAGTACGAGAGGACCGGAGCGGACGTACCTCTGGCGCACCAGTTGTTCTGCCAAGGGCATAGCTGGGCAACTATGTACGGATCGGATAAACGCTGAAAGCATCTAAGCGTGAAGCCGACCCAAAGATAAGATATCCCACTGATTCAATCAGGTAAGATCCCTTGTAGACTACGAGGTTGATAGGCACGATGTGTAAGTGGAGCGATCCATTCAGCAAGTGTGTACTAATAGATCGAGGGCTTGACCACAATTCGCTTGAATTCTCAAGTCAATGATAAAATGTGAGCAGTGATTATTCAGTTTTGAAGGCACGTCCTTCAAGAAACACTGGACAAAGTAAAGCAGAAATGTTATACTGAGCCAGTCATATTGGTCGGTGACGATGACGGTGAGGTTCCACCTGTTCCCATTCCGAACACAGAAGTTAAGCTCACTCGTGCCCAAGATAGTTCGCTGGAAACGGCGCGTGAAAATAGGTAGTCGCCGACTTACATGAAACCCCTGAGGAAGAAATTCCTTGGGGGTTTGTTTTTGTTATGCGTGCACTTTTCCATCAAAACGGCCTAAAAATCCAATGAATTTGTGAGTATCTACAAACATCGCCCAGACCCCTTGATTTTTTATAGGGGGGGGGGGTATGATAAAGTGCGAAAAGTATCTCGTCAGCAAAACAGAAAGATCAGCAAGCCAGTCGAAAGGCTGCGACGCAAAGCTAAAAGGGCCTGTAATATGGCAGCCAGCCGCACGTTATCCTCTCCGGGTAAGGTAATATGAAACCTTGCACCTCCTCGTGAAGATGCGTCGGCTTCCCTTCAGGAGAGCGCGCGCGCAGCGGGCCTACAAGGGTTCTGAGTGTCGTACCAGCCGTTTGGCCGGTGCGGCGCTCTTTTGTTTTGGTTGAAATAGAGAGAGTTTTTGGGAAATCATTGAAAAGGAGTAAAAAATTATGAGACCCAAGCGTTTGATCAGCTTATTGGTTGCGGTCTGCATGATGATCACCATGCTGCCCCTGTCGGCAGTCACGGCATTTGCAGAAGACACGTCATCGTCAACTAAACAAGAAGCCATCGTTGACGGTTACAAGTATGAATATACGATAAATACAGAAGACGGTACTGCAACCATCACAAAATTTCTTGGCCCTGTTGATTCAGAAGGCAATGTTGATTTTACAAACCATGGCCCCTACGACATCAACATACCCTCAGAGTTGGACCACCACTCTGTAACCGGTTTGGGAGATTATTCATTTGCCACCGAAGAAAACGGCTCCCCACTGTACGACATTCATCATCACAACATTCACTCCGTCACAATTCCAGAAAGCGTTACTTCCATCGGTCAGTCTGCCTTTGAAGCTTGCTTCAGCTTGGACTCTCTTATCATCAAAGACGCTGCCACATCGATAGGGGCGAGCGCCTTTGATGGGTGCAGTCATCTTACAACGCTTTCGTTAGGTAAAAATATTACGACGATCGGCGATTATGCCTTTCAAAGATGCTCCTATCTGACGAACGTCACCATTCCACAAAGCGTCACTTCCATCGGCCGGCAGGCCTTTTATCTCACCGACCTGAATACTCTTACCATCAAGGGTCCTATAAAGTCGATGGGATATGCTGCCTTTGCAGGCTGCACAAATCTCACATCGCTTTCGCTGTATGACGGCATTCAAACCATTGGCGAGGGCGCCTTTATAAACAGTACTTCTCTGGAGGCCGTCACCATTCCACAAAGCGTCACTTCCATCGGAGCATCTGCTTTTGTAAACTGCTCCAATCTGAGCACGATCACCATCCCGGAAAAAGTAACAACCATTGAATCTAATACCTTTAACGGTTGCTCCCATCTGGAATCCATTATGCTCCCTGCTGGATTGACTTCTTTCCAAGACAGTCTGGAAGATTGTCCGGCTGGGAACCCCAATGGTGCCATCTACTACAAAAACTACAAGGCCGCCGCAGATGCTCTGCTTGCAGACAATGATGCCAATTCTAACATTGATGACAATGATAAACTGAGAAAGCGCAATTTTCTTTACCTCTGCAAGGTGACCTTTGATGCCAATGGCGGCACCCTGACCGACAAGGGCGGCAACCCGACCGACCACGCTGTGGTGTCGGCTTATAAGACCGAAAAAATCAATGCAGACGATCTGGCTGCCATCCCTGATCCCACCCGTCCGGGTTACAACTTCACCGGCTGGTACACCGCAAATAACCATCCCTTTAATGTGGACGAAATAACTACGAAGGACATGACGGAGGACATCACCTTCTATGCCCGTTGGGAGCCCGCCCCCAAAGCTCCGGTCTGCCACCCGCTGACCTTGAAGGACGGCGTTATCACCAGCGTAACAGTGCCCGGCAAGGATGGTGCTGACCCCGAGGATATCACCGAGATCGTTAAAAAGAATGCCAACGAGGACGGTTCCTTTAATGTCCCCGAGGGTGCAACGGTGAGTGTTGCATTTGATAAGGATGCTTTTGCAGATAGCGGTCTGAAATTTGGCCACTGGGATATCACCGGCCTGGATGATCCGAACGCTTATCAGGATAAGGAAAGCTTTGACTTTGTGATGCCTGCAAAGGGCGTGACCCTGAAAGCCATGACACAGGATGCATCCATTGAAGATGACGAGCCCGATATCGTTGGCCCCATCGTGATCGGAACTACTGTTGTTGTCGGCGGTGCAGTGCTGGGCTATCAGGCCTATTCTCTGGGCGCTGAATTTGCAGGCAAGCTGATGGCTCTGCCCTACTTCCCCAGCAACCGCAGCGCCCTTGCCATGATGCTGTGGGAGGATGCAGGCAAGCCCATGCCCGAATCCGAACTGCTCTACCCCGATGTCGGTCAGGAAGAGCGGGATATGGATCTGCAGCACGCCGCCCGCTGGGCCATGGAAAACGAGCTTATCCCTGACCTGAACGATGAGGGCACGGCTCCGGAAGAGATGAAATTCTATCCCGACAACACCGTAAGCAAGATCGATGTGCTGAAAGCATGGCAGAAAGCACAGGAGCTCAAGCAGAACGCCTGAGCAGCCCTAAACCAACCCCCACTTGGCCCGTAAACCGCAATGCGGGCTGAGTGTTCCAAAAATCCCAAAGTACAGAAGCGCTTCATCCTCTCCCGGATGAGGCGCTTCTGTGCTTTCCGGAATTTTTTTCCCGGCACCCCTTGCATCCCGCCCGCCGGTGCGGTATGCTTAACCAATAGAGCATTGCAGAGGGAGGGAGACCCCGGATGGACATGGAAGAGATCCGCTACCTGCTGGGCGGCACGATATTCGCGCGGGCCAAGGCCTACACGGACCGGATACAGGATCTGAATTGCGAAGTGGCTGGGAACGGCGTGCGCCACCTGAGCGCCGACGTGCGCGGCGGCGGGCGGAGCCTGTACCAGACCCAGGTCTGGCTGCGGGAAAACGGCAGCTTTGTCAGCGCCAGCTGCTCCTGCCCCTACAACGAAAACGGCGAGGGACCCTGCTGCAAGCACATCGGCGCGCTGCTGATGCGGGACAGCGAGAGTCAGGGCCTTTCCGGCAGAGCGCCGCAAAGGCCCTCTGAGAGCCCGGAGAGCATCCCGGGCGTGGTGCGGGGCACGGCCAACCTGCAAACGCCCCAGCCTGAGGAGCCGCCCCGCAGGGACAGCTATGCCTCCAGCCTGGAGATGCTGTTCGGCAAGAAATGGCGGGGCGAGGAACCGGAATCCGATTACGAGGCACGGCGGCTGCTCCAGGCCTATCAGGAGGGAGCGCTGGCCGAGGTGGACGGCGTGACCGGCCACGCAGAGCTGCGCCCCCATTCCGCAGAGCTGGAGCCGGAGCTGACCCTGCTGCCCGGGGAGCTGCCCTGGCTGCGGCTGCGCATCTCGGCAGACGGCGGGCGGCAGTATGTGGTAAAGAGCATTCCGGACCTGCTGCGGGCCGTGGAGAAGCACGGCTTCATCAGCTACGGCAAGGCGCTGGAATTCCGGCACAGCTGGGAAGCCTTTGCTCCGGAGGCACAGCAGCTGCTCCGCCTGCTGCGGCGGCAGCTCAGTGCAAAGGAAGGGGTCGAGGCGGCTCTGCGCAGCTATGGCAATGCACCCCGCAGCGGGCCTGCCGGGGGCATCCCGCTGAACGGCGAGATCTTTGATGGACTGGTGGCCCTCTATGCCCCCACCGGCAATCTGGGCGGCTACACCCTCAAGACCGGCATCCCGGCCCTGACCATGCGGGTGGAAAAGCGCCGGGGCGGCGTGGAGGTGTCCGTGACCCCTGCGTTGGGGTGGAAAACGGGTTTAGACAACGACTATTTATACAGTGAGGATACGATCTGGCAGCTGGACCGGGCCGAAAGCGCCCGGATGCGGCCCGCCCTTGAGGCGCTGTGCGGCAAGAGCCTGTTCTTTACCACCGGGGATGCCACCGCCTTTTGCAGCTACGTCCTGCCGGAGCTGGGCAGCAGGGTGACCATTGAGGACCCCGAACGCCTGCTGCTGAATCAGATCCCGTTGGAGCCGGTGGTACAGTTTTATCTCGACGCGCCCACGCGGGAAACGGTGCGGGCACACCTTGAATTTTTGTACGGCGAGGACCGGGTCACACCGGAGGAACCGGGGCCTGCCGGTCTGCTGCGGGATGCCCGCGCCGAACAGCGGGCCGGGCGGCTGCTGGGGCGGTATCTGGAGCCGGGGCCGGACACCATGGGCAACGGCCTTGCCGCCCACTACGATGCCTATGAGGAGGATGCGGTCTACCGCTTCCTCGATGAGGGGGTCCCGGCCCTGCTGGCCGAGGGCGAGGTCTACCTGACCGATGCCTTCCGCAGTATGCAGGCCGCACCGCCGAAGATCTCGGTGGGGGTGTCGGTGCACGGCAGCGTGCTCGACCTGGAGGTGGACACGGGGGAGTTCCCGGTGGGAGAGCTGAAAGCCCTGCTGAGATCGCTCCACCAGAAAAAGCGCTACCACCGCCTGCGCGATGGCCGTCTGCTCCGGCTGGACGATTCCATGGAGGTGCTGGACGAGCTGAACGAGACACTGGAGCTTTCCGGGGCCAAACTGGGCCAGACCCACGCCCGGCTGCCCCTGTACCGGGCCCCCAGTCTGGACTGGGCGCTTTCGGGGCAGAACGGCATCCGCTTCAACCGGGACGATGCCTTCCGCCAGCTCAGCCGGAGCTTCCATGCGGTGAAGGACAGCGAGTATACACCGCCTGTATCTCTACAAAAAGTTTTGCGAAAATACCAGCGGGACGGCTACCGCTGGCTCCGCACGCTGGATGGCTACGGCATGGGCGGCATCCTTGCCGATGATATGGGTCTGGGCAAGACGGTGCAGGTGCTCAGCTATCTGCTGGCACTCCGGGAGCAGGGCGGGAACCCCCTGCCCAGCCTCATCGTCTGCCCGGCCTCGCTGGTGCTGAACTGGGCCGAGGAATGCCGGAAGTTCACGCCGGAGCTGAACTGTGTTGTGGTGGACGGGGATGCCGCCCACCGGGCCCAGCTGGCCGAGCAGTGGGACGGGGCCGATGTGGTGGTGACCAGCTACGACCTGCTCCGCCGCGACGAGACCCTCTACGAGAGCCAGAAATTCTACGCCTGTATCCTGGACGAGGCCCAGGCCATCAAGAACCACACCACCCAGAAATACAAGGCGGTGTGCGGGGTGAACAGCCGTGTCCGCTTTGCGCTGACCGGCACCCCCGTGGAGAACCGCCTGGGCGAGCTGTGGAGCATCTTCTCCTTCCTGATGCCGGGCTACCTGCCGCCCTACAAGAGCTTCTGCAGCCGGTTTGAAAAGCCCATCACGCAGGAAAACGACCCGGCGGCGGTGCGGCGGCTGAACCAGCTTACCGGGCCGTTCATCCTGCGCCGGATGAAGTCCGAGGTGCTGAAGGAGCTGCCCCCCAAAACAGAGAACGTCTACCGCATCGAGCTGGAAGAGGAACAGCGCAAGCTCTACCTTGCCGCCGTGGTGGATGCCCGGGAGAAGCTGCGGGCTGCCAAGCCGGAGGACAAGATGGCGGTGTTCGCCGTCCTCATGCGCCTGCGGGAGATCTGCTGCGACCCCCGGCTCATTGCCGACAACTGGACAGGCGGCAGCGCCAAGCTGGATGCCTGCATCGAGCTGGTCACCAGTGCCGTGGAGGGCGGGCACCGCATCCTGCTGTTCAGCCAGTTCACCTCCATGCTGGAACTGCTGGCCAAGCGGCTGGACGCAGAGGGCGTGAGCCACTTCACCCTGCAGGGCTCCACCCCCAAGCCGGTGCGTGCCGAGCTGGTGCGCCGCTTCAACGGCGGCGAGGCCAGCGTGTTCCTGATCTCTCTGCGGGCAGGCGGCACCGGCCTGAACCTGACCGCCGCCGATATCGTCATCCACTACGACCCGTGGTGGAACGTGGCAGCTCAGAATCAGGCCACCGACCGTGCCTACCGCATCGGCCAGCAGAACCCGGTGCAGGTGTACAAGCTCATCGCCCAGGACACCATTGAGGAAAAGATCGTGGAGCTGCAGCAGGCCAAGCAGGATCTGGCCGAGACCGTCACCGGCAGCGCGGATGGTGCCATCCTGCGCATGAAGCCGGAGGAGCTGCTGAATTTGTTGGAGGGAACCGAATGATGCAACACGCCATATTTGCCCGGCCTGTCGTAACCATTTACGACCTGCCCCAGACCACCAAACAGAGCGAGGCGGGCCTTGTTTCCACCATCGGGGACGAGGGACTGTACGGTCAGGCCTGTCAGGTGCGCACCGCCCCCGGCGGCGTGACTGCCGAGGGAGTGCCCCTCTCCCCGGAGGTGGCCGAGGTGGTCACCTTTTACGGCTACCACGGCTTTGTCCGGCGGGATGCGCTGAAATTTGTCCATGAGGATACACTGCGGGACTACCTGTCCCAGCCGCTGGTGCTGGTGGGCCGTGCCACCGATGTGCTCAGCCTGCCCAAGGTGCAGGGGGTGCGGATGCTGGAACTGGAGCGGGGCTGCCTGCTCTGCCGCCTGCCCGAGCCGTCCGAGGAGGCCGAGGCCCACACCGGCTGGGCCAAGGTGGCCCTGCTGGATGGCCGCACCGGCTATGTCCGGGACGTGGCGCTGGAGCCGGTGCGGTTTGAGATGACCGCCGTGTTCTCCCAGCGGGAGGGGCTGGCCTTTGATGACGCGCTGGCCGAGACCCGGAATGTCACCGCCGGGGAGCTGGTGCCGCAGACACTGCAGGCGTGGTACGACGGCAGCGAGGAAGCGTTCCGGGATGCCGTCTGCGCGCAGGCGAAAAAGTATCTGGGCACCGAGTACCGCTGGGGCGGCAAATCGGGCCGGGGCATTGATTGTTCCGGCCTTGTCAGCAGCGCCTATATGCAGTGCGGCGTGCTCATCTACCGGGATGCCAGGATCGTGGAGGGCTGGCCCATGCACCAGATCCCCTTTGCAGACAAAAAGCGGGGCGATGCCCTCTACTTCCCCGGCCATATCGCCCTTTACCTCGGCGAGGGCCGCTACATCCACTCCACCGGCGCGTCCGCCAGCGGCGGCGTGGTTATCAACAGCCTTGACCCCGCCGATCCGCTGTACCGGGAAGATCTGGTCAAGAGTCTGTATGCGGTGGGGAGTGTTTTCTGATAAAGTAACTCACCCTCTCCGTCATCCCTGCGGGATGCCACCTCTCCCAAAGGGAGAGGCACTGGCAATTCCCCCGCAAGGTTTCGGGAAACCGCCAGAGGCTCCCCCTTTGGGGGAGCTGGCAAAGCCGTCAGGCTTTGACTGAGAGGGCGAGGATGTTATAGGAGGAAGAACAAGCTATGAAAGTCTTTGATCTACATTGTGACACCCTGAGCGAGCTGCGGCGCGCGGAGATGCGGGGCGACGGGCAGACCTTTGCCCACAACAACGGCCACATCGATCTGGAAAAGCTGGAGAAGGGCGACTATATGCTCCAGTGCTTTGCTGCCTTTGTGAATCTGGCCGACCCCACCCCGGGCGCGGACCCGCTGGTGACGGCGCTGGAAGAGATCGATGTGTTCAAGCGGATGATGGAGCGGTATTCCGACAGGATCGCCCCTGTCTACCGCCCCGAGGATATCCGCAAAAACGCCGAGGCGGGCAAGATCAGCGGAATGCTGACCATAGAGGAAGCAGGCTGCTGCAAGGGCAGCCTGGGCGTGCTGCGCCGGATGTACGAGCTGGGCGTGCGGATGATGACCCTGACCTGGAACCACGAGAACGAGCTGGCCAGCCCCAACGTGGTGCCCGGCAACGGCCCCATCTGGCCCTGTATGCCCAACACCGAGACCGGCCTGAAGGAGAAGGGCTTCGAGTTCCTGGCCGAGATGGAGCGCCTGCACATCATTGCCGATGTGAGCCACCTGTCCGATAAGGGCTTCTGGGACATTGCGGAGCACAGCACCCGCCCCTTTGCGGCCAGCCACTCCAACTGCCGCGCCCTGGCCCCCCACTGCCGCAACCTGACCGATGAGATGATCCGGGTCATGGCGGAAAAAGGCGGTCTGGTGGGCCTGAACTACTGCGCGGGCTTTCTGGATGACCAGCCCAGCCCCGACCTGTGCCGCAGCACCACGGCCCTGATGGCCAAACACGCCGCTCATTTCAAGCAGGTGGGCGGCATTGAGATCATCGGTCTGGGCAGTGACTTTGACGGCATCGGCGGCAAACTGGAACTGAGCGACTGCTCCAAAATGCCCCTGCTGGCCGATGCCCTGCGGAAAGAGGGCTTCACCGAGGATGAGGTGGAAGCCATCTTCTTCCGCAACGCACAGCGTTTCTTTGAAAACAACTTGTAATCACCGTTAGTATCAAAAGATTCATTGAATTCATTGAAATCATTGCTCATCATTGAACTAGAATCAATGAGAACCAATGAAATCAATGTTTTCAATGATAATTATGTCTTAACGGTAAGAATAAAGTATAACGGAAAGTATAGAAAAGTTGAGGGATTCCAGATGGATCAGAATATGACATTGGAAAAGCGCATTGCCGCAGAGCTCTATTCCTATCAGGGCAGGATGAGCGTTTTTGTGGATGACCTGCGCGGCAGCACGGTGGAGATCGGTGCCGACGAGGAATTTGAGACGGCCTCCACCATCAAGGCGTTCATTCTGGCGGTGCTGTATCTGCAGGCCAGCCGGGGCAGGGCTGACCTGGAAGAGGAGATCACCTACGAGGCCAGTCAGTTCGTGGACGGCTCCGGGATGCTCCGGGCCCTGGGCGTGGGGGCAAAGCTCAAGGTGAAGGACACCGCCACCATGATGATCATCTGCTCGGACAACATCGCCACCAATATGATCATCGATTACCTGGGACTGGACACCATCAATGCCTGCATCCGGGAATTGGGCTTTGGGCACACCGTCCTGCACAATCCCCTCCACTTTGACCGCTACGACAAGCTGGGCACCACCACGCCCCGGGACTACGCCGCCCTGTTTGCGCAGGTGGCAAAGGGCACGCTGGTCAGCAAAGAAGCCAGCGCCGCCATGCTGGGCATCTTCCGCCAGCAGCACTACAACACCATGCTGACCCACGATTTCCCCCAGTTCTATCTGGACTGCGAGGAGACCGGCGAGCCGGAGCTTATCTGGGTGGCCAGCAAGAGCGGCAGCATGAACGCCTGCCGCAACGACGGCGGCATCATCCACACCCCCTACGGCGAGTATGTGATCGTTCTGATGAACAAGGAGTTCCATGACATCATCGAGTACAACGACCACCCCGCCATGGTCTATGGTGCCCGGGTGTCCCGGATGATCCTGGATCAGATCCTGGCCTGCGAGGGAAAGCTGTATCTGAAGTAAACGAAAGAGTGGGAAAGTAGAACGAATGGAAATTACATTATCATTGCCAATGCTGCTGCTTCTGATGCTGATGACCGGGTTTGCGGGCTTTGTGGACTCGGCGGCGGGGGGCGGCGGCCTGATCAGCCTGCCCGCCTACCTGTTTGCGGGCCTGCCGGTGCATTACACCTACGGCACCAATAAATTCAGCGCGGCCTGCGGCACCACCTTTGCCACGGCGCAGTTCTTCCAGAAGGGAGCCATGAACATCCGGGTCGGCCTGCTGGCGGCTGTGGGCAGCTTTGTGGGCAGCGCACTGGGCTCCCACATCGTGCTCCTGCTCAGCGATCAGGTGCTGCGCACCATGATGCTCATCATCCTGCCGGTGGCGGCGGTGCTCATCCTCTGGCGGCGGGACCTGCCCGACGAGAACCGGGACGACGGCACCCTGAACGCCAAAAAGGCGGTGCTGGCCCTTGCCATCGGGCTGGGCATCGGCCTGTACGACGGCATCTTTGGCCCGGGCACCGGCACCTTTGCCATCATTGCCTTTACCACCCTGATGGGCTTTGACCTGCGCACGGCGGGCGGCAACGCCAAGGTGCTCAACCTTGCCAGCAACTATGCCAGCCTTGTAACGTATCTTTCCAGCGGGCTGGTGGTGTTCTCCATCGGCATCCCCTGTGCCATCAGCGGCATTGTGGGCAACCTGCTGGGCTCCCACTTCGCCCTCAAGAACGGCGCAAAGTTCATCCGCCCCATGATGCTTGTGGTGCTGGTGCTCCTGCTGGGCAAGATCGTCTCGGACGCGGTGCTGTGAACCAACAAAAAAGAGGAACTGCCGGGAAAGCAGTTCCTCTTTTTGATTGGGTAAGATCAGAAGGTGAAGCCCTCATCGAGGAAGGCCAGGCCGAACGCGCCGGGGCCGGCGTGGGTGCCGATGACACAGCCAATCTGGCGCACAAGGGCCTCGTTCCGGCCCAGATTCTCCTGCAGGTAGGTCTGGATGGGCTGCACCTCGCGGGGGGCGAGGGTGTAACCGGCCAGTGCGTCGGCGCAGGTGCTGATGCCGCCCAGCTCCTCGATCTTCTTGAACAGGGCAACGTAAGCGCCGGGCAGGCCCCGGGCCTTGCCCGCCATAACGACCTTGCCCTCCTTGATGGTGATGAGGGGCTTGATGCCCAGCATCCCACCGGCCACGGCCACGGCGGCGGGCAGGCGGCCGCCCTTGCGCAGATACTTCAGGTCGTCGATGACAGCCACCAGATGCAGATGCTCCTTGGCGTGCTCAAGGGTGGCGGCGATCTGCCCGGCAGTCTTTCCTGCATCCCGCAGCTGAACAGCCAGCCGCACCAGCAGGCTCTCGCCCAGGCAGACGTTCTCGGAATCCACAAAGAGGACATTGTCCACATTGGCCATGTCTGCGGCCAGCCGGGCGCACTGGCAGGTGCCGGACAGCTCATGGGAGAGGAAGATGCCCACCACTTCGTCCCCGGTGGCAGCCGCCTCAAGGAAGAAGCGCTGGAACAGCTCAGGGCTGGGCTGGCTGGTGGTGGGCAGCTTGTGGCAGCGGGCCATCACACCGTAATACACGGTGGGGGTCATGTCCACGCCGTCCCGGAGCACGGTGCCGTCCTCCAGGGTGACGTTCAGGGGGATGACGGTCACGCCCAGCTGCTCGGCTTCAGCGGGCAGGATGTCGGATGCGGAATCGGTAAGAATGCGGATCATAGTAATACCTCCAACGGGGCCAAGAGCGGATAACCCGACCAAATCAATCAAAAAGTCGTATAGGAATATACCAGAGACGACGGGAAATGTCAATTGTTTGAACCAATATTTCTTCGTATTTTCGCAATTCCGCTCCGTTTTCTTGCACAAACGGGCCGGAACATGATACAATGGGCATCAGGCATTGCGGGGCGGTGCGCTGTGTGCCCGAAGCAGCGGAACAGCGCGGCCCCAAACGGAGAGGGGACGGAGAAGATGTCAGAGCGGAACCGCCGCCTGCGGGCGGCAGGCATCGCGGCACTGGCCTGGGCCGGGCTGGCGGCGGTCTGGTGTGTGCTGGTTCCCGGCGGGGCGGCAGAGCTGCCGCAGGGCGTGCCCGGTACGCTGCGCAGCCTGCTGGTGCTGCCGCTGGCCGAGGAGCTGGTGTTCCGGGGGGCGCTGCTGCGCCTGCTGCGGCCGCTGGGGGAGCACCCGGCAAACCTCTGCCAGGCTGTGCTCTTTGCGGCCCTGCACGGAACGCTGACCGAAAAGTGCTACGCGCTGGGCATGGGGCTCATTTTCGGGTGGGCCGCAGAGCAGACCGACAGTCCTGCACCCGGGGTGGTGCTGCATATCCTGAACAATGGGCTGGTGCTGGCCCGGGCGCTGGCAGAAAGGGGAATGGGATGACCGACTATGAGCTGATGGGCGCTGCGCTGGAGGAGGCCGCACGGGCCGCCGCGCTGGGCGAGGTGCCCGTGGGCGCGGTGGTGGCCCGGAACGGCGAGATCATCGCCGCCGCCCACAACACCCGCGAGACCGAGAAAAACGCCCTCCACCACGCCGAGCTGCTGGCCATTGACGCGGCCTGCAAAAAGCTGGGCGGCTGGCGGCTGTGGCAGTGCGAACTGTTTGTTACGCTGGAACCCTGCCCCATGTGCAGCGGCGGCATCATCAACAGCCGGATCAGGCGGGTGGTGTACGGCGCGGCGGATACCAAGGCCGGGTGCTGCGGCAGCGTGACCGACCTGTTCGCCCTGCCCTTCAACCACCATCCGGTGGTGGAAAGCGGTCTGCGGGCGGAGGAGGCGCAGGCGCTGCTGCAGGCGTTTTTCCTCCGGCTGCGGGAGCAGCGGGCCGCAAAGCCCCGCTGGAAACCGCCCGTGACCCCCTGAGAACGTGAAAAAAGTGGGAACTGCGTGAAAAGACGGCGGTTCCCACTTTCTTTTTTCGTCGAATTGTGTTATATTATTTAATGGTAGCTTGTCGAAACCACTCGCACAGACCAGCGGGCTCGCCGCAGGACCGGCCTTGACCGGAAAGAGGAGCAGAGCGCAGCCCATGGGTGCGGTGGAGGGCGGGACCTTCCTGCCTGCGGGATTTTTTGCAGGCAGAGAACAAACGGCAGGAGGGCTGACTCTTGTACGATGATGAATTTGAATTGACCTTTGACCTGAGCGATGAGGACGAGGCATCCCGGGCCCCTGCGCCGGAACAGGAGCCGGTGCAGGAAGCTGCGCCGGAACCGGCCGCGGAAACGGAACCGCCGGTGGAGGCTGTACTGGAACCGGCAGTCCCTGCGGCCAACGGGCGCTGCGTGCTGATCTCGGGCGGCGACCGGGGCATCGGAGCTGCGGCGGCCCGCGCCTTCTGGCAGGCGGGCTACCGGGTGGCGGTGCTCTACCACACCCACGCCGAGGCGGCGGCGGCGCTGGAAAAGGCGCTGCCGGGCCTGCTGGCGGTCCAGTGCGACGTGGCCTCCCGCGCCAGCTGTGAGGTGGCGTTCCACACCGTGGAGCAGGCCGTGGGCCATGTGGATGTGCTGGTGAGCAACGCGGGCATTGCCCAGCAGAAGCTGTTCACCGATATCACCCCGGAGGAGTGGCAGCACATGCTGGACGTGAACCTGAGCGGCGCGTTCCACCTGTGCCAGCTGGCCCTGCCGGGCATGATCCGCCGCAAGGCGGGCCGCATCCTGACCGTGAGCAGCATGTGGGGCCAGACCGGCGGCAGCTGCGAGGTGCATTACTCCGCTGCCAAGGCGGGCCTGATCGGCCTGACCAAGGCCCTTGCCAAAGAGGAGGGGCCCAGCGGCATCACTGTGAACTGTGTGGCTCCGGGTGTCATCGACACCGATATGATGGCTGCCTTTACGGCAGAGGATAAGGCTGCGCTGGCCGAGGAGACCCCTGTGGGCCGCCTGGGCAGCGCAGACGAGGTGGCGCAGCTGCTGGTGTTCCTGGCAGGCGAAAGCGCCGGTTACATCACCGGGCAGGTGTTCGGTGTGAACGGCGGCCTGGTGATTTGAACCATCCCGCAGCGGCAAAACTTATGATACGATATCACTTACGGCGCAGCCAGCGCCGCGGTGAAAAGGAGAGAGCGAAATGGGCATGACTTTGAAGGAACTGTTGACGAAGGGCGAAGGCACCCTGACGGCGGGCGAGGCCAAGACACTGGCTTCCCAGTGCCGGATGGATGTGGAAACGCTTTACACGCTTCTGGAGGAGCGCGGCATCAAAATTCTGGATGACGAGGCCGACGGTGACACCAGCCTGGATGTGGAAGGCATCATGGCAGAGGTGGAAAGTGCCGAGGCAAACAGCGATGAGCTGGGCCTGGGCGATGAAAATGAGGACGACCCGGCAGAGGAGAACCCCGCAGACCTGAAGGCTGCCATGGATGAGCTGCTGGATGACCCTGTGAAGAACTACCTCAAGCAGATCGGCCAGATCCCGCTGCTGAGTGCAGAGCAGGAAGTGGACCTGAGCAAGCGCATCCACGCCGGTGCCGAGGCTGCCCACATCCTTCAGGCCGACCGCCAGAAGTACGGCGCGCCTGAGTACATCAAAAAGAACAGCGCCCGCTTCTCGTTCGAGGAGGACGAGAACAGCCGGAGCTATACCGAGGATCTGGACGAGGAAGGCAACACCAAGTCCAGCGAGGACGACGAGGAAAAGGCTGCCGAAGAAGAAGCCATGGAGGCCGTGGAGAACGGCCCCCTGACGGAGGAGCGCCGCCAGGAGCTGCTGAAGATCCGCCGCGACGGCCTGAACGCCCGCCGCAGCCTGAGCGAGGCCAACCTGCGTCTGGTGGTCTCCATCGCCAAGAAGCATGTCGGCCACAACCTGGCGTTCCTGGATCTGATTCAGGAGGGCAACATCGGCCTGATCAAGGCCGCCGAGAAGTTTGACTGTGACCGCGGCTTCCGCTTCTCCACCTACGCCACCTGGTGGATCCGTCAGGCCATCACCCGCGCCATTGCGGATCAGGCCCGCACCATCCGCATCCCGGTGCACATGGTCGAGACCATCAACCGGATGCGTCAGGCCACCAACCAGCTGGTCTACCAGAACGGCCACGAGCCCACCCCCGAGGAGCTGGCAAAGGCCATGGATATGAGCGTGGAGCGTGTGCGTGAGATCCAGCGCATGGCGCAGGAACCCGCCAGCCTGGAAAGCCCTGTGGGCGAGGAAGAGGATTCCTCCCTGGGCGATTTCGTGGCCGACGAGAACGCCGAGGCCCCCGGCAAGGCAGCGGACCGCGCCATGGTGGCCCAGCAGATCAATCAGGCCCTCAAGAGCCTGACCCCCCGTGAGGAAAAGGTCATCCGCCTGCGCTTTGGTCTGGACGATGGCCGCCCCCGCACGCTGGAGGAGGTGGGCCGCGACTTCGGTGTTACCCGTGAGCGTGTCCGCCAGATCGAGGCCAAGGCCATCCGCAAGCTGCACAGCCGCAAGTGCCTGGCCCTGCTGAACGGCCTGATCGAGTGATCCTGAACTTACCGCTATGAGAAAGAGCCCCTGCCGGTCTATTTCCGGCGGGGGCTCTTTTGGTGCTGTACAGGTCAGCAGCTGCGCAGCAGAAAGGCCATATAGAGGGGAAGGGTCAGGAGCGGCCCGGTTTTCCCGATATTATAGTCTCCGAGCTTGATCGCATGGGATACATGATATTTTTCAGGGTGGTTGAGGATCGTCTTTGTGCTTTTGACATTTCCGGAGCGGGCCTTTACCTCTACAAGGGTGCATTCCCCCTGATAACGGATCACAAAATCCACCTCGAGGCCGGAATCCTTGTGGAAATAGTAGAGCTTGCGCCCCATCTTGGTGAAGATATCGGCGATCAGGTTTTCAAAGATAGCGCCTTTGTAGCCATAGAGGTCGCCTTGCAGGATGTCAAACTGCGTTCCGTCCTCCAGCATGCTGACGAACAGGCCGGTGTCGCACATATAGACCTTAAAGGTATCCTCTTCCGCGTTCCCATCCAGAGGCAGCTCGGTAATGGACAGATTGTGGCACCGTGTGATGATGCCGGCATCCTCGATCCATTGCAGGCTTCCGGCATATTTTGCGGAGGTGGAGCCTTTTTTTACAACGGAATACTGGAATTTCTTGTTTTCCTTGGCAAGCTGGCGGGGAATGGACTGGAAACACTCCTTGATGCGGGACTTATCCTTTTTCTCCGCGTACTTTACCATGTCGTCCTCATAGGAACGAACGATGTCCCGCTGGATACGCAGGACCTCATCCATCTGCCTGCTGGTCACAAAGGTCTGGACAGCATCCGGCATTCCTCCCACAACGGTATATTGGAGCAAAAGCTGCCGCATCCGGTTGTGCAGCGCTTCCGGCACAGGGGAACCGGAGTCCAGAGAACTTTGCAGCAGCGCAATGACAGGTTCGGTGATGTCATTGGCCCATAAGAATTCTTCAAAATCCAGTGGGTACATTTCAAGAACCGTCTCCGATCCGACAGGAACGGATCTTGGTTCTTTGCCGTAGCCCTTTACGCCCAACAGGGAGCCGGTGCCGATCACGTCATAGCGGCCGTCGATGCGGAAAAATTTCAGGGCCGTCCGGGCTTCCGGGCAATCCTGGATCTCGTCCAGGATCAGGATCGTCTGGCCCGGCTCAAAAACGGCATCCTTGCCAAGAAGGGCAGAGAGCATCATCACGATGTTGTCGATCTCCAGAGAACCGGAAAAGACAGAAGCATAATCCGGATTCTCGAAGAAGTTGAGGTACACTGTGTGTTTGTAATTCTTTCTGGCAAATTCCAATACAGAAAAGGTCTTGCCGCACTGACGGCAGCCCTTGATGATAAGCGGCTTCCGGCCGGGCGTGTTTTTCCATGCAAGCAGCTGGTCTGTGATCTTTCTCCTTAACATACCGTTTCACTCTCCCGAAAATAAATGATGCTGCATCTATTATAAAAGATAAAGATAACTTTTTCAAGGGACTTCTTTGCGAAGATTGCAACTTTTTTAAGCGACTTTTTAACAGAAGAAACAACTTTTTCAAATGACTCCTGCGCAGGAAAGTGGATCTGCCGCAGCGCGGTTATAATTCCTCTGCCCGCCCCATATATTCTTTTCAGAACAAAACGGGTGGGAGGGAACGGCATGTTTGTGGTAACGCTGAACAAGACGAGCTTGAAAAAGGTGGGGGCCGGTGCGCTCTGCTGCGCGCTGGTGATCTTCAGCGCCTTTCTGGGGCGGTACATCAGCACCCGCACGGTGGCGGCAGCGGCCGGGGTGAACCGGATCGAGAGCGCACAGGACATCCAGACCTGGTTCACGGGCTATGGGCTGGATGTGGACGGCACGTCCATCACGGCAGATAAGGTCAAGATCCCCCGCAAATGGGACGACAGCTTTTCGGCCTTCAACGGGGTGGTGCAGCAAAGCGGAATGGATCTTACCCGCTACAAAGGGAAAACCGTGGAAAAGTGGACCGCCCTGATCCCGGCGGCCAGCAGCGGAGAGACCAGCCGCTACGGTGTGCTGCTGGTCTACCGCAAAAAGGCTGTGGGGGCCTACCTGCTGGAAAAGCCGTCGGGCACGGTGATCGGCCTGAAGGATGCCCAGACCGCAATGGCGCAGGCTGAGCAGCAGGATGCCCGGCAGGTGTCCGGTGAGGATTACAGCGGCGACTGGGGAGAGCGCCATGATGAGGAGCTGGGCGCGGCCGGGCAGAGCCAGCAGACCAGCGGGGAGCCGGACTCCGTGGTGCCCGAGGAGGCGCAGTACACCGACCTGCCCCTGGATGCCGAGGGGTACCCTGTCGAATGAATCCGGTGGAAAAATGGGGGCAAAACTTCTGTTCAATAGCACCAAAATTTCTGGCTAAAAATCAGCAATATGGGATGATGAAAAAATAACGAAGCGGGTTTATAATAATAGTAGCATCCCGCAGCAAAATCGGCTGCGTCCGGAGTGGCAGGACCGTCCGGATCTGAAACGGGATGAAGTAAGGAGAAAATGATCATGAAGGAATTCCAGTATACTGTTAAGGATGCATGCGGCATCCACGCTCGTCCGGCCGGTCTGCTCGTGAAGGTGGCCAAGGGCTTTGCCAGCACCGCTACCCTGGAAAAGGACGGCAAGAGCTGCGACCTGCGCAAACTGATGGCTCTGATGGGCATGGGTGTCAAGCAGGGCGACACCGTGACCGTGAAGGTGGAGGGCGACGATGAGGCCGCCGCTGCCGAGGCCATTCAGAAGTTCCTGACCGAGAACGTCTGATCTTTGAATCTGCGGACAAAAGCCCTTGCGGGAGACCCTGCGGGGGCTTTTTCGCACTAAATTCTCAACAAAGGAGAGAGAACGATGCAGGTAGGAACCGGTAAAAGCATCCTGAACGGCATTGCCATCGGCAAGCTGAAGATCTACAAGAAAAAAGATACCGTGATCTCCACCGCCCAGGTCGCGGACACGGCGGCAGAGGAAGCCCGCTTTGAAGAGGCCCGGGCCAAGGCCATTGACCAGCAGACTGCCCTGTATGAAAAGGCACTGGCCGAGGCAGGCGAGGACATTGCCGAGGTGTTCAACATCCATGCCATGATGCTGGATGACGATGATTTTGTGGATGCCATCAAGGAGATCATCAACGGCCAGCACATGTGTGCGGAGTATGCCGTCAAGAAAGCGGGCGACAACCAAGCCGCCGTGTTTGCCGCCATGGACGACCCCTATTTACAGGCCCGCAGCGCCGATGTCATCGACATTGCACAGGCCATGCTGGACATCCTGCAGGGCGTGGACAATGCCACCCTGCAGGGCACGGAGCCCAGCATTCTGGTGGCAGAGGATCTGGCACCCTCGGAGACGGTGCGGATGGACAAGAGCCTGCTGCTGGGCTTCATCACCCGGGAGGGCAGCTCCAACAGCCACACCGCCATTCTGGCCCGCAGCATGAACATCCCGGCCCTGATCCAGTGCAAGGAGATCCAGGAAGATTGGGACGGCAAGATGGCTGTGGTGGACGGCTACAACGCCTGCGTGTATGTGGACCCCACCCCCGATCTGCTGGAGAGCCTGAAAAAGCGCCAGCAGGAGGACCAGAAGAAGCTGGCCCTGCTGGCCGAGCTCAAGGGCAAACCCAACACCACGCTGGACGGCAAGACCGTGCAGGTCTTTGCCAACATCGGCGGCATGAGCGATGTGGGCGCGGTCCAGCAGAACGACGCGGGCGGCGTGGGCCTGTTCCGCACCGAATTCGTCTACCTGAACTGCACGGATTACCCCACCGAGGAATACCAGTTCGAGGCCTACAAGCAGGTGCTGGAGAGCCTGGCCCCCAAAAAGGTGGTCGTGCGCACCTGTGATATCGGCGCGGACAAGACCGTGGACTACATGAAGCTGGACCACGAGGATAACCCCGCGCTGGGCTACCGCGCCATCCGCATCTGCCTGACCCGCAGGGATTTCTTCAAGACCCAGCTGCGGGCCCTGCTGCGCGCTTCTGCCTACGGCAACATGAGCATTATGTTCCCCATGATCACCAGTCTGCGGGAGCTGCAGGATGCCAAGGCCGTGCTGGAGGAGTGCAAGGCAGAGCTGACCGCCGAGGGCAAGAAGTTCAGCGACAAGATCGAGGTGGGCACCATGATCGAGACCCCCGCCGCGGTTCTGGTGGCGGACGATCTGGCCCAGGAGTGCGATTTCTTCTCCATCGGCACCAACGACCTGACCCAGTACACCTGCGCGCTGGACCGCCAGAACGCCAAGCTGGAGCCCTTCTTTGATCCCCACCACCCCGCTGTGCTGAAGGCCATCCGGATGACCATTGAGGCGGGCCACCGCCACGGCATCTGGGTAGGCATCTGCGGTGAGCTGGGCGCGGATACCGCCCTCACCGAGACCTTCCTGCGGATGGGTGTGGACGAGCTGTCCATGAACGCCAAGAGCATCCTGCCCGTGCGCAAGATCATCCGCGGCGTGGATCTGAGCAAGCCCTCTGCCAAGAATGTCTGAGTTCCCCTGACGGAACCGTAAAAGGGGCTGCTGCGGCGCTCTCTGCCAACCAGAGTGTTGGCAAAGGGGCGCGCGGCAGCTCTTTTTTGATTACAACAAGAAGCAAATTCACAAAACTGCCGCCTGACAAGCCGCAGTTTCATGGGTGAACGCTTCACAACGGTAAAGCTGGGTGCTATACTATACCTAAGTCGTATTTTTTGAACGCACCTCTGGAGATGAAAGATAGATATGACGCAATTCCTGATCCGCCGGTTCATCCGGCATCCCAATGATCCCCAGAACCCCGCCACCCGCACGGCCTACGGCAACCTTGCCAGCGGTGTGGGCATGGCCTGCAACCTGCTGCTCTGCCTGGGCAAGCTGCTGGCAGGCACCCTGTTCGGCTCCATCGCCATCATGGCGGATGCTTTGAACAACCTCTCGGACGCTTCGTCCAACGTGGTCAGCCTCATCGGTTTCCGGCTGGCCGCCAAGGCCCCGGATGCAGAGCATCCCTACGGCCACGCCCGCTATGAATATCTGGCCGGTCTGGTGGTCAGTGTGACCATCCTGGGCATCGGCTTTTCCCTGCTCAAGGAATCGGTGGTCAAGGCGTTCCACCCCACCCCCGTGGTGTTCAGCTGGCTGAGCGTGGGTGTGCTGGCCGCATCCATCCTCGTCAAGCTCTGGATGAGCGGCTTCAACCGCACCATCGGCCGCACCATCGGCTCCGAGACCCTGATGGCCACCGCCGCCGACAGCCGCAATGACGTGCTGACCACCGGCGCGGTGCTGATCTCCACCGTGGTCTGCAGCCTGACGGGCTGGGCGCGGCTGGACGGCATCATGGGCGTGGCCGTGGCAGCCTTCATCCTCTGGTCGGGCTGGGGGCTGGTCATGGACACCCTGAGCCCCCTGCTGGGCGAGAGCCCCAGCCCGGAGCTGGTGGAGCACATTGAGCAGACGGTCATGGGCTACCCCGGCGTGCTGGGGATGCACGACCTCATGGTGCACGATTACGGCCCGGGGCATCAGTTCGCCTCCCTCCACATCGAGTTCCCGGCAGAGACCGACCCGCTCAAGGCCCACGATGTCATCGACAACATCGAGAACGATTTTATAAAGCGGGACGGCCTGCAGGTGACCATCCACTATGACCCCATCGTCACCACCGATGCGGCGGTGGGCGTGCTGCGCACCCGCCTGATGGAAAAGGCCCGCCAGCTCGACCCCTGCCTTTCGATCCACGACCTGCGCATCGTGCCGGGTGATACCCATACGAATGTCCTGTTCGATCTGGAGTTCCCGGCGGGCTATACCGGGAACAAGGACGAGATGCTGGCCGCCATGTGCCAGTTCGTCCATGAGCAGGACCCGAAATACAGCTGTGTGGTGAAAGTAGAGCAGAGCTATGCGTCTGCTGCTCACGAAAAATAAATTTGTGTTTCAGAGGGGAAGGAACTTATGCTGAACGAAACTTACCGCGGGATGCTGGCCCACAAGAGCGTCATCCGCGAGACCTTTATGTACGGCAAGCAGCGCGCGGCCCAGATCGGTTACGAGAACGTGTTTGATTACTCGCTGGGCAACCCCAGCGTGCCCTGCCCGGAGCGGTTCACCGCCGCCATGCAGGAGCTGCTGGCACAGGAGGACCCGGTGGCTCTGCATGGCTACTGCCCCAGCCAGGGCGACCCGGAGTTCCGCACCGCCGTGGCGGCCCACCTGAACAGGACCTTCGGCCTGCCCTATGCGCAGAAGGATATCTTTCCCACCACGGGCGCGGCGGGTGCCATTGCCCACGCCCTGCGCGCCGTGACCCGGCCCGGGGACGAGGTGCTGACCTTTGCCCCCTACTTCCCGGAGTACGGCCCCTATGTGGAGGGCACCGGTGCCCATCTCAGGGTGGTGCCGCCCCAGGCCCCGGCCTTCCAGCCCAATCTGGAGGCCTTTGAGCAGATGCTGACCGAGAAGGTCACCTGCGTCCTCATCAACACCCCCAACAACCCCACCGGTGTGGTCTACTCTGCCGACACCCTGACCCGGCTGGCGGAGATCCTGACCGAGAAGAGCAGGGCCTACGGCCACAACATCTTCCTTGTCAGCGACGAGCCTTACCGGGATATCGCCTTTGACGGCAGGGCTGTGCCCTACCCGGCGGCGTTCTACCCCCACACCCTGACCTGCTTCTCCTTCTCCAAGAGCCTGAGCCTGCCCGGCGAGCGCCTGGGCTATGTGGCCGTGCGCCCCGGCTGTGAGGGCGAGGAGGTGCTGGTGGATATGATGGCCCAGATCTCCCGCTTTACCGGCCACAACTGCCCGCCCAGCATCATCCAGCGCGCCGTGAGCCGCTGCCTGGATGTGACCAGCGACCTGAGCGTCTACGAGACCAATATGAATCTGCTTTACAACAAGCTGAAAGCGCTGGGCTTTGAGGTGGAGCGGCCCGGCGGCACCTTCTATCTCTTTCCCAGGGCACTGGAGGAGGATGCCAACGCCTTCTGCCGCAGGGCCAGGGAATTTGACCTGCTGCTGGTGCCCAGCGATACCTTTGGCGTAACGGGCTATGTCCGCCTTGCCTACTGCATCGACACCGAAAAGGTAAAGCGCAGCCTGCCCGCGCTGGAAAAGCTGGCGGCCGCGTATCGATAAAGCCGAACCTCCCGGCAGAGCATCTGGCAGTGCCGCCGGGGGTCACAGTATTTTTTGAAACAGAGGAAAGGGAAACTGTTATGGAAAAGATCAAGATGACCACGCCGCTGGTGGAGATGGATGGCGACGAAATGACCCGTGTGCTCTGGAAGATCATCAAGGAGGAGCTCATCCTGCCCTTTGTGGATCTGAAGACCGAGTACTACGATCTGGGCCTGCCCAACCGGGATGCCACCCAGGATCAGGTGACCATGGATGCCGCCCTTGCCAACAAGAAGTATGGCGTGGCAGTCAAGTGCGCCACCATCACCCCCAACGCCCAGCGCGTGGAGGAATACCACCTGCACCAGATGTGGAAGAGCCCCAACGGCACCATCCGCGCCGTGCTGGACGGCACTGTGTTCCGCGCGCCGATCATGATCGACAGCATCAAGCCGGTGGTCAGGAACTGGACAAAGCCCATCACCATTGCCCGCCATGCCTACGGCGACGTGTACAAGTGCACCGAGTTCCGCATCCCCGGCCCCGGCAGAGCAGAGCTGATCTACACCGGCGACGACGGCTCCCGGCAGGCCGCCACGGTCTACAACTTCGAGTGTGCCGGTGTCCTGCAGGGCCAGTACAACAAGGACACCTCCATCTACAGCTTTGCCCGCAGCTGCTTCAACTACGCGCTGGAAAGCAAACAGGATCTCTGGTTTGGTGCCAAGGACACCATTTCCAAGAAGTATGACCACACCTTCAAGGACATCTTCCAGGAGGTGTACGATGCTGAGTACCGGGAAAAGTTCGAGGCCGCAGGCATTACCTATTTCTACAGCCTGATCGATGATATCGTGGCCCGTGTCATCCGCAGCGAGGGCGGCTTTGTCTGGGCCTGCAAGAACTACGACGGCG
>ERZ838118.1969-NODE-1969-length-23268-cov-15.000474_pt1 | contig 23268 bp, 17 predicted proteins | sample MGYA00519863_ERZ838118 | MGnify/ENA primary metagenome ERZ838118 (study PRJEB31850, sample SAMEA3708827) | human gut metagenome | biome: human gut; feature: human-associated habitat; material: faeces | place: China | collected 2014 ...
GAGGGCTTCTTGCGTCCTGCGGAGTGCGCCGGGAGGGAACTTGCTCTCCGCTCTGCGGGAACGACGTTGTCGCAACAGGCAACAATTAATCTGAATAAAGATGGCGTCCGGCCTTTTGGCCGCGCGTTGTGCGTGGATACGAAAAGGGCCCAAGGTTTGTGCCTTGGGTCCCAAAGGGTTGATGAACTGGCTTAAGACTCTGCCTTGTTGTTTAGAACTTGACGGTCGGGGTCTGGCGGGCGGCCTCAGCTGCCTCGAAGCCCTGGCGCTCCTTAAACTGGAAGATGCCGGCAAAGATGACAGCCGGGAACGTCTGAATGGCGTTGTTGTAGCTGAGCACGCAGTCGTTGTAGCTCTGGCGTGCATAGCTAATCTTGTTCTCGGTATCCTCGAGCGACGCCTGCAGCTGCGTAAAGTTGGTGTTTGCCTTAAGGTCGGGATAGGCCTCGGCTACGGCGAAGAGCTGGCGCAGCGCACCGGTCAGCACGTTGTCGGCTTCCATCTTGGCCTCGGGCGTGGTGGCCTTGACGGCGGTGTTACGCGCGCTGATCACGGCGGAGAGCGTCTCCTGCTCGTGCCTGGCGTAGCCCTTGACGGTCTCGACTAGGTTGGGGATCAGGTCGTTGCGGCGCTGCAGCTGCGTATCGATGTTCTGCCATGCGTTATCGATGCGGTTGCGCTTGGTGACCATGTTGTTGTAGATGCCGGCGATGGCGCAGACAATCACAATAACAACAACGATGCCGATGATGACGGGAAGCATGATGTCTCCGTTTCGAATGGCCGCGGCGGCATGCGCCAGCTGCCGTTGGTATAACGCTACTAGTATACCCGCAACGTTTTGCCGTGCCGAACTTTCCGGTAAGCGTTATGTTTTCGGCGGGGTTGGCACCGGAGCAAAGCGTGCGAGGTACAGGTGTAAGATATGCGACAGATTGTCGAGTGTTGTCTTTGCCCTGAGGATGGCGATACCAGTGGACCTTCGCATTAAGAAAACCTACCGCGCCCTGTTCGATGCCTTCACCGAACTTCTCGAGGAGCATCGTTTTGAGGACCTGACGGTTGCCATGCTGTGCGACCGCGCCATGATTCGCCGTACGACGTTCTATAAGCATTTTCGCGACAAGAACGATTACTTTGCCTTTTATATCGATGAGCTCATGTCGGGCTTGCCGCAAAAACAGCCCGATGAGGCCGGCGCAGTGTCTGCCGAGGACGTGCGCGCGCTTCGGCACGCGATTTTGGACGATGCCATGGATTTGATTCTGGCGCACGAGCAGCTCATGGATAACATTTTGGCAAGCAGCATGTCGGGCATGTTGACCAACGTTATTTGCGACCGCATTGCCCACTCCATCCGCGAGCGTGTGATGAACGTGCTTGCCGAGGATGCCCTGGCCCCCGTGTCACTCGAGACGACGTCTGAGTTTGTCGCCGGCGGTATTATTCGACTTTTCACGATATGGTGGGAATCGGGCCACGATCTTGAGCGTCGACCTGAGATGGCCGACGTTGTCGATGCGCTGTTCGAGCGGACCATGACGCCGGTGCATCGCTAAAAGTGGCGGAGAGAGGGGGATTCGAACCCCCGGAACGCTCTCGCGCTCAACGGTTTTCAAGACCGCCGCATTCAACCGCTCTGCCATCTCTCCGTGAGTCGTAATGATAGCATCGTTTTGAATCTGCAACAGGGAAGGCGAACGATGGCGATCACCGAAATCGACGAGAAGTTCATGCGCGAGGCGCTGGCGGAGGCTCGCGCCGCCGCTGCGGTGGGCGAGGTGCCCATCGGAGCCGTGGTAGTGCGCGACGGCGAGATCGTCGCGAGGGCGCACAATCGCCGCGAGCTCGATCAGGACCCTTCGGCGCATGCAGAGTTCGCGGCCCTGTGCGCTGCCGCTCAGTCGCTCGGTCGCTGGCGTCTTTCCGATTGCGCGGTCTACGTGACGCTCGAGCCTTGCTGCATGTGTGCGGGGCTTATGGTCAACGCGCGCGTGGGGCACTGCGTGTATGGCGCGGCCGATGCCAAGGCGGGCGCCTTGGGCTCGTTGTATGACCTCAATGTCGATTCGCGCCTGAACCATCGGTTTAACGTGACGGCCGGCGTGCTGGCAGACGAGTGTCGTGAGGTGTTGAGCAGCTATTTTAGTGGGCTGCGTGGCACCGATGGTGCTGGCTGCGGTTGTGGGGGCGATCTCGAGGCGCATGCCGCTCATGCCGAGGCACTCGCGTGTGCCGAAGATATTGCCGTTGAGGCGGTCGATTTTGGTGTCGCATGCCGCCGGCCCCGCCGTGTGCTGCTGGCGATTGATTCCTTTAAGGGTAGCGTGTCGAGTGCGCAGGCAGAGGAGGCCGTTGCCGAAGGCATGCGCCGCGTTTGGCCCGATGCCGAGGTGTGCACATTGCTGCTGGCAGATGGTGGCGAGGGAACGCTCGATGCTATCGCCGCATGCGGTGGTGAGCTCTCGACCTGCGAGGTGGCAGGTCCCTTGGGCGAACGCGTGTCTGCCCGGATGCTGGTGGACGGCGAGCGCGAGTCGGCTGTTATTGAGATGGCCGAGGCGGCGGGTATTGGGTATTCGCCCTGTACGGAGTCGGCGGCGTTGGCGGCTTCGACCTATGGCGTGGGCGAGCTCATGCTTCGCGCGGTTCGCGCTGGGGCAAAGACTATCTATATTGGTCTGGGCGGCAGCGCCACCAACGACGGTGGCGCCGGCATGCTGCAGGCGCTGGGCGCGCGTGTGGTCGATGATCAGGGCTGCGATGTCGCCCCCGGTCTTGCCGGCCTTGAGCAGGTGGCGAGCGTTGATTTGGCGCCAGCGCTGCAGGCTTTGGATGACGCTCGTATCGTTGTGCTTTCGGATGTCGAGAATCCGCTCGTAGGGCGTCGCGGTGCGCTTGCGGTGTTCGGCGGACAGAAGGGCCTGCCGACGGATGATGCCGAGGCGCTGAGCAGGTGCGACAGCTGGATGGTCGGCTACGGTCGCCTGCTCGATACGGCGATTGCCGAGGCACGGGCTCAGGGGTTACTGCGCGTGCCCGAGGGTGCGCGGACGTTTGGCTCGGTGCTCGGCGTGCCCGGCGCCGGTGCCGCTGGCGGTCTGGGCGCCGCGCTGCTAGCGCTCGGTGCAGAGCTATATTCGGGCGTGGAGACGGTGCTTGATCTGATTGGGTTTGACGAGCGCGTGCGGGATGTCGATCTGGTCATAACGGGCGAGGGCAATATGGACGAGCAATCCGCCGCCGGCAAAGCGCCGGTGGGTGTGGCCCGCCGTGCCAAGCGCTATAGCAAGCCGGTGGTCGCCGTCGTGGGCGGTCGTGCCGACAACCTGGATGCGGTGTATGGGCAGGGCGTCGACCTGGTTTTGCCGATCTGCCGCAAGCCCATGGATTTGAAGTGGGCACTCGATCCGCAGGAAGCCGCAACCAACCTCATCTGCGCCGGCGAGTCTGCCGCGCGAGCCTACGACCTCGGCCGCCTCTAGAAAAGTAGTCATTTTGGGACGGGGCTTTTTTGACTACCCACCAGTCAAAAAGTAGTCAAAAAAGCCCCGTCCCAAATTAGCTGTCTTGCCCCATCGGGCGGGAGCAGGTAAGATATACCGAGCGCCTAGCGCGTTCGATGGGTTCGGATGACGACATGTTCCGAATCTGGTCAGGTCCGGAAGGAAGCAGCCATAAGGAGCCTCTGTCGGGCATCCGGATCCATCGAGCGCACGGGCTTTCTTTTTGCGCGGTTTTACCAAACCGCGCAATGCTCGACGCTGCACGCCACCCAGAGCGACAATTTGTCATTCAAAAGGCAAGGCATGACCAGAAGGTCTATGCCTTGCCTTTTTCATGCCAACTTGTTCGCTCTGGATGGCGCTCGCTGACTGCGCCAAGACATCAATGGCTACGTGGTTCAAGAGACGGCGGCGTTGCCATCTGTTTTTACAAGTAAAGAGGTCCGTTTCCCTGGTTTTGGTTGGGGAAACGGGCCTCTTTGTCTATGGGCTTGTGGATTGGTGGGAGCGATATGCTCTGGCAGCTATTTTGAGTTCTTGATGCGGCGTGTGGCTGCGGTGGTTATTCCGAGTCCTGCGGCGGTGATTCCTGCGAGTGCGATTGCGCTCGGTGCTGTGTCGCCCGTGTTCGCGAGCTTGCCGGCGGTCGTATCTGCTTGCTTGGTGGAGCTCGATGGAGCGTATTTGCCGGTCGCGGGCGAGCTGGCGGGCTGTGCCGTTTCGGCCGGCTGCGCTGAGCTGGAGGGTTTTGTCGTCTCGGCGGGTTTCGTTATCTCGGGCGAGGTGGACTTGTCTGCCGCGGCCTTTGCCTCTTCGTATGCCTTGCAGGCGTCGTCATAGGCCGCTTGCGCCTTTTCCAAATCGCTGATGAGCGCATTTCGCTTGGCTACGTCTTCGTCGATGTGGGCTTTAGCTTTCTCTGCCTCACTTTCAAAGTTATTAACCTGTCCTTCCTGGCTCTCGAGCAGGCGTTGGTAGGAGTGAAGATTATCTTTACAAGATTTTTCTTGCGCTTTTGCACTAATGATCGCCAGTTGCAACTGCTTAATAGTTTCGCTAGAAGCTCTGTCGCCGATTGCCTTATCTAATTCTGCCTGAAGGCCGTTTGTCCGGTTGTGGGCCTCATCGTATTTGGCTTGGGCTGCATCGACGTTCGCTTGCATGGCGGGAAGGGGTTCCCTCCATTTGGCGGCTTCCGCCGCCACCATGTCGTAGAGTTCTTGAAATGCGGCAATGTCATCATCGATTTCCGCAAGTTTTTCGGGACTTGCGGCCTCTTTTGCGGCTTCGAGGTTTTTGAGTGCTTCCTGCATAGCTGCATATGCTTTGTCTTTTTCGGCAGCTAGGGTTTCGCTCGAGGCCGCTGGATTGTCGCTTGCTGCATTCGTCTGCAAGGCAACTGCACCGGTGGGGGAGCTGGTTTCCGCCGCGATCGCCGTTGCAGGGGCGATTCCCGCGATAAGTGCCGCGGAAAGGGCGATGCCCAAGGTTGTTCGTCTTGCTCTTCTCGCGAGAATGTCGTTCATCTCGACACCTCATTTCCAGGGTCGGCGACTAACTTGGTAGCACTAATGTAAGTATACCAAGCGATTGGCCCGCCACTGGCTGGGTGTGCGCGTATGCTCCTCTGAAAACTGAATCCCGTTAGAAATGACGAGTTGTTTACGCTTCTTTTGGGGTGGCGGTACTATCATGGTTCGAATTGAATGTGGATGATGATAGGGAGCGCCTATACATGATTGAGTTGCTCAGGCGTTTTGGTGGTAAGTTTCGCCGATATATGGTGATCGGCCCTGCGTGCAAGTTGATCGAAGTGATCTTTGACCTGCTGACGCCGCTGGTGATTGCCCAGATGATCGATAAGGGCATTGGCTCGCACGACGTGGACGCCGTCGTCCACTACGGCATGGTGCTTGCCGCCATGGCCGTGATCGGCATCTCGTTTACGCTCGTCTGCCAAAAGATGGCGGCGCTCACCTCGCAGGGCATGGGCACCGACATTCGCGGTGCGCTCTACCAGCACATCAACAAACTGAGCTATGCCGAACTCGACCGCTTTGGCACGCCGTCGCTTATCACCCGCATCACCAACGACGTCAACCAGGTGCAGCTTGCCGTGGCGCTGGGCGTGCGCATGCTCATCCGCTGGCCCTTCTTGGCGGTGGGCTCCATGGTTGCGGCCCTTGCCATCGACCTTAAGCTGGGCGTGATTTTCTTGATTTGCACGCCCGCCATTGGCCTGGTGTTTTGGTTTGTCATGACGCGCTGCATCCCGTACTACAAGCAGCTGCAGGCAAAGCTCGACCGCATCGCGCTTATCTGCCGCGAGGGCCTTTCGGGCGCTCGCGTGGTTCGCGCCTTCGTGCGCGAGGACCACGAGCGCGAGCGCTTTGCCCAAGCTGCCGATGACCAGGCCAATACTGCCATCGCGGTGGGCAAGCTCTCGTCGATTCTCAACCCCGTCACGTTTCTTGTGATGAACCTGGGCGTGTGCGCCATCCTGTGGGTGGGCGGCATCCAGGTCAACGTGGGCGAGCTCACGCAGGGCCAGGTCATGGCGTTCGTCAACTACATGACGCAGACCCTCACCTCTATCGTGTATGTTGCCAACTTGGTCGTGGTCTTTACCAAGGCGAGCGCCAGTGCGTCGCGTATCAACGAGGTGCTCAATTGCGAGCCGAGCGTTACCGACGAGGACAACGAGCCGGTCGCACTGCCCAAGCCGGGCGCGACGGGCAATGCCGCCCCGGCCCCCGCGCTGAGCTTTGACCATGCGAGTTTTTCGTTTGGCGCGGGCGCGGCAAATGCCGTCGACGATGTGACCCTGGAGCTGCCGCTGGGCAAGACGCTCGGAATCATCGGCGGCACGGGCAGCGGCAAGTCCACGCTCGTCTCGCTTATTCCGCGCCTGTATGATGCGGGCACCGGCAGTGTGAGCGTGATGGGCGCCGACGTGCGCGCTTGGCCGCTCGACCAACTGCGCCACGTGGTCGCGACCGTCCCGCAGCGCGCGTCGCTGGTGAGCGGCACGATCCGCAGCAACCTGACCTGGCGCGACGAGGCGGCAACCGACGAGGAGCTCTGGGCAGCGCTCGATATGGCGCAAGCGAGCGAGTTCGTGCGCAGCAAGTCGCAGGGGCTCGATGCCCCGGTCGAGGCGGGCGGTAGGAACTTCAGCGGTGGCCAACGCCAGCGCCTGACCATCGCGCGCGCTCTGGTGGGCTCGCCTCAGGTCCTGATCATGGATGACTCCGCGTCGGCGCTCGACTTTAAGACTGACGCGGCGCTTCGTCATGCCATTCGCGAGCGCAGCGTGCGCGGTGCCGCCGAGGGCGGGCTGCCGCTCACGACGGTGATCGTGAGCCAGCGCGTCTCGACCGTGCGCGACGCCGACATGATCTGCGTGCTCGATCACGGCTCGGTTGCGGGCCTGGGCACGCATGACGAGCTCTACGCGACCTGCCAGCTCTACCGCGAGATCTGCCAGTCGCAGCTGCGCCGCGAGGAGCTTGAGGGCCAACAGGGGAGTGCGGCGCCCGCGCCCACCCCAGGGCCCGCGTCCGCCCTAGGCGCCCCTGTATTTGTCTGCGCAAAGGAGGGCTGTTAGATGAATCCGTATACTTCCTCCGGTTCGGTCGCCACGATGACGGCCAATGTGTCCGGCAACGACAAGCTCAACGACCTGGGCGACGGCCCACGCCAGCCCGGCGACCCCGAGCGCTATCCCGTGGGCGCGGTGACCCGCCGCCTGATGGGCTACGTCCGTCCGCACCGTATTTCGTTTACGGCGTCGTTTGTGAGCGCCGCCATCTCCGTTATCTTGCAGCTCTACACACCTATTCTCATTGGCGAGGGCATCGACCTGATTGTTGCCGCGGGCCAGGTGGATTTCGACGCACTGCTGCCGCTCGTCACCAAACTCGCGCTCGTCGTGGTGGGAGCCGCGGCCTTCCAGTGGCTGCAGGGCTACTGCGTTAACCGCCTGTCCTACGAGACGGTGCGTGACATGCGCGTGGAGGCGAGTGATAAGCTCAGCCGCATGCCGCTCGGCTTTATCGACAGCCATGCCCACGGCGACCTTATGAGCCGCGTGGTCAACGACGTCGACCAGGTCGGCGATGGCTTGCTACAAGGCTTCACACAACTCTTTACCGGCGTTATCACCATTGTGGGCACGCTCGCGTTTATGCTCTCCATCAATCTGACCATGACGCTCGTGGTGGTGCTCGTCACGCCGCTTTCCATCTTTGCCGCCGGCGCCATCGCCAAGCTCTCCAACAAGAGCTTTACGGCTCAACAGCGCATTCAGGGTCAGCTTGGCGGCCATATCGAGGAATACGTGGGCGAGCAGAAGCTCGTGGACGCCTTCGCCTACGGCCCGCGCGCTCAGCAGCGCTTCGATGCCCTCAATGCCGAGCTCTACACCGCGGGCGAGCGCGCGCAGTTTATGGGTTCGCTCTCCAACCCCGGCACGCGCTTTATCAACAACATCATCTATGCCGTGGTCGCTGTGATCGGCTGCGTGGGCGTGATCACGGGCGTGCCCGCGGCGCTCACGGTGGGCGGCGTGCAAATCTTCCTGTCCTATGCTAACCAGTACACCAAGCCGTTCAACGAGGTCACCAACGTCATTACGCAGATCCAGACGGCGTATGCCTCGGCGCGCCGCATGTTCGCGCTGCTCGATGCGCGCGAGCAGGAGCCCGATGCGGCGGATGCCGTGGAACTTGCTGCCCCGCAGGGTGAGGTGACTTTTGAGCATGTGGACTTTAGCTACGTGCCCGACCGCAAGCTGCTGCAGGACATTTGCATCGAGGCCAAACCCGGCATGCGCTTTGCCCTGGTCGGCCCCACAGGCTGCGGCAAGACGACGCTCATCAACCTGCTGCTGCGGTTTTACGATATCGATGCCGGACGCATCATGGTCGATGGCCAGTCTTCGCGTGACTACACGCGCGCAAGCCTGCGCCGCGCCTTTGGTATGGTGCTGCAGGACACCTGGCTGTTCGAGGGCACGGTGGCGGACAACATCGCTTACGGTTGCCCAGGAGCCACGCGCGAGCAGGTCATCGAAGCCGCCAAGCGTGCGCACGCGCACAAGTTTATCGTGCAGCTGCCAGGCGGCTACGACACGGTAATCGGCGAGGACGGCGGCACGTTTAGCCAGGGTCAAAAGCAGCTGCTGTGCATCGCGCGCGTCATGCTCACCGACCCGGCGATCTTGCTGCTGGACGAGGCAACGTCGAGCATCGATACGCGTACCGAGCTGCAGGTGCAGGCGGCATTCGACGAGCTCATGGCCGGTCGTACGAGCTTTGTCGTGGCGCACCGCCTGAGCACCATCCGCAACGCCGACTGCATTCTGGTGATGCGCGACGGCCAGATTATCGAGCGGGGCACACACGACGAGCTGCTGGCGGCAGACGGCTTCTATGCCGAACTCTACCGCAGCCAATTCGCCCAGTGAGCAAGCCCGTGGGGCAAATTAATCAATCGACAGACGGTGGTTTACATCTGTCACGTTAGTACTAAGATATTCATCTAATAAATTGCATTAATGGCTCGAGTTTCGGGGGAAACGAGGCAACGTGACTACGACGTGCTCTTTGGTGGTTAACAGCAAGAGCGGTAATACCAGGATGGTTTCGGGTGCGATCAAGCGCACTCTGCAGGCTGCGGGCGTTGAGTTTGTCCACGCTGCGGCGTTGAGCGACGATGCGGACGCAGATCAGGTTGAGCTCGAGGCGCAGGGCGCCTGCGCGGCCGACACGGTGCTCGTCGGTTTTTGGTGCGACAAGGGCGCGTGCACGCCTTCGGTCGCGGCGTTGCTCTCCGCCTTGCACGGTAAGCGCGTCTTCCTGTTTGGCACCTGCGGTTTTGGCGCCGACCAGAGCTATTACCAGCAGATTATTGATCGCGTAACTTCCAATTTGGCTGGGGATGCCGAGCTTGCGGGCTGGGCGATGTGCCAGGGCAAGATGGGCCCCGCGGTCAAGCAGCGCTACGAGGCCATGCTCGAGCAAGATCCCGATAACGTCCGATTTAAGATGCTGCTCGACAACTGGGTTGCCGCGAAGGACCATCCCACCAAGGAAGACCTGGACAACATGGCTGCAGCCGCCAAGAAGGCCGTGCTGGGAGAGTAGCTTCGCCGTTCGCGGTCCTTCGTGCAAAACAATACAAATGTGAAAGCCTCGAGATTCTCGAGGCTTTTTCTTGACACTTGTGGACGCAACCACTGCAAGCGTTTGGGGCGACATTTTCCATCACCCCGATGACAAGCCGCGTTCCAGCAACTGGGCGTCTGTCCGGGCGGAGGCATATAAGGCTCATCGCGAGTTCCGCACGCAAAGGAGGCCACTTAATGTGGCCTCCGTCTTGCGCAGGACTGTCCGAGCAGGGAACCTTATATGCCTCCGTCCGGACAGACGTTTCAGTTATGAGCGACCCGCTACTTAATCTTGGTTGTTCCCGGTGCCAGGTTGGGGTCGGTCTCGTTGGCCTCGGTCTGGAAGTGCTCGGTGTACACGTTCTTGCCGTCGCGGAACATCTCGTAGTACTGCATCTTGGCGTAATCCTCGCGCGCCTTGGTGGCGGCTGCGGCAGCGGCGTCGTCACCGGTGACGTTGGAGGAAAGCGCCCAACGCAGGCTGGCGTCCTCGTAGCCCACGGAGTTGATAGCGGGCAGCGACTCGCGCAGCGTCATGTGCGCCTTCTGGTAGTCGGTCAGCGGGGCGCCGATCAGCTGCATCAGCTGGGTAGACAGGTAGTTGGTGGACAGGTCGTCGACCTCGCTCGTCTGGTCGCAGCCGGCAACGTCGTAGTTGGCCCAAATGATGTAATCGGTCTGCCACAAGCGCTCCTGGTGCGTGGCGTCGTCCTCGCCGGTAAACCACTTATCGTTGAACTTGGACGGGAAGAACGGCTGATGGTCGCCCCAGAACACCACGACCACCTTGCGGTCGAGCTTGCTCAAGGCGTTAAGGAAGTAGCGCAGCGCCTGGTCGGACTGCTCAATGCACGAAACATACTCGTCGACATCGGAGAGCGTACCGTCCTCGACGGTCTTGGTGTCCAGGTCGGTCGTGTCGATGTTCAGGTGCAGCTGCTTGTCGACCGGCAGCAGGCCCGTGTCGTAGCCCGAGTGGTTCTGCATGGTCACGTCGAAGATAAACTGCGGATCGGCGTTCTGGTCGAGCAGCTCAAGAATCTTGTCGTAGGTAGCCTGGTCGGTCACCATGCCGCGTAGGGTATCGGCGCCCTGGAAGTCGTTGATGGACAGGAACTGGTCAAAGCCAAAGTCCTTGTAGACGTTCTCGCGGTTCCAGTTAGTCGCGTGGTTGGGGTGCATGGCCGTGGTGGAATATCCGAGCGACTTGAACTGCTCTGCCAGGTTCCCAGTCGTTTCCATGTTGTAGATGGTGTAGGGGTACACGCCCGAGCCCAGGTTGGCCATGGAGTTGCCGGTCATAAACTCAAACTCGGTATTGGCGGTACCGCCGCCGTAGGCGCTTACATAGAGCTTGCCGCGGCTGAGGCAGTTGGACAGGCTCTTAAAGTGCTGCGGACCCTCGTAGCCGGCGCGCATGTTCTGATAGATCGACAGGTCCGAGAAGGTCTCGTTCATGATGGCGATGACCGTGGGCTTCTCGCTGTCGAACTGCTCCTCTGCGGCGGCGCGCTCGTCGCTCTTGGCCGCGTTGGACTTGTCGTAGGCCTTGGCGTACTTTTTGAGCGTGGCCTTGGCATCGTCGACGGAGTAGTCGGCGGGTTTGGGCGGCTTAATGGACTGTGCCGCACTAATAAAGGCAGGCAGGTAGCCCTCGCGCCAGTAGCTCTCGAGCGGGCGCCAGGTGTAGACGGTGATGCCGAGGGTGTTGTAGTAGTCGATGAGCGTGACGTGTGCGGTAACGCCGCCCAGGCACAGCACCGCCACGAGCAGGTTGGTGAGCAGCATGCGCTTGGCGTTGGCGGTACCCTTCTGACGATGCGGTGCCACCAGGCCGGCGTACTCGCATAGCAGCATGGCGATGGCGGTAAAGCCCATGGACAGCACGCAGAACAGCGAGATGGAGAAGGTGTAGCCGTTGCCGGCGACTGCGGCGGCAGTGGAGATGGCCGAAAGGTCGCCCGGCTGGATGGGCATGGATTTAAACGTGATGACGAAGAACTCGGCAATGCCCAGGATAAAGAGGGCAAAGGCCAGGACGGCCGGAGCTGCGCCATGGCGCTGGAACAGGAAGAACAGGCCGACCATGAGCACGGTGATGATGGCCCACTCGAGCAGGATGCATAGGGGATAGACCCAGGTAAAGTCGTGGTTGGACGAGACCTCCATGCCCAGCAGCGCAAAGACGCCGGCGAGCAGCAGGCACAGGACGGCGGCGACGAGCGGTTTGCCCACAAAGGCGCCGCGCAGGCGGGCGAGCTTGCCGGTGGGGGCGGGAGCGTCGGGCCCGGCAAACGCAAAGACGCGCGGGGCGATGCGGTCGCGGGCGATGCTGGCCCAGGCGCAGCCGGTAAGGATGGCGTTGGTCAGGATGAGCATCACAAAGGCGAGCGGCTCGTTTTGGGCGACGAGGCCAATGGCGCCCCAAATGGTCAAAAAGAGCTGGAACAGGCCGAAGACGACGCTCCACCCAAGAGCGCTTTTGGCAACGGTGCCCGACTGAGCGCGAATGGCCTTGGCCTCGCGCAAGACAAGGTAGATGGTCGCCGCAAGACCGACGAGCGAGATGGCGGCTGCGAACATGCTGAGACTCCTCACAAACTTAAAACCTACGAAAGCGGGGGTTCACCCGATTGTTAGCAAGATATGCGCTGCAATTGGTGGCTGCGCACAACCAGCCATATTAACGCGCACGTGTGGCGGTGTGGCGCAATGTAGTGGCGACCTGCGCGATAATGGACGGGAATTACACGGAAACGTAAAGGCTTCTTAAAGAAATGGCGAGGGTAGGGCGATGAGCGAGCAGGTTTGTATGACAGGCGCCGAGTACTGCGGCGGAGCTGCGGGCGTGGATACGTGCGGCTATCCGGTCGAGACTACGGGCAACACAGTGCTGGACATCTTGGAGCATCGCTCGTCTACGCGTGCCTTCGCGCGTGATGACGACGACCGTCCCGTGGCGGTGACTGACGAGCAGCGGGCGGCGATTTTGCATGCGGCGAGTCGCGCGCCGTCGGCGGGCGCCATGATGATGTATTCCATCGTGAGCATTCGCGAGCAGGCCACATTGGACCGCCTCGCCGACCTGTGCGATCATCAGCCCATGATCGCCAAGGCGCCCTGGGCACTCATATTTGTGGTCGATTATGCCAAGTGGATCGATCTGTTTGAGCACGTGGGCTGCTTTAAGCCCGAGTTTGTCGAGCGCACGGGCAAGGCGCCCCGTCGTGCACCGGGTCTGGGTGACTTTGCCATCGCGGCGCAGGATGCCGTGATCGCTGCGCAAAACGCCGTGGTTGCCGCCGAGGCCCTGGGGCTGGGCAGCTGCTACATCGGTGATATCGTCGAGAATGCCGAGGAAGTGGCCGAGCTACTCGATCTGCCTCCCTATACCATGCCGCTGTCGATGCTCATCATCGGCACGCCCCGCAAGGAGCGCCCGGCAATCGCGCACCCCGTGGTGAACCTGGTGCACGAGGAGCGCTACTGCCGTGCGGATGCCGCGACTATGGATGCGCAGGTGGCCGAGATGGATGCGATGTTTCGCCCGCATGCCTGCGAGGTGGGTGAGCGCGTCGTCGACATCTATACCCGTAAGCACACGAGTCCCTTTATGGCCGAGATGAGCCGTTCCATGGAGTGGTGGTTCAAAAACTGGCTCGGCAAGTAACGAATGCGGCGATGTGACAAAGGGAAAGTCCCTCTGTCACATTCCATATCGCCGTGGTGGCCTAAAGGCCGTATAAATGTTTATCTAGCTGGGAAAACGGCGCCATGCAAACATGGGCCGATTACCTATAATCCCTTCGAACATTAAAGTTGGGAGGAAACCGGCTTATGGAACAAAAGGCCAAGGAGGCAGCTTCGCACGCTGCGATTCCTGTGAGCATCTCGGCGATGCTCGTCACGCTGGGCGTGGTGTACGGCGATATCGGCACCAGCCCCATGTATGTAACCAAGGCGCTCGTTGCCGGCAACGGCGGCATCGGAAGCGTCACGCAGGAGTTCGTGCTCGGCGCGCTCTCCCTTGTTGTGTGGACGGTCACGCTGCTGACGACCGTCAAGTACGTGCTGATCTCGCTGCGCGCCGACAACCACGGCGAGGGCGGTATCTTTGCCCTGTACAGCCTGGTCAAGCGTTGCGGCAAGTGGCTCATCATCCCCGCCATGCTGGGTGGCGCGGCACTGCTCGCCGACGGCATCCTGACGCCTGCCGTTACCGTGACCACTGCCATCGAGGGCCTGCGCACCATCCCGGCGGTCCACGCCGTGCTCGGTGACGACCAGGGCCGCGTTGTCGCGATCACGCTTGCCATTATCATTGCGCTCTTCTTGGTGCAGCGCATCGGCACGGCCAAGATCGGTCACGCCTTTGGCCCCATCATGACGCTGTGGTTTTTGTTCCTGGGCGGTACGGGCCTGTTCTTTGTCTTCCAGCATCCCGCGGTGCTGCTGTGCCTCAACCCGCTGCGCGGCATCGGCTTTCTGCTGAGCCCCAACAACCATGCGGGCATCATGATCCTAGGCAGCTGCTTCCTCGCCACCACCGGTGCCGAGGCGCTCTATTCCGACATGGGCCATGTGGGCCGCGGCAACATCTACGCCACCTGGCCGTTCGTTAAGTGCTGCCTGCTGCTGTCCTACATGGGTCAGGGCGCGTGGCTTATCAACAACGCTGCCAACCCCGAGCTCATGGGCATCGCCGACCTCAACCCCTTCTACCAGATGCTCACCCCGAGCCTGCGTCCCTTTGCCGTCGGCCTTTCCACCATCGCCGCCATCATTGCCTCGCAGGCGCTCATCACCGGCGCATTCTCGCTGGTGTCCGAGGCCAGCCGCCTGGACCTCATGCCTCATATGCAGGTCTTCTATCCTGCCGAGACCAAGGGTCAGCTCTACATCCCCATGGTCAACAACGTCATGCTCGTGGGCTGCGTTATCGTGGTGCTGCTGTTCCAGAACTCGGCGCACATGGAGGCCGCGTACGGCTTGGCTATTACCCTGACCATGATGTGCACGACGCTGCTGCTCTTCTTCTATCTGCACGTGGAGCGCAAGCTCAAGGTTGCGCCGTGGATCTTTGCCGTCTTCTTCCTCATGCTCGAGGGCTTCTTCTTTGTGAGCTCGCTCACCAAGTTCTTCCACGGCGGCTATTTCACCATCCTTATGGCCGCGCTCATCATGAGCATTATGGTGTGCTGGTACAACGGCACGGCGGTCGAGCAGCGCCAGTTTACGCTGCTGCCGCTGCGCAGCTACCTGCCGCAGCTCAAGCGCCTGCGCGACGACGACCGCTACGAGCTCATGAGCGACAATATCGTGTACCTGACCAAGGACACCAACACCGACTATATCGACCGCGATATCGTCTACTCCATCCTGGATAAGCACCCCAAGCGCGCTCGCGCCTGGTGGTTCGTGAATGTCGAGACCATGGACGAGCCGCATACCTTTGCCTACTCGGTCGAGACGTTCGGCACCGACTACGTGTTCCGCGTGCATCTGTTCCTGGGCTACAAGATCAACCAGCGCGTTAACGCCTATCTGCGCCAGGTTGTTCAGGATCTGGCAGCCAGCGGCGAGCTGCCGCCGCAGACGCATGACTACTCGGTCTACAAGGATCCGGGCAACATCGGTACGTTCAAGTTCGTTATGATCCGCAAGCTTCTGGCGCCCGAAAGCGACGTGGAGCCGAGCGAGCGTACGGCCATTACGCTCAAGTACATCATCCGCCGCGCCGCTGGCACGCCTGCGCGCTGGTACGGCCTGGAGAACTCCAACGTGAACTTTGAGTACGTGCCGCTGTTCACCAAGTTTAAGGCCGTGAGCAAGATGCAGCGTCTGGCTCCCAACGAGCGCCCGTAATCGACACCTGAGATTTGACTGTGAACGGGCAGGTTTGCAATGACGGGAAATGAGTCTGGGGAGAAAACCATGGACGCAAAGACGCTTGACGGTCGCGATCTTGCGGCCGAGCTGGTGCGCGAGGCACGCGTCGACGCCGCCGAAGATCGGTTCTTTACGAATCGGGCCAACATGGACATGGCCGATCGTGTGATTTCGGTCGTGGCGCTGGTGTTTGTCGCGGCGTGCGTGTGCGCACTGCTCGCGCACGTGCTGTTTGTCTAGCGACCGCAGGTTGCAAAGGCTATACACTTGGAACCACCACGAGGGGAAACCACCACAAAGGTGCCTGTCCCCTTTGTGGTGGTTTTTGTTTTTGAGAGAGGGGCGGGGCGCTGATGGACGTCCATGCGGACGGCGATATTGCCGAGAACTTTTGGTGGAGGCGTACAACGCTGACGCGTCGCAGCCCTCTGTATGACGCCTGCGTATCGGCGGGGCTGCTGGTCGCGGCGACGATTGTGGGCGCGCTGCTCGACCATCCGGGTCTCGCGCCGAGCATCACGATCGTCTATGTGTTCGCCGTGCAGCTGTGCGCATTCTTTACCTGGAGTCGCCTGTATTGCTTGCTGAGCTCGGCTGCCGCCGTGGCGCTCTACAACTTCTTGTTTGTCGACCCGCGCTGCTCGCTGTCGTTTATCGACCGCGTCTATCCCGGCATGTTCTTCATTATGTTTGCGGTCTCGCTCGTGTCGAGCTCGATCGCGCTGGCCCTGCGCCGCGCCTTGGCGCAGGCTGCCGCCAGCGACCGTCGCACGCAGATGGTGCTCGAGACCAACCGTATGCTGCAGCGCTGCGCCGATCAGCAACAGATTGTGCACGCTATGGCAACGCAGCTGGCGCGTCTTTCGGACTGTCCGGTCGTGTGGTATAGCGCCGATGCCGACGACGATGACCTGCTGCCGCGCGCGACGTACACGGCCGTGGGCGATGCTGCGCCGGTGCACCAGTTGGCGCCCCAGATGCCGCCGCGGCTCTCGGCATCCGCTTATGTGGGAACGCCGCTCGATGCCACCTATGGTGGCTCGGCGTTCTACGGCATATACCTGACCGTGCGCTCGGGTGACACCATGGTGCGCGCGGGCGATCCCGCCTCGGTGGTGGGGGTGCTCGCCATTGTCGCCGAGCCCGATGCGCTGACGCCCGAGGAGCGGACGCTTGCCGATGCCATTGTGAGCGAAGGCGAGCTTGCGCTCGATCGCGCCCGCGCCATGGAGGCCCGCGAGGAGGCGGCGGTACTCGCTAAAAACGAGCAGCTGCGTGCCAATTTGCTGCGTTCCATTTCGCACGATCTGCGTACGCCGCTCACCAGTATTTCGGGTAATGCCGACGTGTTGCTCGACCAGGGCTCGACCGGCACGGCCGTGCTCGACGACCAGACACGCCGCGGCATGCTCCTATCCATTCGCTCGGATGCGCTGTGGCTCAACGCTACCGTCGAGAATCTGCTCGCCATCACCAAGCTCGAGGGCGGCGGCATGCACCTGTCGACCACGCTCGAGCTCATGGACGATATCGTCGAGGAGGCGCTGCGTCACGTAAATCCGGCCGTGCGCGAGCACGACCTTAAGGTAGTGGCGTGCGATGAGCCGGCGCTCGTCAACGTCGACGCGCGCCTGATGGTGCAGCTGGTGGTCAATCTGGTGAACAACGCCATCACCTATACGCCTGCGGGCTCGCATGTCGTAATCTCGATTGGCGTCCATGATGGATGCGTGGCGTGCTCGGTTGCTGATGATGGCCCGGGCATTGCGCCCGAGGACCGCGAGCGAATCTTTGAGTCGTTCTACACCGCCAACCATGGTCTGGCCGACAGCCACCGCAGCGTTGGCCTGGGTCTTTCGCTCTGCCGTTCCATTGCGCTGGCGCATGGCGGTAGCATAGAGGTTGCCGCGGCGGACCCGCACGGCTCGGTCTTTACGATTGAGCTTCCCGCCGCCGATATTTCGTTTGATAAGGAGTAGCGCTGTGCCGAACTCTGCCGTGAAACCGCTCATCTTGGTCGTTGAGGACGATCCCGCCGTCCGCAACCTTATCGTCGCCGCGCTCGAGGCGCACGGCTTGCGCCATATGGCCGTGGAGACCGCTCACGCCGCCATCGCCGCCGCCTCGTCGCAGGCGCCGAGCATTGTGCTGCTCGATCTGGGCCTGCCCGATATGGACGGCGTCAAGGTGGTGGAGTCGGTGCGCGCGTGGTCGGGCATGCCGATTATCGTGGTTTCGGCACGCAGCGAGGACGTGGACAAGATCCGCGCGCTCGATGCCGGCGCCGACGACTACCTGACTAAGCCGTTTTCGGTCGAGGAGCTGCTCGCGCGCATTCGCACGACGCTCAGGCGCCTTTCGTATGCGCAGGCGGGCGGTGTTGCTTCCGAGGGCTCGTTCGATACCGGCGAGTTGCATATCGATTTTGATGCCGGCATCGCTACGATGGATGGCGAGGAGCTGCATCTGACGCCGATCGAGTACAAGTTGCTCTGCCTGCTGGCACACAATGCCGACAAGGTGCTGACGCACCAATTTATCCTGAACGAGATTTGGGGTACGGCGACTAAGAGCGACCTGGCGAGCCTACGCGTCTTTATGGGCACGCTGCGCAAGAAGATCGAGTCCGACCCCGCGCATCCGCGCTATATCCAAACGCATGTGGGTATCGGTTACCGATTGGTCACCCAGGGGTAGGGCAGAGCGCGGCCCCTCTATGAGTTGCGGTGAAATAGATCCTATTTGGGCCTTTACCAGGCATTTTTAGGAACTATTCCACCGCAATTTTGTTATTTGCCCTTGGGCTTGCTGGCGTAGAACTTCTTCTTTTTGGGCTTACCTGCACAGGTGGGCTTGCCGTCACCGCGCGGCCCTCGGTCGCCGGCCTGCGCGTGCGCGGGCACTGCTGTACGGGGCTTGCGGGCTTCGGGGTTGCGCAGCTCCTCGGTTCGCTCGGCAATCTCCTCGGCACTAAAGCCGACTTCGGCCATGGCATCCTCGATGGGCAGGCGGCGCACGATATAGCAATGGTGCACCTTCTGGTTGCGCGCGAAGTCCTCGGGGATGGTCTGCGCCGTAATGTCCTCCAGCACGACGCCCGCGCGCGCGAGCTTGCGCGTCTCGGGGCGGAAGCCGCGCAGGTTGCAGCTAAAGATGGCGTGGCCGCCCTGCGCGAGCAGGCGCGATACACCGGCCAAAAGCTCAACATGGTCGCGCTGAACATCCCAGGTGCGGCGGCCCATCTTGGACGAGTTCGAAAACGTGGGCGGATCGACAAAGATCAGGTCCCAGCGATTGCGCGTCTGGCGCTGGTCGCGAATCCAGGCGAGCACGTCGTCGCGCACAAAGTGGTGCTGCGGCCCCACAAAGCCATTCTGGCGCATGTTGCGCTCGGCCCAGTCTAGGTAGGTGTTCGAGAGGTCGACCGTCACGGTTTCCCCGACGCCGCCGTCGGCTGCATAGCAGGTGGCGGTGCCGGTGTAGGCAAACAGGTTGAGGAAGCGGCGCGCCTGCTTGGCGTGCTCGCGCACCAGATTGCGCGTGACGCGATGATCCAGGAAGATGCCGACGTCCAGGTAGTCGTCAAAGTTGACGGCAAAGGTAAGGCCGCCTTCCTCGATGAGCGGCAGGCGACGGCGCGCAATGTTGGCGCGCTCGCCCGAGCCGCCCTTGCCGGCGCCCTGCTTACCGTACTGCGAACCGCCGCGCGAACGTATGCGGGCTTTGGCGTGCACGTGCCCGGCTGGAACATCCAAGATGAGCGGCGCGATGGCCAAGATATCGAGCATGCGGGCCTGGGCCAGCGCAGGATCGATGGTCTTGGGTGCGGCGTACTCGGCGATGACGAGCCAGCGGCCCGGCGTCTGCGGGCAGCCCTCGTACAGGTCGATGGCGGCGGAGTAGTCGGGCAGGTCGGCATCGTAGACGCGGTAGCAGCTCACGCCCTCACGCTTTGCCCACTTGCGGCGCAGGCGGGCGTTCTTGCGCAGGCGGTTGGCGAACTGCTCGGACTCGGGAATGAGCACGGGCAGCGGCTTGCCGTCGCCCAAATCGAGCGTGGCGGCAGGTTCGGGCATGGGAGCGTTGGCGGCTTCGTTTTCGGTATCTGCGCCCTGCTCCTCGGCATCCGCGCTAGTCGCAGCTTCAAATGCTGCGGCGGTGTGGTCGAGCGAGGGCCAAACCTCAATAGTCGCCTCCTCGTTGTTGGGCATGACAGCGATGGAGCGCGCGGGCTCGGCATGGAGTGCGCGGGCCATAAGGCCGTCGCGGGTGAGCGCGGCGACCGGTGCGGCGGTAAGCTCGGGCGCGCGACGCAGCTCGCCGATGAGCGTCATGGCGTCGTGCATGAGCGAAAGCGGGGTCTCGGTGGTGTCTGCGACCACGGCGGCGCCGGCGACAGCACCCGCATGGTCCAGTACGGTAGTGGGCTTGGCGGCGCAAAAGTCGACAAAGCGCTTATAGCCGGCGCACTTGACCATGCGCTCGGCGGTCTTGCGGGCGGCGGGGTCGATGTCTACGGCAACGATGCGCGCCTGGCGCTCGCGCGCTGCCGTCTCGCGCTCGCGTGCCTCGGCAAGCAGCTGCTCCCATAGGGCGGCATCGTGCAGCTGCCAGCCCTCAAAGCCCCAGTGCTTGCGCGCGGCGCCCGGGGCGCGGTCGGCCAGAATGTTCACGGCCTCTAGCAGCAGGCCGCCGCCGGCGCACGAGGCGTCGATCAGCGTAGGCAGGGCTTCGTTTTCGTAGTCGTCGGCCGTCAGCTCGCGCTCGCACAGTGCGGTCCAGCCGACCTGCGCCAATACCAGGGCGGCGTAGTCGGGGCGCAGCACGTGCGCGCCCTCGCCGGCACGGGTCGCGGCAGGCGGCAGGCGTTTGAATAACGGATCGCCCGAAAGGTCCAGGCTGATGCTCGCACGGCGCTGACGCAGCGAAAGCAGCAGGTGAACGTCGGGATCGGTGGCATCGACATCGGCGCGACGGCCCGTGGTCTCGGCCAGACGGTCGCACAGCGCGTCCTTGGCGCGCAGGGCAGAGAAGCGCGTGTTGCGCAGCTGCTCGGTCACACCACGGGCAGTGATGGCAATGGTGGCGCCGGGGCGGACGATGTTTTCCCAGACAATGTCGTAAACGGCGTCGTACAGCTCGTCGGCATCCTGTGCCTCAAAGCGCCCGAGCACCACAAACACGCGGCTGGCCAGGCGCGACCACAGACAGGCACGGTAGCCTTGCTCGAGCTCGCCCTCAAACGTGGCGCGGCCCTTGAGGCGGCGGACATGCGAAAGCCCGAGCCGTTTAAGCTCGTCGGCGAGTGCGGACTCAAAGCCCTCGGGGCAGCTTGCGTAAAATTCCATGGGTGACCTCTCTGGTTGCGTCGCTTCATTATATGATGGATGCTTCGTTTGCTCTCGCCCCCGAAAGGAACCCATATGATTGATGCGTGCCCCGATTCCGCCGTGCTCTTTTTTGACGTGGACGGCACGCTGACGTCGTTCGATTCCGACAGCATGACCGATAAGGACTTTTCGGCGGTGCGCCCCTCGCAGGCGGTCATCGAGGCGTTTCATCGCTTGCACGATGCGGGGCACAAGGCGTTTATCTGCACGGGTCGTCCCCTGTGGCTCATCGCGGACAGCTTGCGTGCGCTCGAACCTGCGGGTATCGTTGCCATGGCGGGCGCCACGCTCGAGGTCGAGGGCCGTGTGGTGCATGAGGACTGCTTTGACGAGGACATTGTCGAGGAGCTTGCGCGTCGCGTTGTGGACGCCGGCATTGAGGTCTTTTTTGAGGCCAACGCTGCGACTTTTGCACTGGAGCCCGCGGGTGTTGAACGGTCGTCTCTGATCGGCACGCATGTGGTGCATAGCGCCGAGGAAATGCGCATCGACGGCCGCCTGCGTGTGGGCAAGGTGTGCCTTAACGAGCCCGGCTTGGCTCGCGTGGCCAATGACGACGGCTTTATCGAACGCAACTTTGAGCTGTGCAACACCGGCGGCCAGAATCGCGAGCTGAGTCCCAAGGGCATTGACAAGGGCGTGGGCGTGGCGCGAGCGCTTGAGTATCTGGGGCGCGCCGGCAACGAGCGCACCTTTGGCTTTGGCGATTCGGGCAACGACCTGGGCATGCTCGCCGCTGTCGAGACGGCTGTTGCCATGGGCAACGCCATGCCCGAGGTCAAGGCGGTCGCCGACTACGTGACCGACGACGTCGCACACGACGGCACCGTCACCGCCATGCGCCACTTTGGGTTGATCTAATTATTTCGCCGTTCGGACGATTTTCGATCTGCAACTCACCGGATTCACATGCTCAATCGATTTATCAATTCAAACGCTAAGGCGTTTATACCGTTCGCCGAGAAGATAAAAAACCGCAGTTCACGCCTTGATAAACGTAGATAAAGTGTTTAGCAGTTCCACGCCCGTATGCTAACGAAAGGAATCAGGCAGATGGCAATCAAGGTGTTCGCTGACGGTGCAAACCTCGAGGGCATGCTCGACATGTACGAGAACGGCAACGTTCAGGGCTTCACGACCAACCCGTCCCTTATGAAGAAGGGCGGCGTGACGGATTACCGCGCGTTTGCCAAGGAGGTCCTGGCCCACATCACCGATGTGTCCGTATCGTTTGAGGTCTTTGCCGACGACGTCGAGACCATGGAGATCGAGGCCCGCGAGATCGCTGCCTGGGCCGAGAACGTCTATGTCAAGATTCCGTGCGTGACCACCAAGGGCGAGTCCACGGCCGAGTTGGTGCGCAAGCTTTCCGCCGACGGCATCAAGGTCAACGTCACCACCATCTTTACGCCCGCGCAGGTTGACGAGATGGTCGACGCCGTCGACGCCGAGACGCCGTCCATCATCTCGCTCTTTGCCGGCCGCATCGCCGACACCGGCGTCGATCCCATTCCGTTTATGACGGAGTCGGTCAAGAAGGCCGCCGCCAAGCCCAACTGCGAGGTTCTGTGGGCATCCACGCGCGAGCTTATCAACATTTACCAGGCGCAGGCTTGCGGCTGCCAGATCATCACGGTGCCCAACAGCATTCTGGCCAAGCGCAAGAACATCGGCCGCGACCCGTACGAGGTTTCGCTCGATACCGTGCGCGGCTTTGCCAAGGATATCGCGGCGCTCAGTTTCCATATCCTGCCGTAACGCGAACACTGGCTGCGCCGCGGATTGTTCGCCCCGGCCTTTCCTTTCCCTATCGCTCACGCGCTTCGCGAGGGTCGCGCTAGGCAAAGGAAAGGCCGGGGCTGCCGACGCGAACTTGCCGACAAGTTAGCACTTGGCTTTCATGTATTGCCGTAGGCAGAGGTACCCCCGCCTGCGACGTGCAAAATTGAGAGTTTTCAGCAAGGTAAAGATGTTTACCAGCTAGTTGAAGCACAGAACAGCCCCCGTTTTGGCTCTGATGACGCTAAAACGGGGGCTGTTTTTGACTTTATTGCCTCTGAGGGGCGTCCGGAACGGCGGAAATTGCAGAATACTCGCGATTTTGCACATCGATAAGGTCTCGACCCATGTCTGGCGCGCGACCCTCAACACCGAGTGGATGCAGAAAGGCGTTCCCGATTTGATTCGCTCGGCGTATTTCGGGCACAGCCCCGAGGTGAATCGCAGCTACTATACGGATACGACCAACGTTTCCGTTTTGGGTTGATTTCCGATCTCAGCCGAACACATTAGGCGGACAGGCCGTTCCCGCAGC
>ERZ838118.1976-NODE-1976-length-23212-cov-13.197478_pt1 | contig 23212 bp, 15 predicted proteins | sample MGYA00519863_ERZ838118 | MGnify/ENA primary metagenome ERZ838118 (study PRJEB31850, sample SAMEA3708827) | human gut metagenome | biome: human gut; feature: human-associated habitat; material: faeces | place: China | collected 2014 ...
CTTCCTCTGAGAAGTTCGCGAAGCCCACTTCTCAGAGGAAGGCGCCCGCCCGGAGGCGGCCCCAGCGCGAGACCGTCCCGGATGCTATTCGTTGTCGCCGGCAGTTAGCTGCGTTGCGGAGAGCACGCCGTCGGCTGCGGTTGCGGCAGCGGCGTCGGGCCAGACCCAGTCGGTAAAGGCCGGGTGATCGAAGCCCTCGTCGCACGCGAACTCAAAGGCCTCGGTGCGGAAGGCCTCCCACTCATCAATCTGCTCGGCAAACTTATCGGCGTCGACCATGCGCAGCACGTCGGCGGCCAGGGCCCAACGATCCATGTTGTTCAGGCGCAGCATGTCGAACGGCGTGGTCGTGGAGCCCTTCTCCTCGTAGCCGTGGACGCGGAACGCGTCGTGTCCGGGGCGGTTCCAGATCAGGCGGCGAATCGTGCCGGCATAGGCGTGGAACGCGAAGAGCACGGGCTTCTCGCCGCAGCCAAACAGCTCAGCCCAGCGCTCGTCGCTTATAGCCTGGTCGTTCTCGCAGACGTTCTGAATCTTGAGCAGATCGACCACGTTGACGAACCATACCTTAATGCCCAGCTCGCGCAGCATATCGGTTGCAGCCAGAGCCTCGAGCGTCGGCACGTCGCCACACGTGGCGACCACGACGTCGGCCTCGCCGAGCGAGTCGGCGGTCGATGCCCACTCCCAATTTGCGACGCCCTCGGCGAGCTCGGCCTTTGCCTCGTCGACCGTCTGGAAGGTCGGGGCGGGCTGCTTGCCGCAGAAGATGGCGTTGACGCAGTCGGTGGACTGGTAGACGCGCTCGGCCACGGCGAGAGCCATGTTAGCGTCGGCCGGATAGTAAGCGTTCACGATATGCGTGTCGTTGGCCTTGTTGAGCAGCAGGTCGATAAAGCCAGGATCCTGGTGCGAGAAGCCGTTGTGGTCCTGACGCCAAACATGGCTCGACAGCAAAATGTTGAGGCCGCTGATGGGGGCACGCCACGGAATCTCGCGCTTGGTAGCCTCGAGCCACTTGCAGTGCTGGTTGACCATGGAGTCGACCACATGGACAAAGCTCTCGTAGGAGCTCCACACGCCGGAGCGGCCGGTGAGCACATAGGCCTCGAGGAAGCCCTCGCACTGGTGCTCGGACAGCTGCTCGACAACCTTGCCGGAGCCAGCGAGCAGCTCGTCGTTGGCCTCGTCCTCGTAGAAGCCGGCATCCCACTGCTTCTTGGTCACCTTATAAGCGGCCTGCAGGCGGTTGGACGCGGTCTCGTCGGGACCGAAGATGCGGAAGTCGTCCATGTTCTTGGCCAGAACGTCGGCAGTGTACTCACCAAAGACGCGGGCAGCCTCGGTGGAGCCCCAACCATGGCCCTTCTCGGCGACGGGAATCTCGTGGGCGTGGATATCGGGCAGCTCGAGCTCGCGACGCACCTTGCCGCCGTTCGCGTTGGGGTTGGCGCCAATACGCAGCTCGCCGGTCGGCATAAAGGCCGTTACCTCGGGGCGCACCTGGCCCTCGGGCGTAAAGAGCTCCTCGGGCTTGTAGGAGCGCAGCCACTCGCGCAGCACGCGGAAGTGCTCGTGAGTGTCCTTGGCGCTTGCCAGCGGCACCTGATGGGCGCGCCAGGAGTCCTCGGTCTTCTTGCCGTCGATCTGCTTGGGGCAGGTCCAGCCCTTGGGCGTACGGAACACAATCATGGGGTAGGCCGGGCGGACCACGGTCTCGCCCGCGGCGGCCTGGGCCTGCGCGGTGGCCTTGATGTCACAAATCTCGTCAAAGACCTGCTCAAACAGGGCGGCAAAGCGCTCATGGATGCTTGCGTGGCTCTCGTCGTCAAAGCCGGCGATAAAGAAGTGCGGCTTATAGCCCATACCCTCAAAGAACTTGGTGAGCTCTTCGTCGGACACGCGGGCGAGGATGGTGGGGTTGGCGATCTTGTAGCCGTTGAGGTGCAGGATCGGCAGGACGATACCGTCGGTTGCCGGGTTCACGAGCTTGTTGGACTGCCAAGAAGTCGCGAGCGGGCCGGTCTCGGACTCGCCGTCGCCCACCACGGCCACGGCCAGCAGGCTCGGGTTGTCCATGACGGCACCGTAAGCGTGGCTGAGCGTGTAGCCGAGCTCGCCGCCCTCGTGGATGGAGCCGGGCGTCTCGGGCGCAAAGTGGCTCGGGATGCCGCCGGGATAGGAGAACTGGCGGAAGAACTTCTGCAGGCCGGCCTCGTCATTGGTGATGTCGGGGCGGATCTCGCGGTAAGTACCGTCGAGCAGCGACTGGACGGTGCCGGCGGGGCCACCGTGACCCGGGCCCATCAAGAAAATGGCGTTCTGGTTGTGATCGGCAATAAGGCGGTTGACGTGGCCGAACAGGAAGTTGATGCCAGGCGTGGTGCCCCAGTGACCAACCAGGCGATGCTTGACGTCCGGACGACCGAAGTCGCGCGCCTCGCCAGTCTTATCGTCGACAAAGTCAGCGCGCATCAGCGGGTTGGAGCGAAGGTAGATCTGACCGACGGACAGGTAGTTCGAAGCGCGCCAATACAGATCGACACCCTCGAGCTCGGAAGCCGGCACCTCGTGCCCCAGCTTTTGCCACGGCGTCCCCAGTGTTTTAGCCATTGTTTATGTCCCTTCGCTGCGCGGTCACCCTCCGATACGGCAACCATTCGTTGGGACTAGTATATTTGCTAAAACGTTTTATCATGGTGAAAAAACGTTTTACCATCTCTATCAAACACACCAATTGGCAAAACGCAACATTCACCTGCGGCATTGCCTGTCACAGATGCTCCACATTCAATCTTCTCGAATTGATAAACATGTTTAGTTGTATTTAGTAAGTTCTAGAACGCTGCCCTTCACAATGAGAGCAGGCTCCAGAACCACTTCTTCGGCACGCCTGCCGCCCTTGCCGGCAAGACGTTTGGACATGCAACCAAAGGCATGCTCGGCAAGCACGCCCGGATCCTGCTCGATCGCGGTCAGCGCCGGCTCAAAGAGAACGTCGGCAGCCGAGTTGTCATAGCTCACCACCGAGATATCGCCCGGGATGCTCTTCCCCATCTCGTGCAAGCGCTTGAGCAAACCGAGGGCGATGTTGTCCGAACTTGCGAACACGGCGGTGGCATCGGTTGCGAGCACCGCCTCCGAGGCCTCGTAGGCACTCGGAATGTAGTACTCGCTCTCGAACTCCAAGCGCGCGTCGATGGGCAGGCCAACCTCGCGCAGCGCGCGTTCATAGCCGGCAAGTCGTTTGCGACCCGTATTGGAGCGACGCGCGTTAACCAAGCAGGCAATACGGCGGTGGCCTTGCTCGATCAGATAGCGGGTGGCCATATAGCCGCCCATCTCGTGGTCGAACATCACCTTGTCGCACTCGAGCCCCTCAATGGCACGGTCGACCATTACGGCCGGGATGGGCAGGTGGCTGACTTCTTCGCGCAGGGCGCGGTCGTCGGAGAACTCGTCACCTACCACCAGGAAGACGCCATCAACGCCACGCGTCACCAGCTGGCGCAGCAGCTCCAGATCGTCATCGGCGCTTCCGCCCGAGCTGGTAATAAAAAGCGCGTAGCCGTCCTCGCGGCAGCGCTTTTCCAAGCTGCCGGCGAGCGAGGCGAAAAAGCGGCTCTCGATGTTGGGGACGATAAGGCCCAGGGTGCGCGACTCGCGCATGACCAGGCTGCGCGCGATCTGGTTGGGAACATAGTGATTGCGCGCCGCAACCTCCTTGATGAGTTTGCGGTTTTCTTCCGAGATGCGACAGGGCCGATTATTGAGAACAAGCGAGACCGACGAAGGGGAAAGCCCCACCTCTTGGGCAATCTGCTTGAGGGTGACTTTGTTGGCCATCTCGCTCCTTCCGGGTTTACGCGCAATCTCTTGAAAGTATAGCGACTGCCCCTCTACCTCGATGATAAACACTTTATCAATCCGGTGGACGGCAGTTTTATCGCCGCCAGCGCACCAAATACATCTGGGTGGGGTATATTGCAATCGATTGATGAGAACGACCACCAAAAGGCGGATATTCGTATGCACGAGAACGACTTTTTTAACGAGGACCTGCTGTGCGCGCTCGCTGGCGTTGCCGGCGAGGACAACGTGTTGATGAGCGAGCCCATGCGCGAGCACACCACGTTTAAGATCGGTGGCCCGGCCGATGTCTTTGTCACGCCCGATACCGAGCAGGGCCTCGTCGCCACGCTTGACACCTGCTATCGCTGTGATCTGCCGCTCACCATCGTGGGCAACGGCTCGGACCTGCTCGTCGGAGACAAGGGCATCCGCGGCGTCGTCGTGGCGCTGGGCGAGGGCCTCTCCGACATTACGGTCGACGGCACGCACGTCACGGCGGCAGCCGGCGCCCTGCTTTCCGATGTCGCCGCGGCAGCAGCCGAGGCCGGCCTCACCGGCATGGAGCCCATCTCGGGCATCCCCGGATCGGTCGGCGGCGCCTGCTACATGAACGCCGGTGCCTATGGTGCCTGCATGGCCGATGTGCTGGAGTCTGTGCGTGTCTACAAGCCCGCCCGCATGCTCGACGACGGCACCCGCGGCAGCGGCAACATCATCGAGTTCGATGTCGATGAGCTCAACCTGGGCTATCGCAAGAGCCGCATTGCCGACGACGGCTTCATCGTTCTTTCGGCCACCTTCAATCTCGCCCCGGGCAACGCCGCGATGATCAAGGCCGACATGGACGACTACCGCCAGCGCCGCGAGGACAAGCAGCCGCTCGACATGCCGAGCGCCGGCTCCACCTTCAAGCGCCCCGAGGGCTACTTTGCCGGCAAGCTCATCATGGACGCCGGCCTGCGCGGCCATGCCGTCGGCGGTGCGCAGGTAAGCGAGAAGCACTGCGGTTTCATCGTCAACGCTGACCACGCCACCGCCGCCGATGTCGACGAACTCATCCGCCACATCCAAACAACCGTCAAAGACCAATTCGGAGTAGACCTAGAACCCGAAGTCCACCGAGTAGGCGAATTCCTCTAACAAAGAAGGCCCCGAAAGGGGCCTTCGCCATATTTATTCAGATAAACCAGTCCGGTATGTGACGTATTGGACCCGAGAGGTCCATAGCTGCCCGAAAGACATTAGGTTGATCGCAAGTTCCGCACGAGCCGGAGAGCACTTAATGTGCTCTCCGTGCGAGCAGGACTGTCCAAGCAGGCAACCTAATGCCTTTCGGGCAGCCACGGACCAACTTACTTCAAACCGCAGTTACGACAGCACCACGCCGCCAAGCCAGCCCCAACGCACGCCAGAGCCAGTGCCATAGAAGCTAATAAACGAGTCAAGCGACTTAGACGTAATGGCGCCCTCGTTGCTCATAACGATGCCGCCGCCAACGTAGATACCCACATGACCGTAGATAAGACCCGGAGCACCCGTGCCGCTATGCGAGGAGTCGGCCACGATCATGCCTACCTGCAGCGCCGAGCGGTCGGAGCTATAGCACCAGGCGTTAAACATATCGCACGCGTTTCCGCCAAAGTAGCCAACGCCGGCGTTGCGGAAGACGTTGGTAACCCACGCTGCGCACCAATTCTGACCTGGCGAAGGCGTGGAGTAGCACGCGTTGACGACGGCTTGCTGCTTGCCCGAGCCGGCATTCTGCTGCGGAGTTCCGGGCGCATACGATCCACCGCCCGAGCTCGAACCACCCGAGTAGGAATTATTCTTGTTCGCGGCGGCCGCGGCAGCGGCGGCGGCTTTCCTGGCAGCCTCCTCGGCCTGGGCGGCAGCGAGAATCTCGGAATCGCGCTGAGCCATGAGCTCCTTGACGTCGTCGGAAAGACCGTTCAGCACGGTCTGGACTTCTTGCTGCTTGGCCTGCATATCCTGCATCTGAGCCGTCTGCTGGTCCTTGAGCTTCTCCAAGTCGGCCTTTTGTGCTTCGAGCTCGGTCTTCTGTGCGTCGAGCTCAGCCTGAATCGTCTGGATATCCTCGATGGCATCGCGGTCGCTCTTGTTAATCTTCTCAACGTAATGCGCGTTGGCGACGAGTTCCTCAAACGAGCCTGAGGCCAGCAGCAGCGACAGGATGTTCATGCCGCCGGACTTGTAGCTGGCGGCCACGCGATCGGAAAGATCGCCGCGTTTCTTTTTGAGCTCGGCCTTCTTCTCGTCAATCTGCGCCTGCGTGTCGTCGATCTGGCCCTGTACGCCCTCGATATCGTTGAGGGTCTGGGCATTCTTGCTGGCCAGCGCCGCGTATTCATTTGCGATGCTGTCGAGCTGGGCCTGAACCTCGTCGAGCTGGGCCTGGGCGGCATTCAGTTTATCGGTGGTTTCTTTGGAAGCCTCCGCCGCATGGGCGCGAGTGGGCAAGCCAAAAAGAACTGCCGCAGAAGCGGCGCCGAACAGGGCCTTGAGGGCGGTACGGCGCGAGAGCTCCTGGGAAAGGATGGAATCGCTGTTTGGTGACATATGTACTCCGTTACATGCTTATTTATATGTCGCTCAACTCATACATATTAGCGTACATATGGCGCGTCCCAACGATTTCCACGAACGGCAGGAAACTGCGAGGTCGACGGCTCGTAAGCAAATGCCAAAGATCAGGTTATGCGTACGCAAGCTCTTGTATGAGTACGTTAACATAATCCTCTGCTTTTCCTGCCGCATACGTTTTTGGAACAACTGTCTGCGCTATACTCCCCTGAAGAAGTGTTCCTGATTCGATAGGAGACTACATGTCCAAAGCACTCGACCCCAAAGACACCTGCGTCCTCGTTGCCGGTGGCGCCGGCTTTATCGGCTCGCACACCGTCGTTCAGCTGCTCGAGGGTGGCTACCAGGTCGTCATCGTCGATGATCTCTCCAACTCCAGCGCCGTCGCCGTCGACCGCGTCAAGACCATCGTGGGCGACGAGGCCGCCAAGAACCTCACCTTCTACGAGGCCAACGTGCTCGACCGCGATGCGATGAACAAGATCTTCGATACTCACCAGATCGACCGCGTCATCCACTTCGCCGGCTTTAAGGCCGTCGGCGAATCGGTGAGCAAGCCCGTCGAGTACTACCACAACAATATCGAGAACACCCTGGTGCTCATTGACGTCATGCGCAACCATGGCTGCAAGTCCATCATCTTCTCGAGCTCTTCGACCGTCTACGGCGATCCGGACAATCCGCCTGTCACCGAGGAAGACCCCAAGAAGCCCGCGACCAACCCCTACGGTTGGACCAAGTGGATGATTGAGCAGATCCTCATGGATGTCCACACCGCCGACCCCGAGTGGGACGTCGTGCTGCTCCGTTACTTCAACCCCATCGGTGCCCATCCGTCAGGCTTGATCGGCGAGGACCCCAAGGGCATCCCCAACAACCTGGTTCCCTATGTCGCCCAGGTCGCCGTGGGCAAGCTCGAGGCCGTTCAGGTCTTTGGCAACGACTACCCCACCCCCGACGGCACCGGCGTGCGCGACTACATCCACGTGTGCGACCTGGCATCTGGTCACGTTGCCGCCCTCAACTGGATGAACGGCAAAACCGGCGTCGAGATCTTTAACCTGGGCACCGGCACCGGCACCTCGGTGCTCGAGGTCGTCGCTGCCTTCTCCAAGGCGTGCGGCAAGGAACTGCCCTACGTGATTCGCGAGCGCCGTGCCGGCGATATCGCCGCCAACTGGTGCGATGCCTCCAAGGCCGAGCGCATGATGGGATGGAAGGCCCAGTACGATATCGCGGACATGTGCCGCGACAGCTGGAATTGGCAGAGCCATAACCCCAACGGCTTCGCCGACGCTGAGTAGCAAAAAACCTACATACCGTTCTTGCCCCGATCTCACGATGTGAGACCGGGGCTTTTTCATGGCGCGTAACCATTTACCGAAATACTTCCAACTTATTTATCTTACCTTTACATGTTTAAACAACATGTTCTACAATAGACGTATCGAATCAGAACACCGGCGGCGGGCTGCTCTTCCATCAGCAGGCTGACCCCACAACAAGAAGGTTGGAGCGCATTCATGGAGCGTGCAAGCGGCGTCCTCATGCCCGTCTCATCTCTGCCCGGACCATATGGAATCGGCGGCTTTGGCTGGAATGCCTACGACTTCGTCGATTTTCTTGCCTCGTGCAAACAACATTACTGGCAGATTCTCCCCCTTACGACAACGAGCTACGGCGACTCGCCCTATCAGTCGTTCTCGGCCCGTGCGGGCAACCCCAACTTCATCGACTTTGCCGAGCTTATCGAGGCAGGGTATCTTGAGCAGTGCGATATCGACGGTGTGTATCTGGGATCCGATCCCAGCAATGTCGACTATGGCGCCATCTTTGGTGGCCGTCGTCAGATTCTCGACCGCGCCGCCGAGCGCTTCGCCTCCGACAAGCCAGCCGATTTCGACGACTTTGTCCAGGCAAATGAAGACTGGCTCATTCCCTACTGCGAGTTCATGACCGTCAAAGAGGAGTGCGGACTCAAGGCCTTTTGGGAGTGGCCCGCAGAGCTGCGCACCCGCGGCGAAGCATCTGCCAAGGTCTGCGCCGCCCATCCCGCGCGCATGCTCTACCACCAGATGACGCAGTACTTCTTCGACCGCCAATGGAGCCGCCTCAAGGCATACGCCAACGAGCGCGACATCCTGATCATCGGCGACCTGCCCATCTACGTCTCGCGCGACTCCGTCGAGATGTGGGCAAGCCCCGAGCTCTTTAAGATCGACGCCGCCGGCAACCCCGTCAGTGTCGCCGGCACGCCGCCCGATCAGTTCTCCGCCACTGGCCAGTACTGGGGCAATCCCATCTATGACTGGGATGCCATGGAAGCAGACGGCTTCTCCTGGTGGGAAGGCCGCATCCGCGCCGCACTCAACATGTACGACGTTATCCGTCTGGACCACTTCCGTGGCTTTGAGGCCTACTGGGAGGTGCCGTTCTCCTCGCCCGACTCGTCCTACGGTTCGTGGACACAGGGTCCCGGCCTCAAGCTCTTCAAGACGCTCGGGGAGAAGCTCGGCACGCTGCCTATTATCGCCGAGGACTTGGGCTTCCTTACCCCCGGCGTCATCGATATGCGCGACACCTCGGGCTTCCCTGGCATGAAGATCCTGCAGTTTGCCTTTGAGGGCACCAACTCGTACTACCTGCCGCACAACTACATTGCCAACACCGTCGCCTACGTGGGCACCCACGACAACGAAACGGCGCGTGGTTGGTTTGAGGGAACGGCCACCCCGCGTCAGCGCGAGCAGGCAGCCCTGTACACCCATCAGCAGGCAGGCGAGTCCATAACCGACGCGCTCAACCGAACCATCGCCGCCAGCGTAAGCGACACGTGCATCTACACCATGCAGGACCTGCTCAACTTGGGCAATGAGGCGCGCATCAACACCCCTGCCACGCTGGGCGGCAACTGGACTTGGCGCATGCTCGACGGCGCCATCACCCGCGAGCTCGAGCACAAACTCACCGACTGGACCGAAACCTACTTCCGCATCCCGTCGGAAGCTGAAATCGAGCTTCCTCAATAGGAGCTACCGCGCCCGACCCCTCCCCACCGTGCGGACGCGCTTGCTTTTCCCGCGCGAGGCCACCCCAATCCCCTCGCGCGGGCTTCTTATGAATTGCAGACATGAAACAACCCATCACAGGAGGAAACATGCCCCAAATAAACCTCATGGAACTCGCCGAGCAGTCTTTTGGCGCCTCGCTCGAGCAGCTCGACGACCGTCGCATTTACAAGCTGCTGGTCAAGCTCGTGCAGGAGCGCTCTTCCGCCTGCCCACTCAACAATGGCAAGAAAAAGCTCTACTACATCTCTGCCGAGTTTTTGATTGGCAAGCTGCTCATCAACAACATGATCGACCTTGGCATCTACGACGAGGTTAAGGATCAGCTCACTGCCGCCGGTCACGACCTCAACAAGATTGAGGAGTTTGAGGTCGAGCCGTCGCTGGGCAACGGTGGCCTGGGCCGTCTGGCCGCATGCTTCCTGGATTCCATCGCCACGCTGGGCCTTACCGGAGACGGTGTGGGCCTCAACTACCATTACGGCCTGTTCCGCCAGCGCTTTGTCGATAAGCAGCAGAAGGCCGTCCCCGATGAGTGGCTTGGCGAGCAGGACATCCTGGTCGATGACGACCGCTCCTACACCGTTGAGTTTGACGGTTTTGCCGTCACCTCCAAGCTCGTCAACATCGATGTGCCTGGTTACGGCCAGCCCACCAAGAACCGCCTGCGCCTGTTTGACCTGGCAAGTGTCGACGATGGCCTGGTCCCCGGCAGCTCCATCGACTTCGATAAGACCGAGATCGCCAAGAACCTCACCCTGTTCCTCTATCCGGATGATTCCGACGAGCAGGGCCGCCTGCTTCGCATCTACCAGGAATACTTCATGGTGAGCAACGCCGCCCAGCTCCTGATCGACGAGGCCATCGAGCGCGGCAGCAATCTGCACGATCTGGCCGACTACGCCGTGGTCCAGATTAACGACACGCACCCCACCATGGTCATCCCCGAGCTCATTCGCTTGCTCACCACCGAGCACGACATCGAGTTTGACGAAGCCGTGGCCATCGTACGCTCCATGGTCGCCTACACTAACCACACGATTCTTGCCGAGGCGCTCGAGAAGTGGCCGCTCACCAGCCTGCAGAAGGTCTCCCCTGCCATCGCCGACATTATCGTCAAGCTCGATGAGATCGCAAAGGCCGAGCACGACGACCCGCGCGTCGCCATCATCGACGAATACGACACCGTCCACATGGCCCACATGGACATCCACTTTGGCTTCTCCATCAACGGCGTAGCCGCACTCCATACCAAGATTCTGGAGGACACCGAGCTTCATCCGTTCTACGAGATCTACCCCGAGAAGTTCTCCAACAAGACCAACGGCATCACCTTCCGCCGCTGGATCCAGGGAGCCAACCCCGCGCTTGCCAGCCTGCTCGACGATGTGATCGGTAGCGATTGGCGCAGCACCGGCGACTTGAGCAAGCTCGCCGACTTCGCCGACGATAAGAGCATTCTTGAGCGCTTGGCCGCCACCAAGGCCGAAGCCAAAACCATCATGCGCGAGTTTATGGCGCTCGAGCAGGGCGTGACGATCCCCTCTAACGCCATCATCGACGTCCAGGTCAAGCGTATCCACGAGTACAAGCGCCAGCAGATGCTCGCGCTCTACATCATCTGGAAGTATCTCGACATCAAGAACGGTAACAGACCTAAGCACCCCGTCACCATCATCTTTGGCGGCAAGGCAGCGCCTGCCTATACCATCGCCCAGGACATCATTCACCTGATCCTGACGCTGTCGCAGTGGATTGCAAACGACCCCGACGTGGCGCCCTACCTGCAGGTTGTCATGATCGAGAACTATAACGTCACCGCCGCCGAGCGCGTGATCCCCGCCGCTGACATCTCCGAGCAGATCAGCCTGGCCTCCAAGGAGGCAAGCGGCACCTCCAACATGAAGTTCATGCTCAACGGCGCCCTAACCCTGTGCACGCTCGACGGTGCCAACGTGGAGATTGCCGAGCTCGTGGGCGACGAGAACATCTACACCTTTGGTGCCTCGTCCAAGCAGGTCGAGCAGCTCTACGCCGACGGCACCTACGATGCCGGCGCACTCTACCGCAAGCCCGGCATCAAACTGCTGGTGGACTTCATCACCAACCCCGCCTTTATGGCGACCGGCAACGCGGAGCGCCTGCAGCGTCTGCACGACGACATCAAGGGCAAGGACTGGTTCATGGCCCTACTCGACATTGAGGAGTACATCCAGACCAAGGAGCGCGTGCTGGCCGACTACGAGGACCAGGACGCTTGGATGCGCAAGGCGCTCATCAATATCGCCAACGCCGGCACCTTCTCGTCCGACCGTACGATCTCCCAGTACAACGACGAGATCTGGCACCTGAGCTAGCTCATTCCCCTTACCCATCCTCTTCAGAAACGGAGTCGTGGCAACACGGCTCCGTTTTTTGTGCCCGCACGTTACCCTGTGACCCGACTCTGCCAAACAATCTCGATCTGTAACAACTAGCCAGCAGAATTGGCACCGCCCGTTACAGAACGAGACAATCAAAACCGTCCATCTGAGTTCATCTCAATCTGTAACATCTGGCACCTAAAATTGGTTCTTCCTGTTACAGATCGAGACAAACGGAATCGTCCCGCAGCAATATCTCAATCTGTAACATCTAACGTCCGAAATCGGCCCCACCTGTTACAGATCGAGACAAACGACCGGCAAGACAGCCCCAACACAAAGAAAGGCTCCCCTCTCGCCCAGTGGACGGGAGGGAAGCCTTATATGTGACCGCGGCAAAAGGATGGCAATACCGCAGTCGCCCAAAGGGAGGGCCTGGATGCACCGGGCCTAGATAAGGTTCTTGCCAGAGACCTTATCGAAGAGGTGGGTCGCATTCTTCTCGAACTTGAACCAGATGGGGTCGCCCGCCTTGAGCGCGCCCTTTGTCTCGAGGTCGACGACGGGGATAATCAGGACAAACTGGCCGTCGGGAGCGGTCACGTGGACATGCTCGGTCGAGCCCATGAGCTCGGTCACCTCGACGGTGCCCTGGAGCGCACCCTCCTCGCCCTTGTCGGCAAGCAGGATCTGCTCGGGACGCACGCCGGCCGTAATCTCCTTCACGTCGCCGCCGTCCCAGTTGAGGGCAAGCTGTGCGCAAGTCTCGGGGGCGAGCGCCACGTTCATATCCTCGGTCTTGACGGTAAAGCCGTTGCCCGAGCGCACCAGCTGGGCATCGAAGAAGTTCATCTGCGGCACGCCGATGAAGCCGGCGACGAAGATGTTCGCGGGATGGTTGAAGACCTCCTGCGGCGTGGCGATCTGCTGGACGACGCCGTCCTTCATGACCACGATACGGTCGCCGAGGGTCATAGCCTCGGTCTGGTCGTGGGTAACGTAGATGAAGGTACCCTTGATCTCGTGACGCAGCTTAATGAGCTCGGCGCGCATCTGGTTACGCAACTTGGCGTCCAGGTTGGACAGCGGCTCGTCCATCAGGAAGACCTTGGGGTCACGCACGATGGCGCGGCCGATGGCGACGCGCTGACGCTGACCGCCCGAAAGCGCCTTGGGCTTACGGTCGAGGTACTCGGTAATACCCAGGATCTCGGCAGCGGAGCGGACCTTGCGGTCGATCTCGTCCTTGGGGACTTTCTTGAGCTCAAGCGTAAACGCCATGTTCTCGTACACCGTCATGTTGGGGTACAGAGCGTAGCTCTGGAACACCATGGCGATGTCGCGGTCCTTGGGAGCGACGTCGTTGACGCGCTTGCCGTCGATGAGCACGTCACCCGAGGTGATGTCCTCCAGGCCGGCGACCATGCGCATCGTCGTGGACTTACCGCAGCCAGAGGGGCCAACGAGGACGATGAACTCCTGGTCGTGAACGGTGAGGTTAAAGTCCTCTACAGCGAGCACACCGTCCTCGGTAACCTTGAGGTTGTGCTTCTTCTCCTCGGCCTTCTTCTTTTTGCCAAAGAAGCCCTTCTTTTTTGACTCGTTGTTGGGATACACCTTCTGAACATGTTTGAGAACGATCTCGGCCATGTCTTTACCTTTCGATACGCGGCGCCGCGATGAGGGGCGCCGCCAAAACTTGCAAAACAGTTACGGCATCAGCCCTTGACGGCACCTGCCACCACACCGTCGATGATGTACTTCTGGCAGAAGATGTACATGATGACGATGGGGACGACGACCATCATGATGCAGGCCATCATGGGGCCAAGCTCGACATGGCCATAGCCGCCACGGAAGTACTGGATCAAGATAGGAATGGTCTTGTACTTGGTGGAGTCGAGCGTAAGGTAGGGCAGCAGGTAGTCGTTCCAGACCCACATGGTCTCGAGGATGCCGACCGAAAGATAGGTGGGCTTCATGATGGGAAGGACGATCTTAAAGAACACCTGGACCGGGTTGCAGCCGTCGATCATGGCCGCTTCCTCAATCTCGAGCGGGATGTTCTTGACAAAGCCGGCGAACATAAAGACCGCCAGGCCCGCACCAAAGCCCAGATAGATGAAGCAGATGTTGAACGGCGTGTTAAAGCCGATGCGGTCCGCGAGGTTGGACAGCGTGAACATGAGCATCTGGAAAGGCACGACCATCGAGAAAACGAACAGGTAATAGAAGAAGTTCGAAATCTTGCTGTTGACGCGCACCACGTACCAAGCGCACATGGAGCAGCACACCAAAATCAGCACGACCGACGTGACCGTGATGATGAGCGAATACATAAACGCCGAAGCAAAGCCCTGCTCGTTCAGGGCGTGCACGTAGTTTGCAAGGCCGTTAAACGTCTCGGGCGTGAGCAGATCGAACGCCGTAGTGGTGCTGATTGCAGTCCCCTTCTTAAAGGAATTGAGTGCAATCATGAACACGGGGTAGATCCACGCGAGCGACAGGATCGTAAAGAAAATCGAGAGCGCGCGGTTGATAGCCTTATCGCGTTTCATTACTGCTGCACCTCCTTGGACCTCGTGGCCTTAAGCTGGATCATGGAAATAGCGACGACCAGGATGCAGAAGATGACTGCCTTGGCCTGGCCAATGCCCTGCCACGCGATGCCAGCGCGCGAATAGAACGTGTTGTAGATGTTCAGGGCGAGCATCTCGGTGGAGTGCGCAGGGGCGCCACCGGTAAGGGCGAGGTTCTGGTCGAACAGCTTAAAGCCGTTGGTAATGGACAGGAACAGGCAGATAGTAATCGTCGGCATCAGGTTAGGGATCTTAACCTTCCAAAACGTCTGCCATGCCGTAGCGCCGTCGACCTTGGCGGCCTCGATGTAGTCGGACGGAATGGACTGCAGACCGGCGATGTAGATAATCATCATGTAGCCGACCTGTTGCCACAGGGTCAGGATGATAAGGCCCCAGAAGCCAGCGGCAGAGTTAAGGGCGATGAGCTGGGCACCCACGTTGGAGAGCAGGCAGTTGATCAGAATCTGCCAGATGTAACCCAGCACAATGCCGCCGATCAGGTTAGGCATGAAGAAGATCGTACGGAAAATGTTGGTTCCCTTGAGTGCCTTGCGGGTGAGCGCCTGCGCGATGGCGAGGGCGATCACGTTGATGAGCACCGTCGACAGGAAAGCAAACGCCACGGTAAAGAAGAACGACGTGGAGAACTGCGGGTCCGTCAATGCGCGCACATAATTCTCGATACCGACGAAGTGCGTGTTATTGATGGTAATAAACTGGCAGAACGAGAGATAGAAACCCTGGATAAAGGGAATCACGAACCCGATCATAAACGCCAGGCACGTGGGCAACATAAAGAGCGGCCACCAGCGCTTGAGTGCTTTGCCCATAGAAGGGTCCTTTCAATATGCAGGGGGCGGGCAAACCAACGTCTGCCCGCCCCCCTGTCGCTAATCAGATATCTCGGGCAGCAACTGCTTACTCGGAAGCAGCCTTCTCGGTCTTCCAGCCGTCGACGAAGGCATTCTTAACGTCGTCCCACTTGCTGTTGTCGGCAGCGTAGGCAATCAGAGCCTGCTTGAGGTTCTTCTTCCACTCCTCAGAGGGGATGTAGACGAAGTCCCAAGCGACGGTCTTCTTGCCGTCCTTGGCCATGGCAACGGCCTGTTGCGAGAAGACGTTGTTGGTGTCCTTGGCGCTCTTGAACGGGGCGGTCAGACCCATCTTGTCGGCGATAATCGAGGTGGCTGCGTCAGAGGTGACGCACCAGTACATGAAGTCCTCGGTGGCCTTCTGGGCATCCTCGGAAGCCTGGGAGCTCACGCACCAGTAGTTCTCGCCGCCGGAGCACAGGCCCTGGTTCTCCTCGCCATCGACGCCGATGTAGATCGGCAGCATGCCGAGCTGGTCGTCGGTCATGCCAGCCTTGGTGAGGTCGGCATAGGCCCAAGAGCCGTTCTGGTAGAAGACGGTCTTGCCGGTTGCGAACTCGTTGGTGGCGTCGTCGCCGGTCTTGGAGGCAAGCTGCGAAGGATCGCAGGTGGAGTCAGTGATGTACAGGTCGAAGATCTGCTTAAAGTTGTCGAGATACTCGCCCTTGATCTCGTCGTCCTCCTGGTTGTGCTCCTTCTCGAACTCGTAGTAGAGCGGGAGGTTGGCGAGGTGGGTGGTGTAGCGCCAGCTGGAGGAGTCATCCATACCGGCGGAAGTGAAGGCACCGTCAATGCCGAGCTCGTCCTTGCGGGCCTGGATGTCATCGGCGCAAGCCTTCAGCTTGTCGAAGGAGTTGATGTCCTCGGCCTTATAGCCGGCCTTCTCGAGGAGCTCCTTGTTGTAGATGATGCCGTAGCTCTCCTGAACCCAGTCGATGCCCAGATCCTGGCCGTCGGACTGCAGCGCTAGGGAGTCGTCGATGAGCTCACCGCGGACCTTGGTGTCGGACAGATCGGCGCAGTAGTCCTTCCAGTTCTTAAGACCGGTGGGGCCGTTGACCTGGAACAGCGTTGGAGCGGAGCTCTTAGACATCTCGGACTTGAGCTTCTCCTCGTAGGTGTTGGAAGCGGCGGTCACGATCTTGACCTCGACGCCCTTCTCCTCCTTGTAGGCCTTGGCGATCTCCTTCCACTCCTTGTCGACCTCGGGCTTGAAGTTAAGGAAGTAGACCTCGGCAGCATCACTAGAAGCAGAGGAGCCAGAGCCGGCAGAACCGCCGCAGCCCACGAGGCCCAGACCAAAGACTGCGGCCGCGGAACCAGCGAAGCCCAGGAACTGCCTTCTGCTCATTTCGTTCTTCATTACAATCCACCCTTTCACACCGTGGCGACACCCTTTGTCGCCGCCTTCGGAGATTGGCTTGGGGACGAAACCCCTTTCGCTGATTTGTACAATACGCTATTTGGCTAGTTGTTTGAACAAGTTTTACTAGAGTGGTAGAAAATCATCGGTGAACGGTTATTTCAACTTGATACTTGACAAGTTTTGTATAAACAATTATTTGTTATCGAATGCAGAGAAAACGCCCGGTCAAGCCGATGCATCGTCGGTTTGACCGGGCGTTTTCTCTTTGAGGGCTTGAGTCTCGTCAGGCTGCGAGCTAGCCGGCTATCGCTTGGAGTTGACGCGGTAGTGGAAGATCTCAGGATGCGTGCGGGCATGCGTGACCTCGAACAAGATGCCATCCGAGGTGTACGACTGGCTCTCCATGACGGCAACGCAGTTGTATTTGCCGAGGTCCAAGTAGCTGCAGTCCTCATCGTTGGCAAGCTCGACGCTCACCGTACGGCGACTCGCCATCACCTTGACGCCGCGCTTGTGCTCCAGATAGTTGTAGATGGACTTTGCGGCAATCTCGGGCGTCAGGCCCTTGGCAATCGACTCTAGGAAGTAGCCGTGGTCCACCTGGCGAGCACTGCCGTTAAGGCTGCGGACACGCACCACGCGAATGAGCTCCTCGCCCACCTTAAAGCCCAGGCGGCGGGAGAGCTGTTCAGTGCAGACCAGATGTTCAAAGGACTTAACATCCGTCGATGCAACGGCGTTGTTGCGCTTTGCGAATTCGGCAAACGACTCGACTTCCTCGAGTGCGCCGAGTATATCGGTCTCACCTTTGAGCCAGATGACACGCACGCCCTTGCCGTGAATGGGTTGCACGTACATCTCGTCGGCCAGCATGGCAAGTGCTCGGCGGACGGTATTGCGGGTGCACCCGAACTCCGCGGTCAGCTCGGCCTCGGTTGGCAGCATCTCCTGAAACGCATAGGTTCCATTAATGATGCGCGAGCGTATTTCTCGGTAGATTCCCTCGTATATCGCTTTTGGCATTGTTTCACCTCTACATTTTCACTTCTGGCTTGGCACAATAGCATTTCTTGAAGTTGTTCAAACCGATTATCGGCAAAGCGACAGGATTTAACCGTTGACGGTTTCTGTCGCGCCCAAACCGGTTTCGCTCAAAACTGCCGGTACGACAATCGTCTGGTCCTCTACAATGATTCCATTGTTTAAACGTTTCACCACGCGCAACGCGCCTCGATATTCGGGAGGCAGAACATGCTGCAAAAAATCCAACGCTTTGGCGGGGCAATGTTCGCGCCCGCCATGTTGTTTTCCATATCGGGCCTTATGGTCGGCGTCTCCGCCCTCGCAACGTCTGCGGATATCGTCGGCGACCTCGCCGTATACGGAACCCCTTGGTACGTTTTTTGGACTATCATTCAGCGCGGCTCGTGGACAGTCTTTAAACGCCTTCCGCTCCTTTTTGCCGTAGCACTGCCTATCGGCCTTGCCCAAAAACAACCGGCACGCTGCTGCCTCGAGGCGCTCGTGGCCTATTTTGCCTACTGCTTCTTTTTGAGTGAGATCATTAAGCTGAGCGGCGACAACCTTGGGCTTAAGTATCCGTCGTCTTTGACCCCCGCCAGCGGCATCACCATCATCGATGGCATCAAGACGCTCGACACCGGCATTATCGGCCCGCTGGCGGTGTCGGCAACCGTCGTCGCCGTCCATGACCGCTTCTACGATGCCAAGGTTCCCGATTGGCTCGGCACCTTCTCGGGCTCCTCGCTGGTCTACCTCATCAGCTTTTTTGCCGTGCTCGCCCTTGCCGCCATCTCGGCCGTCATCGTGCCCTTCGTATACGCAGCGACCGAAACACTGCGCCATGCACTTGTGGGCGTCGGCCCCTTCGGCGTGGGTATCTTTGTATTTTTGGAGCGAGCACTCGAGCCCATGGGGCTGCACCACCTGCTCTACATGCCGATCTACTACGACAACCTGGTCATTAACGACGGCATCTACGCCACGTGGACCAACTTGCTTCCCATCCTGTCGCACAGCACGCGCCCCCTCAATGAGCTTGCGCCGTGGGCTGGTTTCACCGCCACCGGCTGGGTCAAACTCTTTGGCCTTCCCGCCATCGCCGCAGCGTTCTACACCACCGCCAAGCCCGAACGCCGTGCTGGCCTCAAGGCCATCCTTGTGCCCGCCATCGTCGCCTCGGTAGTCTGCGGCGTCACCGAACCGCTCGAGTTTCTCTTTATGTTCACCCATCCCGGGCTCTTTTTGCTCTACGCCGTCCTATCTTCCTGCCTCGCCATGGCCATGAACTTCTTTGGCATCGTCGGCATCTTCTCGGGCGGCCTCATGGAGATGGCTGCCTTCAACTTTATCCCGCTCATGCGGACGCATGCCGGCTCTTACCTTTTGGCGCTCGGAATCGGACTCATCTTTAGCGCCATCTTCTTCTTGAGCTTTCGAGGCCTTATCCTGACCTTTGGCCTTAAAACCCCGGGACGCGAGGACCATATTGCCAGTAGCGCGGCGCTCTCGCGCTTGACGGGAGGCAACGTTGACGAAAAGCGCTCCTCCAAGACCAGCGCTTCCGAAAGCCAGGCATCGCAAGATCATCTGCTCGCCGAGCAGGTTGTAGCGCTTCTGGGCGGCGCCTCGAACATTGTGGGCGCAACCAACTGCGCCACGCGGCTGCGTGTCGAAGTCGTAGACCCTTCTGTCGTGGCGGACAACGCGGCCTTTGTCGCAGTGGGCGCCAAGGGCCTCATCGTCACCGGCAAGACAGCCCAGGTGATCATCGGCGTCTCGGTTCCCCGTGTCAAAGAGCACTTTGATCAGGTTATGGGGCTCGAACCAGGTTTTGCGCCCGCCATCTCGCCTTCTCATGCTGTCGACGCCGCCCAAAATCATGGAGATATCTGCTTCTTTGACATCGACGGTACGCTCGCCTGGCAAGATCCCAAACTTGTCCAAGAGCTTCCCGAGGGCGAGCGAGACCTTTCCCCCTATCCTAATGAAACGGTTGCGCAGGCAATTCGCGCGTTTGTCGCCAACGGCAACAAGGCTTTTATCTGCACGGGGCGCGCCCTCAGCTGCATCCATCCCAAGCTGCTCGACCTGCCGTGGGCGGGCGTCGTCTGTCTCGCGGGCGGTTACGCCGAACTCGAGGGGCGCATCGTGCGCAATGCAGCCATAAGCCCCGGTCTGCTACAACGTCTCGCCCCCTATCTCGAGCAATCGGGTGAAGAGATTCGCTTTGAAGGCCTTAATCGAGTCGTGCGCATGAGTGCGGACGCGCCCGAGGCACCCGGATACGCACGCACCTCTGGCGATGCCGTCACGCAACTTAAGCACTACAACGCCTATAAGATCCTTATGTCCACACCACTCGCCAACCGCATCGCTCAGGATAAAGAGCTTGGACCCCTGCTCTGCTTTAATGAGCTCGAGCTTGAGGTCACAGAAATCTCGCCTCGCGAGTGCACCAAACGAGCTGGAATCGAGGCCGTGCTTGACGCCCTGGGGCCAGACCACGGCACCGTGTATGGTATTGGCGACGCGAGCAATGACATCGCCCTTATGGAGACGGTCGACGTTGGCATCGCCATGGGCAACGCGCCGGACTTCCTCAAGGAAAAGGCCAACTATGTAACCGACAGCATCGACCACGACGGCGTCGTCACCGCGCTCGAACACTTTGGGCTTATCTAGCCGAGCCCCTACCACATGCGCGGCCACATGACCCAATCGTCTTCAACCGCCGCGCTCGACGCCCCAATGTGGCAATATGTTGTCTGCATAATGCAACGATGCAACCTCAGAAAGAATGCGAGAGCCCGTGTCTAGTCCGTTTACCAGCTTTTTAGCCCAGCACTTTGACCAGATTAACGACTATCTGGCCACGTTCTTTGACGGACAGGCGACTTCCGCCGATATCGAGCGCTACCTGTATACCCCGCTCTCGACATTTACGGCAAACGCCGGCAAGCGCCACCGCCCGCTTATCTGCATGCTCGCCGCAACCGCAGTGGGCGGTAGCTTTGAGAGCGCCCGCAGCGCCGCGGCAGCCATCGAGCATTTCCAGTCGGGCGCGCTGATCCACGACGACATCGCCGACAACGGACAGCTTCGTCGAGGCAAGCCCTGCATGCACCTTACCGAGGGCACGGGCCTTGCCATCAATTGTGGCGACCTAGCGCTCACCATGGTCACCAAGACGGTTCTCGACGACCCCACGCTGGAGTCCGACGTGAAGGTGCGCGTGCTCCACGAGCTTACCGAGATGATCGTCCGCACCATCGAGGGCCAAGCGCTCGACCTGGGTTGGGTCCGTGATGAGCGCTTTGATATCTCGGTTGATGACTACCTGGACATGGCGACGCACAAGACCGCGTTTTACAGCGGAGCAACGCCACTTGCCGCCGGAGCCATTATTGGCGGCGGCAGCGATGAGCAAATCGAGGCGCTGCGCACCTTTGGCCTGCACACCGGTCTTGCCTTCCAAATCCAGGACGACCTGCTCAACCTTGTTGGCACCAAGGAAACCGCCAATAAGGACTTCCGTACCGACATCACCGAGGGCAAGCGTACGCTCGTCGCCGTACACGCCCTCTCTGATGAGCGCCACCACAACGAGGTCGAGGCGATTCTTTCCTCGGGCACCGATGATCCCGCGCAGCTCGCACGCGCCGTGGAGATCTTCCAGGAGACCGGCTCCATCGATTACGCCCACACCTACGCGCTGGACCTGACCGCTAAGGCCAAGGCCGCCATCGAAGGCGTCGAGCTCGACCCGCATGCACGCGAGCTATTCCTCTCCATGGCAGATTTCTTTGTGGAGCGCCTTAACTAGCGGGGGTTATAAAACCTGTCAGCAGCGTATTTGGGTACAACTTGCTACACTGTTGAGTGCATGTTTATGCATCCCTTTGCGTTGTCTATCCGACACACGCTCAAATAGTACGAATGGTACGCCGAAAGGGGTTCGTTCATGGAACCTATTACTACGGGCATGCAGGGAGCAGCCGTCGAGGACGTCCAGTCCCGCCTTCTGCAGCTCGGCTATACAATCGACGACGCCGAGGTCGCCGACAAGCGCTTTGGCACCACCACCGAGCAGGCTGTTGGCACCTTTAGGCTCGATAGCGGCCTTGCCGCCGGCAGCGCCGTCGATATCCCCTGCTGGAGCGCCCTGGTAGACGCCTCGTATAAGCTGGGCGACCGCACCCTCTATCTGCGCATGCCCAATTTCCATGGCGCCGATGTGCAGGCCCTGCAGCGCGCTCTGAACGTTTTGGGCTTTGCCTGCGGCGAGGACGACGGCTACTTTGGCCCGCATACCGAGGCCGCCCTGCAGCAGTTCCAGGAAAATGTCGGTCTGTTTGCCGACGGCATGGCCTTCCAGGACACCTACGCCTACATCAACCGCCTGCACCATGTGTGGGAGGGTAAGCCCTCGGTCACCGAGGCCGAGTCGCGTATCGGTTTTGCCCGTGCCGCCAATGTGCTTGAGCGCTTTCAGATTGCCGTTATCGGCGAGGACCCCATCGCACGCAGCGTTGCGTCGCGCATGTGGAATATCGCCACGGCAACGACCGACAACAGCGGCATGATGCTCTGCGACTCCGAGGTCCCAACCGACGTTGACCTGGTGCTCGAAATCGCAAGCGACGAGCTGCCCGCCGACGCCGCACCGCGCGCCACGATTGCCCTCGCCGAGTGCCACAACCTGGCCCAGCGCATCCGCACCGCCAATGTCGCCGCGCAGCAGAAGCCGGCTCGCATTCGCATTGAGCTCACGGGCATGACGCGCTACAACGGCACCTTCACGGCCAGCGACGCGCAGACGCTCGCCGTACGCCTGCTCGATGGCGTTTGCGATGCCCTCGCAGATTAGGTAAACTAGACGAGTTGCTTTTGGGCAACACCACACATTGGGACGTAGTTCAACGGTAGAACTCCGGTTTTTGGTGCCGGCTGTTGGGGGTTCGAATCCCTCCGTCCCAGCCATTAAAATTGAGCGCCCTGAGCCCATAACGGCCCAGGGCGCTTTCTTGTGGGCAAGCGGAGGGATTCGAACCCGCAAGGGTGCGGAGCTGAGGAAACGCGAAGCGTTTTCCAGCGCAGCACGCAAGGAGCGGGGCACGGCCGCCGAAAAGGCGGACGCAGAATCCCTCCGTCCCATATCAGCAACGGGCTCCCTGCATCTCGACTTTCCAGCCAAACCGGCACTTAGGGACGTTCCTAAAGTGCCGGCCATATCTTCTCGTGCAGGACGAGAAGTTGAAGTAGATTTTCAGGCATTTCCAAAAAATCCACCTCCAAAAGAGCGGCGCCCCAAGCCCATTAGGACCAAGAGCGCCTTACATCTAGAAAATATCAGCCCAGTTCCGAAAAGCGAGCCGCTTGCAATAACCAAGTGCCGTGTGGCCCCGGCGGGCCGGGCATTAAGTTTGTCGCGAGTTCCGCACGCAAAGAAGGCCACTTAATGTGGCCTTCGTCTTGCGCAGGACTG
>ERZ838118.1980-NODE-1980-length-23169-cov-5.572121_pt1 | contig 23169 bp, 14 predicted proteins | sample MGYA00519863_ERZ838118 | MGnify/ENA primary metagenome ERZ838118 (study PRJEB31850, sample SAMEA3708827) | human gut metagenome | biome: human gut; feature: human-associated habitat; material: faeces | place: China | collected 2014 ...
TGACAGCTCGCTGGCAGGTTTATGAATGTAAGAAATGCAAGGCTGAACTGTTACGACAATTCAGATAAAAATGGCAAAACAGGCAATACAATGAACTTGTTCATTGTATTGCCTGTCATATTTTTATATTGGAACTTTTACCAAACAATAACATTTATTATCGCTGTTACTTTATTGGATTTTTAGTTCCAAAACAAGTTTTATAAAATTTTGCTATTTAACGGTAACTTTAATCGTCTTAGATGCCGCCTTATACTTAGAAGTCTTTTTACTTGTTATCTTAATGGAAACCTTTCCCTTTTTCTTAAGTGCTTTTATCGTGAGTTTATTCTTCTTAAATTTAACTTTAACAATCTTTGCATACTTCTTTGAAAGTTTTGCCATTGAAAGTTTTGCTTTTGAGTTCACTGAAACTGAAAGTTTAACAGTTTTCTTTCTCTTAACGGTTACGGAAGATACTTTCTTCTTTCCTTTCTTAACCGTAATGGTTGCTCTCTTAAGCTTCTTTGTTGCCGGTTTCTTTGTCGGTGCCGCCGTCGGAGTCTGTTCAGGCTCTGTGCTTGGCGATACTGATGGTGTAACAGCCGGTTCATTGCTTGGTGACACCGTCGGCTCTGCCGATGGGTTTGTCGTTGGTTTCTGTGTAGGTACTTCTGTCGGTTTTACTGTCGGAGTCTGACTTGGCATATTTGTCGGTTTTGTTGTTGCTGACGAACCCGGTGCAGGAGTCTGACTTGAAGCCGGTTTCTGCGATGGAGTAACCGTCGGAGTTACTGTTGGAGTAGGGGTAGGTGTTGAAACCACTGCGTTTTTATTCCACACGGCATATAAACTTATAGTTCCACCTGTCTCCGCAAGCTTCTTATCAATGCTTTGTTCATCATTATATATAACTGTTCCATTTGCTGTTTCTGCCCAGCCTGCAAATGTATATCCGGTTCTTGAAAACCTACACTTACTAAGTTTGAACTTAGTATTATTTAATGCTGACTGATTTGACATTGAGCCACTTCCGCCATTTGAGTTAAACTTAATTGTAAACCGATGCGTATCCTCCCATACCGCATACAATATAACTGTCCGATTTTTTTCTGCAAGGTCTGTTAAAATTTCCTGTGCATTTTTGTATAAGACAATTCCATCTTTTGTTGTTGCCCATCCGCTAAACTTATAACCGCTGCGAACATATGTGTTTTCTATAAGTCGTATTCCACAGCCTGGTTTTCCATACTGTAAAATCTCCTCTCCCGCAGCTCCATTTGCATTGTATTTTACAGTATATGAATCTTCTTTCCAAACCGCATACAATACAACCGCCTCTGTTGCTTCTGCAAGATTTTTTACACTCTGCTCATCCTTATAGTCAACTGCTCCATCAGGAGTTTTAGACCATCCGATAAATTCATATCCGTCGCGAGTAAATTCGTTCTTTTTGAGCTTCTGCGACTCATCAACAGTAAATTCCTGTGTTTCTATAGTCGTTCCTGCTGCTACATGATTAGGACTGTAACATACTGAATATTTTTGGCTTGCAGCTGCTTCATAGATACGGACATTATCAAATCCTGCAACACCCTGATATCTTCCACTCAGATACCATAATCCTTTCACATCTGAGATACTGCTCATTGCAATATCCATTGTCTTAAGTGTCTTTCCTGATGCATCCGTTATATCTAATGTGACCTTTTTGTTGGTCTTATCAACAGTCGTCTTAAAATGTGTCCATGTATTCTTTGCAATAGTTACTGTATCTGTCTTTGCTGTTGAAGCCGTACTTCCTGATGAAATCTTCCAATTTGTGGAATTTGTTGTGTCTAAACTCCACAGATATGAAGTATTTGCCAACGCACTATTTGTCTTATTATAATCTGACGCAGCCAATGCCATCTGCGAAGCCTGACCATTTCCAGCCGTAAGCTTTGTATCAAACTCAACTACATATTTGTCAGGCAATGTAACATTTCCAAATGAAGTGTATGCACTTCTTGAGTTCTGTGCTCCCGGTGCAAACTGCACATACCCCTTATATGCATCGTCACTCTCACCTGCTAATGTAAGCGAGTTCTGTGCACTTGTTGATGTCCATCCTGCCGTCTTTGCATCCGTATCTGCATTATAATTCTTGAAGAATATACTCTGCTGCTGCATGGCTTTTTCCTGAATCTGCTCAGCATTTTTTGAATTGACAAGTTCTTCCTTTTCTGAATTATATAATGCTGCAACATCACCTATATTCAATGCCCTGCTGTAAATTCGTACATTATCCATATATGCCGGAGCCGAACCCCAGAAAGAGCCGTGTCCAAGATAAAACTTATCTGATGATGAAATGACACTAAGCATATCCTCGGCAGCATCTGCATATGATGAACCTGCATATAATGTATATTTAGATTTATCGCATACAAACTTTCCATCAACATATATTCCAAAATTACTCTTTCCAAGTGATACTGTTACATAGTGCCACTGATTTGTCGAAATATTCCCTGTAGTTTTGTCAGCCCTATTAAAATCAAACCACTTATTGATTCCATTCACCGTTCCGTTATATCCAAGATATGCATTCGGAGTAAAAAATACTCTGCCGTCTTTTGAATCAGATGAATCAGTATCATAAAAGCTCCAGAGTGCATCCCACAAATCTTCACTCGGACAATTTACCCACTGTGAAACAGTCACTCCACTTAATGTTTTTCCTTTTAACGGATTACTAAATTCTGTATAACTTTCATTTCCATTAGCACCAAATCCCTGGTTTAATACATTTCCGCTTCTGTCCTTATTATATTCAATAGTAGGAGTAGTTCCTGAACCGCGTTTTTTCGCTGTACCTGTCTGAGTCGTATCAGCTTCATTTCTAAGTCCATTCTCAAATGTATAATTTGCTTCAAGACCAGAATCTTTATCAGCCATTTTATCTGTTGTTACAATAGTTTCATATGTCTTTTTTGTTGAATAATTATTATAGGTTATAGTTGCTGTCATTGTCACTTTTACATCCTTTGAAGCATCAATAACCTCACCCTTATCAGACATTACCGATGTATCAGAAGATGACCAGCTTATCTTAGAACCATTATCTCCGTTTGTAGGAAGCGAAAGGTCTACATATGTTTTTTCAGGAACAGTTACTTTCATCATTCCTGCATCTTTTATGACTATTGCTTCATCTGTATAACCTTTTGTTCCCCAGAAAGTTACATTGTTATTTCCAACGGTTGTAAAACACATTGTTTCGTATGCAGTGCCTTCTATCTTCTGTTTTATAAATACCCCCTGATAAACAACTCCACCCGCTACGATAGTCACGTATGGCCCGTCTTCTGACTGCACCCATGAACCTGAATAATCACCTGTAACAGTTCCATTTTTATTAAGCTTGATAGTTTCTTCATTGCAACATTCAAGGTTATTATTGTCAACCTTTTGTTTGTGTAATATAACTTTGTATTCTCCTTCTACTTCATCATTGCTATATGCAGACTTAGATAATGTCTCGCCGGAATACTCAAACGGTGTCGCAACAAGACCTCCGTTTTTAGCCTTAAATAACTGATGCACTCTTACCTGATGTCCCTCAGTTCCATCATTAAATCGTGTATGATAAACAACATATGCTTTTCCATCGTCATCTGCTACCGCTGAATTATGACCCTCTGCTACACGCCCTTTGTCAAGATAACTCCACTTATAATATGACATAAGACGCTCACCGACAACTCCGTTTGTATTTCCCGCATCTGTGCTTGTAGTATCGGACTGACTAGTACCATATCTCGCATCATTTCCAGCCACATCCTTATATGGACCATTTATTTTGTCTGATGCAAAAACACGCATATTATATCCGCCCTTTGCAGCAAAACCACCATATGAAACAAATAAATAATATTTACTTCCTATTTTTTCTATATAAGAAGCTTCTCCTGATTTCTGATTTCCACCTGCAAGCTTATATCCCATGTAAGGGTCACTCTCATTATCTTTATATGTATGCCCAATCGAAGCATCACGAAGTCCTGTACTTGTACTAAGTTCAAACATCCAGATACCACCTGACCATGAGCCATAACTCATCCAAAGTTTTCCTTCTGAGTCATATGTTACACAAGGGTCAATAGCGTGTGCCCCGTAATAATTATTCCAATTTGTCTCACTACATACATTTTTGCCATCATTGTATGAAGGTTTATATGAGCCCCTTTTGTAGTGTTCTGAAATAAACTTTTTAGCATTTTCATCCGAACCAACTACATTCGCAAAGTCTGTATCCTTATAATCATGAACTCCTGACTCAGTAAATCCAGAATACACAACTGTACCTCTTTTTGTCCAATCACCATCCAAATCATCTGATGTAAGAAGTACAATGCTTGAGTTCCATGAGTTACCATTTATACTCATATACATACACCATGCTCCCTTTGAACCGTCCGAATTAACGTAATCAGGATTCCATATTACATCAGGTGCCCATAAATTTCCATCCCACTGGTATGATGCATCACCCTGCTTAGCCCAGTTGAACGCATCTTTAAACAAAGCCTGACAAGTCGTGTCATTATTTATATTATTCTGAAAATAGTTCCAATTCTGCATATCGGTCGACCATGCAAAAGCTCTGTGCGAACCAAATATAAAATAAACCTTTTTTCTTGTTTTAGCAGTATTCTGAACACCATATATTTTTACATTTTTATTCCCCGTATATTTAGTATCAGTATAACCTATTACAACAGATGGATCATGTACTGTTACATGATTTTTCTGATTACTGCTGTTGAAATATGTATTATATTTACTCTGAACTTCAGAAGCTGAAATCTCTGTCGGTTCTGATGATTCAGTTGTATTATCAGTCATGTCTACAGCTTTAATATTTGAAAGAGTACATTTTTCTCCTGTAAGATGCATTCCGACAGTATCTTCAAACTTACCAAATTCAATCGTATTTCTCAATGAGTAAACTTTTGAATTATCTTTATTATCGACAATATTATATTTCAATACAACTGACCTTTCTGCCCTATGAATATCTACCGTAACACTGGCATCTTCCATAGATTTTGCAAAGTCATCCCACACAAAATTTATATTATCCCATGTCGCTTTTGAGCCATCATTATTATGGTTATATTTATCACCACCATAAAACCAGCCATAATTATCAGCTCTTGCAGTATATCCGCTGTTTTCCCCATTGTTTGTATCCCATATTTCAACAGCAAAATTAAACCAATTTGCAGATGAATCTTTAGTTTTATTCGTAAATGTATAACGAACATCGAAATTACCACTTAAATATTCATCCCCTGATTTATTAGTGAATCCTGTATCAATATCGACAATATCAGATGTATTTTCACCAAATTTGCTTTTTTCATCCGCTTTTACAGTCTGGACAATGTTCTTTGATGAATACGGCACTGCCGTAAGTGCAATCACTGCTGACATGGCAATAGCTACCGCTTTTTTAATCTTATGTCTTACCATATGCTTATCTCCTTTTCAATACTTTGCAATTTTTTGTGATGTTGGATTCAAAATGTATTTTGCAAGATGTTAAGATCATACATTGCAATCTGCTTTTAACCCGGATATCACTTTATTTTTTTAATGTAAGAAATCACAAGGAGGAGCTGACTTTATGTCAACTCCCCCTCAATGTACATAAATAATATCTTTTTTGAAAATTTTTTATTTTTTAACAGTAACCTTAATCTTCTTTGTTGCTGCCTTATACTTAGATGTCTTCTTACTTGTAATCTTAATAGAAACTTTTCCTTTCTTAAGACCCTTTATAGTAAGTTTGTTTTTCTTAAATGTTACCTTTGCAATCTTAGCATTCTTCTTAGAAAGTTTTGCTACTGAAAGTTTTGCTTTTGAGTTTACTGAAACTGCAAGCTTAACTGACTTCTTTGTCTTAACAGTCACTGAAGAAACTTTCTTCTTGCCATTTTTAACAGTAATTGTTGCACTCTTAAGTTTCTTTGCCGGTTTCTTTGTATTACTTGGTTTCTTTGTAGGTGCTACAGTTGGTTTAGCTGTTGGTGTTGCACTTGGCTTAGCTGCTGGCTCTGTGCTTGTTCCCGGTGCCGGTTTTGCACTTGTTCCCGGTGCTGGTGTTGCACTTGTTCCCGGTGCCGGTTTTGTGCTTGTTCCTGGTGCCGGTTTTGCACTTGTTCCCGGTGCTGGTGCTGCACTTGTTCCCGGTGCTGGTGTTGCACTTGTTCCCGGTGCTGGTGTTGCCTCTGTTCCTGGTGCTGGTGTTGACTCCGCTGGAGCAGGTGCAAATTTTAGATTATCTATCGTACACTGTTCACCTGTTAAAGAAAGATATGCTTTCTTTCCCTCTTCTACTGGAATTGTAGCAGTGTAGCCTATACCATTATTTAAGTATGTAAGGATAACTTTATTACCCTCTCTCTTAACAGTTCCTGTTACTTCTGTACCTGCTTTATTAGCATCAACCCATGGTTTCCAAGCTTCTGTTATTTTAGCGTTGTTCTCATCATCAATAGCTTTTTTCTCATCTGCATTTGCACCATCAGGGTATGCTTTTGTTTCAACTGTCGGAATACCTGTTGTTTTAAGGCTTCCTGATGTTTCATTTACAGTATCTGCTCCAGTAATAACAAAGCAATCTGACCTTATAACCGAATATTCTTTATACAAATTCTTTGAAGTAGTCGGTTTATAAAGACCACCATCCACTGATGTAAACACTACTGTTGTTGGTGTATTCCATCTAAGATCTGTAGACTCATTTGTTGTTGTTTTGAAAGAAAACTTCTGTGCATCTTCCGTAATTTCAACACCATTACTCCAATTAGTCCACCATCCGTCACATTTCACCTGACCGAAAGTAGTTGTCTTGTCGGTGTCAGAGTAAGTACCTGCAACTGACTTCAACCTTGTCTGCTCGTTTGACAGTTCCATTTTCATATCTATTGGCAGTCCTGATATTGTACATAACTCACCTGTAACTGCAAAATATGTCTCTTTTCCTTCATCAGCTATAAATGAAAACTCTGATACACTTGTATAATCACCTGCAACAACTGTATATTTAATCGTAACCTTATTAGATGAATCTTTCTGATATTCTACAGTAGCTTTTCCTTCTTTTTTACAAGCCTCTAACCACTTAGCAAAATCACTTGGATATGTTTTATTAATTGTTATATTTTTTGATGCATCTGTTTCAGTTGTACCCTCAGCATCAACCCAGCAATCAGACCTTACATTTGCATAATGTTTATAATTTGTATTTTTACTCTCATAAATTCCATCATCAGATGTATAAACCAATAACACCGGCGTATCCCAATTTAATGTTGCAGTCTCATATGTCTTAAATGTAAAATTCAAAGTCTGCTTATCTGTTGTAACTTTCTTTCCAGCGGTATAAGCTGCTAAATAGCTAGGCTCATCCAAACTAAATGTTTCACCGGTAGTCTCATCCGCCTGTGCGACTACTACATCTCGATAAACCGCTGGTACTGATGACATTCCAACAACAGCAGCCATTGCGATTGCTAAAAGTTTTGTTTTTCTCATAAAATGTCTCCTCCTATAATCTTTTTAATTCTTTAATTTTTTTCTCAACCTTGGTCCTTAATCTATCTCCAGATTTCAACCAAAAAGTATTCCAGAAAGCCTTTAAATTTTTCTAAAATACTTTACATTATTTTGGATAACCTAAGAATACCATAAATTAGTAATTAGTGTCAACAGATTTTTAACTGTATGTTAATTTTTTGTAAACTTTTAACAAATCATGCATTTTTTGTTCATTTTTGCTTTTTGTAAACTATTTTATTCAAATGTATAGAACCATAATAATTACAGTGTTTATACCATGTTTATTAGTCTGCATATAGCACTGTTTATTTCTATATTTTTATATTGTTTTTGGTGATTTTGCACAAAGAATATTTATAAGGCAATAGATTTTATAATGGTGATTTTTGAGTATTTTATGGTGAAATCGTTTTTATATATAAAAACAGCAAATCTTAATATGGGTTCTTGATATATTTGTTCCCATTGTTAAGATTTACTGTTTTTTCTGTGAATATTTGCTTTTCTGGCAAGAAATATCGCTCTTACAGACATGCCGCCGATATTTTTTTAATTATCTCCCTTACATATTCTTCTGACTTTGACACCTTTTTAGCTATATCCGGCACTGACATATTGCAATCGGTATATAAAGTCTCTATCCTGCCCTCTTCGCGTCCTTCAAGGCGTCCTTCCTTGCGTCCTTCCCGCACTCCTTCGTTTCTTGCCTGTTCTTCACCAGCCTTTATCTCTTCCTTAAAAAATTCTCTTAATACTTCATTCATAATCCCAGTCCCTCCATTCTTTATACTGTCAAATAATTCTTGGTTTGACGATACCATTATTCCTAACAGTGAATTTATGCAATCTTTTTCAAATGGCTCTTGCAGTTCAAAGGCTTCATCCAAAAAATTTTCTCCTACTTCTGCCGTTCCGGCTTTTTCGCCATATTAACATAATACTGTCAGCTTTTTCTATCTGCATTTTTCACATACCGTATTCTTATTTTCTGTGTAATTCTTACAATGAACATATACCTTTTTATGAGATTTAATGAGATTTCAAAATTCTATACAAAATCAAGTATTATATTAAGATTTCTTTTTGTTACATTTTACTTAACGCATATTTCACTAAATAGCACAGCACAATGAGGATTAAATGAAAATTCAAAAAAGAAGCTTATGTCTTAACTTCTATCCATCCTATTGTTAAAACATAAGCTTCTTATATTTCTTATATATATATTATATTTATTCGACCGGCTCTGCCATTATCTGCATTTTAAGTATCTACAAAATAATCATAATATTTTATTAAATGGTGCAGACTGAAAACTCACCCTATTTTAAATGTTTCTTTGCTTTAAAGAAATCTCTTGTTTCTTTTACGACAACACCGCTTAACGCAAATATTGCTATCATATTTGGCAGTGCCATAAGTCCGTTAAATATGTCTGCGATTACCCATACCGCACTTACTGTCATGTAAGGTCCGATAAATACTGCAAGTATATATACCCAACGGAATACTTTTACTTTTTTCATATTTCCATTTGTAAGATATTCCAAACAACGCTCACTATAATAATCCCATCCGAGTATCGTTGTAAAAGCAAAGAATACAAGACAGAGCATCAAGACAAATGCGGATACTTCTGCCGGGAACGGAAGACCCTGCTTAAACGCATATGTTGTCACCTGAACCCCCTCAAGTCCCTTAACTTTCCATGCTCCTGTGAGTACGATTGAAAGTCCTGTCATTGTACAGATAATTATTGTGTCAATAAATGTTCCTGTCATGCTGACAAGTCCCTGTCTTACAGGTTCGTGTGTCTGAGCTGCTGCTGCCGCTATAGGTGCACTTCCAAGTCCCGCCTCATTTGAGAATATACCACGGGCAACACCTTTTTGCATTGCAACGAGCATACTTCCCGTCACGCCACCTGCAACTGCCTGCGGATTAAATGCCGCTTTTACAATTATCACTATGGCATCAGGAATTTTTGTTATATTGCATATGACAAGCATTACTGCAAATATAAAATAAATTATTGCCATAAAAGGAACTATTATCTGACTTACACTTGCAATTCTCTTAATTCCACCTATAAGTACGGCTCCAACGCAGAATGCAAGAATAAGTGATGCAATTACTACCGTCCATGAATATGTACCTATTCCTGGGATTGATACCGTATGTGCCTTATTTGGATCAAAGAAATTCTGAACAGCACTTGATATCCCATTTACCTGGCTGAATGTTCCTATTCCAAAAAGTCCTACACATACTCCAAAAAATGCAAATATTTTTGCAAGCCATTTGAATTTCTGACCCATTCCAAGCTCTATATAATAAAACGGTCCGCCAAGACTGTGATTATCTTTATCTACCACACGGTATTTGACTGCCAGAAGTCCCTCTGCATACTTTGTTGCCATTCCGAACAACGCTGTTACAACCATCCAGAAAAGTGCTCCGGGTCCGCCTGCTCCAACAGCCGTTGCCACACCTACTATATTACCCGTTCCTATTGTTGCACTAAGTGCTGTGCACAATGCCGCAAAACTTGATATTTCGCCTTTTCCACCCTCTTCATTTTTAACCATCCATTTTAATGCAAGCGGAAGTCTGCGAAGCTGCAAAAATCCAAGACGAAATGTAAGCAAAATTCCACCTGTTATTATGATTGCCATAAGTGGAACTCCCCAGACGAAATCGTCAATGTTAGCTAATATCTTATTAATACTATCCCACATGATTTTCTCCTTTTGTATATAATTTAATATTTTTACACCAAACTAAATTATACGCAAAAAGAGTGTATCAGGCAAGAATTTTTTTACTGCCGGCTCACAAACCTTAAAATAAATTGACAAATTATTTGCAAAAAAGATTATTCTCAACTATTTTGCAAACTGCTTTACAATCTGACGCTTACTTTATCAGTCTGTTGCCAAGAACTCATTTTTACCAGCTGCATCTGCCACAGTTAGTACATTTAGTGCAGTTACTCTTTGCTTTTCGCCTTTGCGGTGTAAAATCAGATGCTTTCACCTCTATATCACCGCTTTCTATATCCTGTTTTTTTATCTCAGTTTTAATATTTTCCGATATAAATATAATGCTGTCTTTCATTTTTTCTATTTTAATCGGCGTAATTTTAAATATTCCGGGATTCATGCAGCTTTCCACAGCATACGGCTCTATTATTTTTAACAGATTATTGTCTTTGTCGTATATTTCTATACGGTTATTTTCCAAATTCAGTTCATCTGGCTTTTGTATATTCATATTTTTCACTCTTTCTTAATTGACCTATGACACATACTGCTTCAGTCAATACAGCCGCCGCAACCGGCTCTATCCATATTCCTGTAACTAAAAAAAGTTTTGGCAGCACAAATAAAAAAAATGGTGTATATATTATTGCTTCTCCATAAATTATTATTGATGCTTCCTGGTGCTGTCCTTTTCCGTTCATTATCGTTATGCTTAGTCTGTTTAATCCATAGAACAACAATGATATAGCTGTTATCCTAAGTCCCTGCACAAATGGTTCATAATTTTCACTGCTTAGTGAGAAAACTTTATGAAATACGGGTGCAGCGGCAAAAAACAAAAGCATTACTAATATTGATACACAAACCACAAGCCTTGTCACAACACCTTTTATCTGCTTTTCTTTCTTTTCCATATTTTCTTTTGCCGCACACATACTAAAAAGCGGCTGCACTCCGTCTGCTATACCGGTGAGCATATTCTGAGCCGGATATACAAGATACGATATGACCGCATAACAAGCCACCGTCCTGCTGCCTCCATACGAAAGACATTGATAGTTTGTCAGGGCAAGTACCCAGGTAGGAAGAAGTGATATTCCAAAAGAAGCTATACCACCGAAAAAAATCTTTTTTATATATCCTGACCTTTTTTCTTCCACATCTTCTCTGCTTAATGCACCTGACTTTTTTATGATCGCACCTGCTATAATGCTTGTTACCACCTGTGAAAGCACCGTTCCAAGTGCCGCTCCTCTCATTCCCATCTGAAGTACAAAAATAAATATCGTGTTAAATACAAAATTTGAACAGACACCACTTATCGTCGCTGCCATAGCCTGTATTGGCATATTAAGATTTCTGACTATCGGGACAAGTCCTGCTCCAAATATCTGTAAGAGTGCCGCTGCCGCTATTATCCTAGTATATTGTACCGCAAGCGTATACACTTCCCCCTCTGCACCGAGTATTTTCATAAGATACGGTGCTGTCATTTCAAAAAGTACACTGTATAAAATACCTGCACACGCCAAAAAGACAAAAGCATTTTTTAAAAATTCTTTTGCCTCTTTTTCATGTTTTTTTCCAAGTGCGGAAACATAATTTATCCCACATCCGACTCCTATACCTATACCGCTCGCAAGGATAAACGCTGGCACAGGCCATGCAATATTTATTGCTGCAAGTCCGTCCTCACCTATATTTCTGCCAATAAATAAACCGTCTATTATCGTGTTAAGTCCGCTTATTACCATACATATCATTGCAGGTATGCAGTTTCTAAGCACTTCTTTTTTTGTATTTTTCATCTTATTGCTTTTTCCGTTTCTATATCAAAGAAATGAATTTTTGACTCATCAAATCCAAAGTGATACTCCTCATCTTCTCTGAAATCACCATTTCCATCAATGCGTATTGTTACATTGCTATTAAATTTATTTTCACTCTCAATCGTATCATTCCAGTTTTTTGCAACATTTTCATTTGAAGAAATTTTCTCATTTTCAATACTATCACTTTCGCCAGCCGTTTCCAAGTGCAAATATGAAACTGCCCCATCCGGCTCATAAACTTTTAATCTTGCTGCAAGGCTGCTCTGAAACATCTCATCATCCATACCCTTTACCTGTAAAAATATGTCTTCAGGTCTTATTCCAACATAGACTTCTTTATCAAAATATCCTCTTTTTCTCAAAAGTTCAGCATTTTTTTCTGACAGTCTGTATCTCCCAAGTCCACCGATAAAAAGCATTACATTCCTTTTTTCCTGAATGACCTCGGCTTTCCAGACATTCATCTGGGGGGTTCCTATAAACTGTGCTACAAAAAGGTTTGCCGGTTTGTTATAAAGTTCTTTTGGGGTTGATGCCTGCTGAATTTTTCCATTGTTTAATACGACTATCTTTGTTCCAAGTGTCATTGCCTCTGTCTGGTCATGCGTAACATAGACAAATGTTGCATCTGAATGTTCATAAAGTTCTTTAATCTCCATACGCATCTGAGTTCTGAGCTTTGCATCAAGATTTGACAATGGTTCATCCATAAGAAATATCTTTGGTGTTCTGATAAGTGCCTTTCCTATTGCTACTCTCTGTTTCTGACCTCCAGAAAGCTGCCCCGGTTTTCTTTTAAGAACTTCTTTTAGACCTAGCATATTTGCGACTTTTTCAACATTTTCTTTTATTTGTCTTTTAGGTACTTTCTTTATCTTCATACTGTATGCTATATTGTCGTACACCGACATATGCGGATAAAGAGCATAATTTTGGAAAACCATTGCTATATCTCCGTTTGCCGCCATTTTTTTATCAAGCACTTTTCCATCTATATAAATACTGCCTGCCGTTGCCTTTTCAAGACCTGCTATCATTCTTAATACCGTCGATTTACCGCAGCCTGAAGGGCCAACAAACACAACAAATTCTTTGTCTTTAATCTGTAAGTCAAAGTTTTTTACTGCAAAACTTCCACCGTCATATTTTTTTTCAATTCCATCCATCAACAATTCTGCCATAACTGTAACTACCTGCTTTCCTGTATTTTTATATTTTCCCAGTCGTGCATCAGTTGTCCCACATCAGCGATTATAAAGTCTGCACTTTCTTTCAATTCTTCTTTTTCACCGACACCACTCAACACTCCAACTGCCAATGCTCCACCGTTCTTTGCAAACTGCATATCTGTATTTGTATCTCCTACTACCATTATCTCCTCTGAATTTATACCAAATTTTCTTTTAAAATCTTCTATTATATCCGATGACGGTTTTGGTTTTAAAACCCCGTCATCAGAGCCAACATATGAAAAGAAATGTCTGATGCCTAGTCTGTCAAGACATTTAAGAGCCGTCTGCTTTGTATCAGCGGTAGCAAGCCCCACTATCAGCTTTCTGTCCGACAGCCACTTAAATAATTTATCAAGGTCAGCGGTAGGTAGGATATTTGCCGTGCTTTTAGTAACTTCTTCAAAATAAAGTTCTTCAAGCTGTTTAGAATAAAGACTTAACATTTTATCATCTGCTTCTATCTCAAAAACCTCAATGACTGCTTTCGTCATATCCCTGTAGGTCATTGCTGCAATGCTGTTTCCAACGGCTTTCACCGCCCTTGAAACATTTTCCTCATCAGCATCAATTCCTATCTTATGGAGAAACTTTGGCATCACCATTTTAGTAGCCTCATCCCACAACTCGTCAAACTTAAGAAGCGTACCATCCTTGTCAAACAAAATCCCCTTAATCACCGCTCGTCCCCTCTTTCCATGTACTTACTTAAAATATTTGTCAAACTATCATAATCTGAAATTAAATTGTGAAATATAACAAATAATTAGTTTCACAATCACTAAAAATTATTTTGAAACTGAACTCATAGCTTCCTCTGCTGTTTTCTGAGCCTCGTCAAGTGCATCTTTTGCAGATACGCCCTCAATCTCAACTTTATCTGCTGCTACCTTGAGTGCGTCATAAATCTTTCCGCCTGTAGGGTCTGTCGGAAGTACAGAACCATGTGAAGCCTGCTGTAATGGTACGAGTGCCTGTGGATTTTTCTTTGTATAATCCTTAAATTCTTTTACATCCTGTGTTGATTTTCTAACTGCAACATAACCTGTTTCCATAGACCATTTAGCCTGATTTTCAGGTGTAGTGAAATACTTTATAAATTCATAAGCACCTTTCTTTTCTTCATCTGAAGAATTTTTGAGGATAACGAGATTCTTAGCTTCTGCTGCCGGAGCTGATGCATTATTTCCAAATCCCGGCTGCTGCATTGCACCTACGATACTAAAGTCAAGGTCTGCCTGATCTCCTGACGAACCGGTATAACCGCCTGCCTTATTCTGCAAAACATCATCAATAGTTGTGTACCAGTATTCCCATCCCTGTCCGCCGGAATGAATTTTCATTATCTTATCATCGTGAATCCATTTTTTAAAGCTGTCCCACACTTCAACCCACGCATCACTGTTTACACACACTGTCTTTCCATCATCACTAAAAAGACTTCCGCCATTACTGAGCACTGCATCAACAAGATTGTCCTTGCCCCACATAGGTTCCCAGCCTGTCATGCCCTTATTTTTTTCAGTAATCTTCTTAGAAGCATCTGCTAAATCCTGCCATGTCTTAATGCTTTCAGGCTTAATTCCTGCATTTTTAAATGCTTTTTTATTGTAATAAAGTACCTGTGTAGTTCCATAAGCAGGGATTGCAAATGTCTTATTCTCATCATCAACACCCTGATTTAAAAACACATCAATATAATCATCCTTATTAAAATCAGAATCATCCTTTGTATATGCACTTATATCTTCAAGGACTTTCTTCTGATTAAGAGTCCTTGAACTATTTACATCCAAAAGTGCAATATCAGGTGCAGTACCGCCTGCGATACCAGCCTGAACTTTCTGATAAGTCTCATCATAATCTGCCTGAGTAACACACTTAACCTTATAATCCGACTGCGACTTATTAAATTCATCAACAATGTCCGCAACAACATTCACGGCAGTCTTACCGCCGGAATACCAGAACTCAACCTCAACCGGACCATTCTTTTTAGAATCAGACCCACTCTTTACGGCAGACTTAGAACTTGTTCCGCAACCCGTAAGAAGCCCCACTGTCATGCTCATCATCAACGCCATACATAATAATTTCTTTCTCATGATAATCCTCCATTTTTTACTTTATATATAATCTATTTTCCAGACATCTGCAAAACTATCATTACACTGAATTGAATTGCATAGATATAACATAGTCTATAAGCAGTTCTGCAGGTGTCTTTCTAACCTTTAACGCCCGTATCTCCACCAATACCATTGATAAACCATTTCTGGGTAAATGCGAACATCACTAAAAGCGGCACAACTATAACAGCACTTGCAGCCATAACCTTAGGCCATTCCGTACCGTAAGCTCCACCTTCTATAAAAAAGCTGCGAAGCCCCTGCGATACAAGACTTATATTTTTATCGTTAGTTATAAGTGACGGCCACATATAACTGTTATACATTGTTATAAAACTCATAAGACCAAATGTTATAAATGATGATTTAGTCATGGGCATTACGACTTTCCACAAAACCTTCATATTCCCCGCACCATCCATCTTTGCCGCCTCTATAAGCGGTGTCGGCACCTGCATAAATGCCTGTCTTAACAAAAATATTCCAAATATGTTTATCGTGTCTGAGATTATCAGACCCGTGTAGCTGTTTAAAAGTCCCAGTTTTGCAAGTATTATATAACTTGGTATATATGTTGCCGCTGCCGGCAGCATATAAGTTCCCATAACTATCGCAAATAATATTTTTCTTCCCCTAAATCTCATAAATACCATTGCATAAGCAAGCATTGCACCTGTTATTATCTGTATCGCAACGACCACAACACTTACGAATAAACTATTTCCTATGTATTTAAGCATCGGCGATGCCGTAAATATGCTCATAAAATTTCCCCACTGTGCATTTGCAGGAAATAATTTTGACACATCCATGACCTCCGCCTTTGTCTTTAATGCACTGAGTATCATCCATATAAAAGGGAATACCGTAAATATACCTGCTATGACAAGGATAAACATTTTTCCGAATGTCTTTCCGATATTCCTAAAGACTTCAATGCTTTTTTCTAATGCCGGATTTCTCTCTGATATACTGTCTTTGTCTATCTTTGTAATTGATGAAAATGTTTTTTTTGTTCCAAACCCTGTATATTTACTTTCATTTACTATATTCTGCTGCATTTTTCTCTCGCTTTCTAAAGTTTCATTTATGATTTCAAATCAAATATCCATTAAACACCTTGCAATCAAGCGAATATTCACAATCCGCTCTGCTGCCGGCTCATTGCTTCTTCATAATTCACAATCTATATCAATAATGAACCCATTTTTTAGAAATAATAAACTGAACTACCGACAGCAGTACCGTTATCGCTATAAGAACTATTGCTACGGCTGTTGCCTGTCCCATGTCATATTCTTCAAAACCGAGCTGATAATACATATAAAGAAGTGTTCTTGTCGAACCTGACGGTCCTCCCTGCGTAAGTATCTGAATCTGGTCATAAGCCTGCAATGAATTTACCATTGTCACTATCAGTAAAAAGAATGTTGTCGGTGATATACAGGGAAGTGTTACATCTCTGAAACGCTGCCATGCGTTAGCACCATCAAGCCCGTTTGCTTCGTAAAGCTCAGTCGGTACTTTTTCCAGTGCCGAAAGATAAAATATCATTGCATAACCGAGACTTTTCCACATCGTTACCACTATTACCGATAAAAGAGCCGTATCTGAACTATTTATCCATTGCAATGCAGGAAGATGAAAAAATTTTAACACCGCATTTGCAAGTCCGCTGTCGGGATTGAATATCCATGTCCACACGATAGACACCGCAACAGTCGGAGTTATCCACGGCGAAAAAAGAATGAATTTGAAAAATCCGCTTCCCCTGAATGTTTTTCTAAGAAGAAGTGCAAGTAACAGACCGCCGGCTATCGTTGGAAATAATGTTCCGATACTAAACCAAACAGTTGTACCTAATGCTTCATAAAATCTGCTGTCCTTAAACAGCTTTATAAAGTTATCTAAAAATACGAAGTTATATGTAGGCGACATATAGTCCCAATCAGTAAAACTTATGTATAATGATTTTAATATCGGATAAATCCAAAACACCATCAAAGGTATAAATGCCGGAAGTACAAAAAGCCACACACTTCCTATTTTTTTTAATTTACTGTTATCAAACATTTTTAATTCCCCATTTCTTTATTTTATTGACCTCGCCATAGCTGCACTGCTTCACCGAATGTCTTTAGTTTTGATTTTTTTCTTCCGTGAAATATCGGATTTACATAGCCTAAGAAACCGTAATCTTTCGACAATACCTCAAATCTTTTCCATTCCCATTCAATGGTGTGCCAGTTTGTCACAACATCTGCCATATATGTCCGTTCATCCCTCTTTTCAAGCCCGACCTCTCTTTTTACTCCATTTTCAATCAGATATAATTCAGGAATAATATTTTTTCCGTATGTTTCTTCATTTATTTTTATTGTCACACTCGCAACAATGTCATTTTTAAATTCAGAATCGCCTGTTATCTCTATCCTGTCACCGGGAAGATATTTTTTATTTTCAAAAAGAAAATAAACTTCCATTGTAATATATCTGGCAACTATGACATGACCTTTTGAAACCGCTTTCAACAGTTTAGAAGGCGTCATTCCATCCATATATACCAATGTTGCAGGGTCTCCCGGCACACTCGGCTCATCTGCCCCCTCGTACCTTTCGTCTATAAGGTTGTGCGAATCACTTCCCCCAAGTCCGAAAACCCTAAATCCCTGCTGCCACAAAAAATCTATAAATGATATAGCATCTTCATTTGCTTTTTTTGCATATTCATATGTCGGGTCATTTATTATCTCCATCAATCTTAGATTTTTCAATTTAAGGTCAAAATATGTCCATTTCCATATATGCAGGAATGGATGGTTTATACTCCAAAGCCATTCCTTTTCATCTGCTTCCCTGATGGTGTACTCTACTTCCTGACTTATCTTGTCCTCACCATCATGTTTTAAAATGTGTGTAAGTCTGCCCGGCATCCCAAGACAGCCAAATATATTAAAATGCCCCAGACTTGTCGTAATCTCAACCCCCGGTACGACCATCACTTTTGCTTCTGTCCATCCGGTGTGCAAAACATTGTGTTCGGTCGGGATATAAAAATCCATTCCCATTTGTTCTGCCTTTTTCATCGCACTTCTCGTTGTCTCCTTTCCATCAGACAATCTCGTGTGTGTATGAAAATCACCTTTGTACCATCTGCTCTCGTCCGAATAATTCTTATCAATATCAAATTCTTTGTTCCCAACCCAGTCCTGTTCTCCCACCGGCTCTTTCACTGAAGAAATGTCATCAGAAATAGTAACTTTAACATTGAAACTGTTTTTCCCAAGACGCTGCATAACATATTCCCTAAATGCACATATTATAAACTTCCATCTGCCTATAGGAATATCTCCTGCTGTCCCACCTGCTGTCGTATGCATCCCATCATTTCCTATTATGAGCGTTCTGGGACCATACCCAATTTCCCTGAACATTCTAAACTTTCCATTACTATCCTTTACAATTATATAGCAAAGCAAAGCATACTCTTTTGGTATATTTATTTTTATATTCATAATCTTTATTGGAGAACTGACATCCACTGTTTTTTCCTGCCATGTACTCCCGCCATTTTCAATATGATATATTAAAGTTTCCATGTGTAATCCTCACTTTTTATTGGTCTTAATTTCGTTGCTGTATCACACACTTGCAAGGCATATTGTCTAACAAGCCATTTATCAGCTTATTTCAGCATTTTCATTACTGTTAATATATGCTGTGACAGCTAAAACCAAATTCTTTTCTCTGACAAGGTTAATAATAGCAACCTTATGTAAAATCCATAACCATGAAATAGACAAATTTTTGTAAAATAATGTAAAATTCTTGTAACGCAGTAGTGTGTTACAAAAAAAAGCAAATTTGTGATATAATGACTCCAAAATCCAGATGCTTTGCATCTGTCGCACTTCGTGCTATATGATTTTGTCGTTCACAAATTCGGTACAAGAGAACAAGCTCTCTTGCCTTGCGAATTTGTGATATAATGACTCCAAAATCCGCACTAAACTAGGAGGCCTACTATGGAAAATAATAAGAAATATCTTAAACTGCTCGCCCAAAAATATCCGACGAAACAGGCTGTGAGCAGCGAGATAATAAATTTAAGTGCTATTTGCAACCTGCCAAAAGGAACAGAACATTTTATGAGCGATATTCATGGCGAATATGAAGCATTCTGCCATATTCTAAATAACTGCTCAGGTGTCATTCATGAAAAGGTTGACCTTTTGTTCCGTGATACACTCAGCAATGTGGAAAGACAGGAAATCTGCACGCTGATATATTATCCCAAAGAAAAACTTGAAATGCTCCACAAGGAATGTGAACTCCCTGAAGAATGGTACCGCATGATGCTTGGAAATCTCATTGAGGTCGCAAAACTCCTCTCCTCAAAATACACACGCTCAAAAGTTAGAAAAGCGATGCCAAAGGAATTTGCCTATATTATTGATGAGCTTTTACATGTACAGAAAGACGAGGATGACAACCAGGTCCGCTACCACAAAGTCATTCTTGATACAATATTAAACATTCATAATGGTGATGAATTTATCATTGCACTCGCAAATCTTATAAAAAGACTTGCCGTTGACCATCTTCATATCGTCGGTGATATATTTGACCGTGGGTCATGTGCCGATATGATACTTGACCTGCTCATGGAGCATCATTCACTTGATATTGAATGGGGTAACCACGACATTCTCTGGATGGGTGCGGCTTGCGGAAACAAGGCATCTATAGCAAATGTCATACGAAACAATCTGAAATATAACAATACAAGAATCCTCGAAAACGGTTATGGTATAAGTCTTAGAAACCTTGCTCTTTTCGGAGAAAAAACATATAAGGATAAAGAACCGATGGACGCTGCACTCAAAGCAATATCTGTTATTTTATTTAAACTTGAAGAACAGATAATTTACCGCCATCCTGAATATGAGATGAACGAAAGACTGCTTCTTTCAAAAATAAATCTTAATGATTTTACCATAAAAACTGCTAACTCTGATTTAAACAATAAAAATACTATAACTGCTAATACTGATATAAAAAATAACTACAATAAAAATGACACTGATACCGTTTCAGACAGCAACTGTAACTCCGATTGCAATCCGACGGAATTACTTTATAAATTATCAGATACAGACCTGCCTACAATAAATCCTGATAATCCCCTGGCACTTACTGAACAGGAAAATGCCATCATGGACGAATTACAAGCTGCCTTTATCGGAAGTAACCGTCTGCAGAAGCATATAAAATTTTTATACGAAAAGGGCAGTATGTATAAGATATTTAACAACAATCTGTTGTACCACGGCTGTGTTCCTCTTGATGAATACGGAAACTTCGACGGAATCACACTTGATGGAGTTGTCTATCAGGGCAAAAAATACCTTGATTATGCAGACAAAATGGCAAGACTTGCTTATCTTGACAATGACAACGAAAATGCACTCGATTTTATGTGGTTTTTATGGGCAGGTCACAAGTCACCACTCTGCGGCCGTGTCATAAAGACCTTTGAGAGAAGTATGATAAACGATGAGAATACATGGCATGAACCGACAAACCCTTACTACAGATTTTATCATACTGAAAAGACCTGCAATATGATACTTCACGAATTTGGTCTTTTCTCACCTGAATCACATATCATAAACGGTCACACCCCTGTAAAAACTATTGAGGGAGAATCACCCATAAGGGCAAACGGAAAACTTCTTGTGATAGACGGCGGTTTCAGCAAAGCCTACCACGAAACAACCGGTATCGCCGGATACACGCTTATTTTTAACTCGCACGGAATGAGGATCAAAGCACACCACCCATTTGAAAGTGTGTATAAAGCACTTAGAGATAATAAAGATATAGACTCAGAATCTGAGATAGTTTACACGGCAAGTCCAAGAATACTTGTCAAGGATACCGAAAACGGTAAACAGATACGAGATGAAATTTCAGACCTCAAGATGCTGCTTAACAGTGACGCCGTAAACTAATAACAATATCGGGCAGATATTCAAAATACTCTCTGCTGCTTACCTATAACACTGTTTGAAGTAACTTCCTTGATACTGTTAAACTACTGTCAATAAAAAGGGGTAAAACCAGCGTTTTGCTCCTGGCATCACACTACTTTACGAGCATTTTCCTATACTTAAAAAAGACTGTTGCACTAAAATTTTATGCTACAGCCTTTTTTATTTTTTAATTTTCTCACTACTTATACTACAACATTTTTATTTAAAGACTCTGCAGATATTCTCCTAGCAATTTCCTTTACATACTCTTCCGACTGTCTTTAAAAAATTTATTGTTTTGTGTACTCTTTAAAATATTTTTTAATTTCATCCTTATTCAGTTTATATTTTGTTCTTATTTGATTCTCTATTTCACTTTCAGACATTCCTAAATCCTTTAGTATTCCTATTGCACCAAAAATTCTTCCCTTTTTTTCACCACGGACCTCGCCTGCCTCTTCGCCTTTCCTGTACTGTTCTTCTCTCTCAAGCCTCATGTGTTCTTCTTCGTCATATTCAAATATTGTCATCGAGATCACCTCCGCCTTATTTTTCACAAAAAATTCTTTTAGTATTCCTTCTTCTATGCACTCATCCACCGACTTTCTTACCGCTTCTTCATATGTCATGCCTTGTCTGTGATATTTTCTGGTTTTTTCGACATATTTTATATATCCATCCAGCTCCGGACACCGTCTTTTTAACTCCTCATTGTAGCTTGGATTTACATTATACTGCGTTACCATAAGCTCAAGCTCCGGACTTTCATCTTTGCATTTATAGGCATTTGACAGTTTTAATATCTGTTTCTCAGGCTGCTCTTTACTTCCATAGTATAATGTCACAAAATGTGGTGTCGGAATTTCCTGTATGTATTCAGAATACAGATTTAATTCATGCTCCGCTATATACTTTTCATACTCATTTGCCACATATATAAGCGTTCTAAGCGGCATATTTGGATTGAAAGTCGTCTGAAACTCCGTAAGCAGCATATTAAAATGTAAAATTATTGCATTATCGTTTTTTCTTCCTATATAAATTGCACTGTTTAATGTAACTACTTCAAGTTCATCAGGATTAGTATAATCAGTTTTCATAATACAATTATACAATGACAATGATTCTTTCTTTCCTGAAAAAAGTTTGTATGCAACACCATCTTTATGATTTCTGTAAATCCCGGTATTATTTTCTCTGTTCTGTGCTTTTGTTTTCTTCTCCTCAATATTTGCCATAAGCAGTCTCCTTTCATCGATGATGTACTCTCGGCAGTTTCTCAAAATAAATACTTTCGGGAGCACATTATGCGGACAACAGCATGAAAACCTTAATTCCATATCATTCTCCGCTTATTCTATTGTCGTATATTAGTTTTATAAGCAAAGAATCTTTATGAAATTAGATTTTATGAATATGTGTAATCTCACATTTAGATAATAAGAGTATTTGCTTAAATATATTTTAACATGATATTTTTGGGGACGCAACAAGGTTTTAAGTATTATTGTTTTGTGTACTCTTTAAAATATTTTTCAATTTCATCCTTATTCAGTTTATATTTTGTTCTTATTTGATTCTCTATTTCACTT
>ERZ838118.2025-NODE-2025-length-22735-cov-14.211287_pt1 | contig 22735 bp, 17 predicted proteins | sample MGYA00519863_ERZ838118 | MGnify/ENA primary metagenome ERZ838118 (study PRJEB31850, sample SAMEA3708827) | human gut metagenome | biome: human gut; feature: human-associated habitat; material: faeces | place: China | collected 2014 ...
TCATGTGGGGGTACAGAGCGTAGCTCTGGAACACCATGGCGATATCACGATCCTTGGGGGGAACGTCGTTGATCAGGCGGCCGCCGATGTACATTTCGCCCTTGGAGATCTCCTCCAGACCGGCGATCATGCGCAGGGTGGTGGACTTGCCGCAGCCAGAGGGGCCGACGAAGATGATGAATTCCTTATCCTGGATCTCCAGGTTGAAGTCGGTGACGGAAGGAGCGGTAGCGCCCGGGTAGATCTTATAGATGTGCTGGCAGCTAATCGAAGCCATAATCGTTTGCCTCCATAATTTTGTGTTTGCAGCGCCCTTGACGGCGCTTCGGTTCGTTGGTATTATAATAACAGATTATTTTGTGATATAAAATAGCATTTTATTGATTCGAGGTGTCAGATATTGCTGTTTGACTGGAATGCCGTGGCCGCGCCCGGTCAGGTGCAGGATGTGCAGCCCTGCGCGCCCCTCACCCTGACCGGCGACGGGCTGTGGGTCTGCCTTGTTTCCAGCGGGCGGTGCACCGCCAGTGTGCCCTCGGCCGGGCCCCTGCCCGCCGGGGCTGCGCTGCTGCTGCCGCCCCAGAGCGTCCCGGCCGGGCATCTGGTGCTGAGCCGCGCCCCGCTGGTGCTGGAGCCGGAGGGCAGCTGCCACCTGCTGTGCGTCCAGCTCACCGGGCAGGCCAGCGCCCAGTTTCTGGCCGGGCTGCACGAGCTGCCTTTTCTGGCCCGGGGCGAGACCTGCCCCGCCGCCGCCGAGCTGCTGGACCGCCTTGCCTCGGAGCAGGACTTGCCGGGCCGGGTGCGCAGCCAGCTGGCCTTTGCCCTGTTGTGTGAGCTGGCCGACGCCGACAGCGCCGCCCCCGCCCTGCCGCCGCTGGTGCAGGCCGCCATCGCGGACATCCGGGCCAACTACGCGGGCCTGTACGGCGTGGAGGAGCTCAGCGAGCGGCTGGGGGTGTCCAAGAGCCATCTGGTGCGCACCTTCACCGCCGCGCTGGGCATCCCGCCAGGGCGCTATCTGACCCGGGTGCGGGTGGAAGCCGCCCAGCGGCTGCTGCTGCACCGGGAGTACACGCTGGACGTGGTGGCCAGCCTGTGCGGCTTTTCCGGGGCCAACTACCTGTGCCGGGTGTTCAAAAAAGAAACCGGCCAGTCCCCCGCACAATGGCGGACACTGGCCGGTCACACTGCGCAGTCCGGGCTTTCGCCCGAAGAAGCTCTGCGCGAGCAGGAGCTGTATATTTAATGTTCCGAAGGCTGGCGGGCCGCATGGCGGGCGTTCTTTTCCTGATACATAGCCTGGTCCGCCCGGCTGAAGGCTTCTTCCAGCGTTTCTTCTGCCGTGTCAAAGGCCTCCCAGCCGGAAGCTGCGTCCGCTGATGCCATAGACCTCGCGCAGGCCCTGCGCCACCGTGCACAGGCATTTGTCCCCCCGCCGTATGGCCGAAGGTGTCGTTGACCTTCTTGAAGTGGTTCACGTCAAAGAACAGGATCCCCCCGCGGCCGCGATGCTGATGACCAGAAACAGCACCCGTGTGGCCAGTTTGCGTTCCCGGTCCAGCACGGTGTTGAAGTTCACCGCCACCAGCATGATCAGCATTGCAAATACCACAAGGATCGTATTCGCCGTATCATAAGGATTCCTACCGTCCCTCTCGCTTCCATGGTCAGATTTTGAACCATTCACTTTCCCGGGACCAGTATACCTGTTTTGGGCGCGTGCTTCAATCCGAACCGGCATTTTTCCCGGTTCTGCCCCGCAGCAGCAGGCAGAGGGTCAGCAGCGCCGTCAGCAGTTCCGACACCGGAAAGGCCGCCCACACGCCGTTCATGCCAAAGAGGGCGCTCATCACCAGCGAGCAGACCACAATGGCCGCCACGCCGCGGCAGATGGAGGTGACCGAGGCTTCCACCGGGCGGTTGGTGGCGCTCAGGTAGCCCGCCGCCACGATGTTGAACCCGGCAAAGAAGTAGCCCACGAAGTACAGCCGCATGCCGTTGTGGGCAAACCGGGCCATCTGCACCGAGTTTTCACTGTTGAACCAGCCCACCAGCGTGTCGGTCATGCCGAACACCACCGCGTACAGCACGGCCGCCAATGCCAGCGCGGTGCAGCTGCCCAGAACGAGCAGCTTCCGGGCTCCGGCGCGGTCGCTGTGGCCGTAGCAGCGGCTCACCAGCGGCTGGGCACCCTGGGCCACACCGTTGAAAATGGCGGTGGCCACCAGCGCAAAGTTGGCCACGACGCCGTAGGCCGCCACGGCCACATTCCCGGCCAGACCCAGCAGCAGGAAGTTGAACACCGTCGTGGTCACGCCGGAGGACATCTCCCCCACAAAGCCGGAGATGCCCAGCTGGCAGCTCTGCCCCAGCAGCTTTGCCGAGGGCAGCTGCCGCACGAACTGCACCGTGTTGTCTTTTTGGAAGAAGTGGCGGCTGCAGATGGCGATGCTGAGCATCGGCGAAACGGCGGTGGCCAGTGCCGCACCGGCCAGCCCCAGCCCCATGGGGAACATGAAGATGTAGTCGAACACCACATTGAACAGGCTGCCGCTCAGCGTGGCCACCATGGCCAGAGAGGGCGCACCGTCGTTGCGGACAAAGGCCGACACGATGTAGTTGCACATAAAAAAGGGCGTGAACAGCAGAAAGATGCGCGCATAGGGGATGCCCAGCGCCACGATGCCGGCATCGCCGCCCATGAGCCGCAGCAGTGTGCCGGGGCAGAAGATGCCCACCAGCACAAAGGGCACGGCCAGCAGGCAGGCGCAAAAGACGGCATTGGAGAAATACCGCTGTGCCGCCCGCTCCTCGCCCTGTGCGCGGAGGATGGCGTAGCGGGTGGCCGCACCCAGACCGATCATGGAACCGATGGCAAAAATGAAGTTGTAGATGGGCAGGCAGAGGTTGAGCAGGGTCACGCCGTCGGTGCCCGCCGCCTGCGAGATAAAATAGGTATCGGCCAGAATATAGCAGGACGTGCCCAGCAGACCGAAAATATTCTGCGATACATATTTAAAGAACTGCTTTGTCAGATTCATCTTGGTTTTCCCTTTTTCCCGGAAATTGTCATACACAAAGCGGTATTGTAGCACACCCCGCGCGTCAAGTCAATTCCAAAACTGCCCTGCAGCGCAGAAAGAGGAAGCATCAAGCAAAGGAGAAGTGCACTATGAATTACAAACACGCAGCACAACAGGTCCTGGACTGCATCGGCGGAAAAGACAACATCGTGTCGGCCGCACACTGCGCCACCCGCCTGCGTCTGGTCATCGCAGACAACGCAAAGGTCAACAAGCAGGAGCTGGAAAACGCCGAGGGCTCCAAGGGCGTTTTTGAGGCACAGGGCCAGCTGCAGATCATCTTCGGCACCGGCACGGTGAACAAGGTATACAACGAGTTCATCCAGCTGGCCGGCATCGAGGGCGGCAGCAAGGAGGACGTGAAGCAGGCGGCCGCCGCCAAGGCACCCTGGTATCAGCGAGCCATCAAGACCCTGGGCGACATCTTTGTGCCCATCATCCCCGCCATCGTGGCTTCCGGCTTCCTGATGGGCATCATGGAAGCGCTGAACTTCATGGTGAACAACGGTTTCCTGAACATCGACACCACCAGCTCGGTGCATGTGTTCGCCAAGCTGTTCTCTAATACGGCCTACACCTTCCTGCCCATCCTCATCGCCTACTCCGCCGCCAAGGTGTTCGGCGGCAACCCCTATCTGGGCGCGGTCATCGGCATGATCATGATCCACCCCGACCTGCAGAACGCCTGGACCGTTTCCAACGGCATCAACGTGATGCAGCCGGTGTTCGGCGGCCTGTACGCGGTGCCGCTGGTGGGCTATCAGGGCCACGTCATCCCGGTCATCATCGCCGTGTGGCTCATGTGCCAGATCGAAAAGCGGCTGCACAAGGTGGTGCCCGCCATGTTTGACCTGTTCGTCACCCCGCTGGTGTCCGTGTTCGTCACCGGTTACCTGACCCTGGCCGCCATCGGTCCCGTGTTCACCAAGTTGGAAAACGGCATCATCACCGGCGTGCAGACCCTCATCACCCTGCCCTACGGCATCGGCTCCTTCATCATGGGCGGCCTGTACGCGGTCACCGTCGTGGCCGGCATCCACCACATGTACACCCTGATCGACCTGGGCCAGCTGGCCCGCTACGGCTATACCTACTGGCTGCCGCTGGCCAGCGCCGCCAACGTGGCACAGGGCGGTGCCGCTCTGGCCGTGGCCCTCAAGAGCAAGGACACCAAGGTCAAGTCCATGGCCCTGCCCTCTGCCCTGTCCGCCTGCATGGGCATCACCGAGCCTGCCATCTTCGGCGTGAACCTGCGCTACTTCAAGCCCTTCCTCGGCGGCCTGCTGGGCGGTGCCTGCGGCGCATGGTACGCCAGCATTGTGGGGCTGGGTGCCACCGGCACCGGCGTCACCGGCATCTTCGGCATCCTGCTGCACCTGCATATGCCCCTGCAGTACATCATCATGATGGCCATCTCCTTCGGCGTGTCCTTCGCCGTGACCTGGGTCATCTGGAGCCCTGAGGAGGTCAAGGCATGAACGCACTCCAGCGCGATCTGAAAAAGCTGGTGCCTCTGGTGGAATCCCTCGGCGCGGAAAAGGCCGCCGCCGACCCCCACCGCCAGCGGTTCCACCTGCAGCCCCCGGTGGGCTGGCTGAACGACCCCAACGGTCTGTGCGTCTACGGCGGGCAGTACCACGCATTCTTCCAGTACGGCCCCTTCGACGTGAACGGCGGGGTCAAGCACTGGGGCCACGCCGTGAGCTCCGACCTGCTCCACTGGGAGCAATTGCCGGTGATGCTCTATCCGGACGAGCCTTTTGACTGCCACGGTGCCTACTCCGGCTCGGCCCTGGTGGAGGATGGCACCATGTACCTCTACTACACCGGCAACGTCAAGCACCCCGGCAATTTCGATTACATCAAGGAGGGCCGCGGGCACAACGTCTGCCTGGCCGTCAGCAAGGACGGCGTGACCCTCGACAGCAAGCAGTGCCTGCTGACTAACCGCGACTACCCCGCCGGGCTCACCTGCCATGTGCGGGACCCCAAGGTGTTCGCCTACGAAGGCCGGTACTACATGGTGCTGGGTGCCCGCACGCTGGAGGACAAGGGCGAAGTGCTGGTGCTGGAAAGCACCGACAAGCTCCGCTGGACCCACATCAACACCCTGACCACCCCGGAACCCTTCGGCTACATGTGGGAGTGCCCGGACCTGTTCTGTCTGGACGGGCAGTGGTATCTGGCGGTGTCCCCCCAGGGCATCCAGTGCCAGAACGTCTACGGCTGCGGCTGGTTTGCCATCCACGGTGACTGGCGCGGGGACTGCACCCTGAGCGAATTCCACGAGCTGGACGCAGGCTTTGATTATTACGCCCCCCAGAGCTTTGTGGACGGCAACGGCCGCCGCATCCAGATCGGCTGGATGGGCATGCCGGACGCCGACTACGGCAACGCGCCCACCGTGGCCTACGGCTGGCAGCACTGCTTCACCGTGCCCCGCGTGCTGACGACCGGGCCGGACGGCACCCTGCTGCAGAACCCGGTGCCGGAGCTGGACGCGCAGCGCAGCGCCGCCGCCCTGCACGCCGCCAGCGGCGAGGAAGTGTTCCTTGCCCCGCGCTTCGACCTGACCGCCGCACCCGCCGGGGACTTCTGCCTGACGGTTGCGCAGGGGGTGCAGCTGGTGTATACTGAACAGGACTGCACCTGCACCCTGCGCTTCACCGACCCCGCTCTGGCCGACGGCCGCACCGTGCGCCGCGCCCGGCTGGCAGCCCCCTGCCGCAGCCTGCGGGTGGTGGGCGACAATTCCTCGCTGGAAATTTTCCTGAACGGGGGAGCCACGGTGTTCAGCACCCGGTACTACCCTGCCCCCGGCGACGTGAGCGTAAAGCTGACCGGGGCAGCCTGTGAACTCTGCAATTTGTGATCTGGAGGTTTTCTATGCCCGGCAATACTCTGTTTTCCATCGGCGAAGCGCTGATCGACATGATCCCGTCCCGCGTAGGATGCACCTTTGACGAGGTGCCGTCCTTCAGCCCGCGCACCGGCGGCGCACCGGCCAATGTCTGCGCTGCCTTTGCCCGTCTGGGCGGTGCCAGCAGCTTTCTCACCCAGCTGGGCGATGACCCCTTCGGCCACAAAATCGCACGGGAGCTAGAAGCCTGCGGCATCGACCTGAGCCATCTGGTGTTCACCGACAAGGCCAACACCGCCCTTGCCTTCGTGAGCCTGGAGGAGGACGGCAACCGCACCTTCAGCTTTTACCGCAAGCCCTCGGCCGACCTGCTGTATGCCCCGGAGCAGATCGACCTGGCCTGGTTCCGCGACGCTTTTGCCCTGCACTTCTGCAGCGTCTCGCTGGTGGACAGCCCCATGCGCCACGCCCATCTGGCCGCCATCGGAGCCGCCCGGGAGGCCGGTGCGATCGTGAGCTTTGACCCAAACCTCCGCTTCCCCCTCTGGCCCGACCGGGAGATGCTGCGCCAGACCGTGCTGCAGTTCCTGCCGCTGTCCAACATCCTGAAGGTCTCGGACGAGGAATTGGAGTTCCTCACCGGCACCGCCGACATCGAAGCCGCCCTGCCCCAGCTGTTTGCCGGGGATGTGCAGCTGGTGCTGTACACCTGCGGCAGCAAAGGGGCCTACGCCTACACCCGCGCCGCCCATGCCTTTGCCCCCTGCCAGAAGGTCAGGGCCGTGGACACCACCGGTGCGGGCGACGGCTTCATCGGCTCCTTCCTGTGGCAGCTGAGCCGGGACGGCGTGACGGTGGACAAGCTGGAAAAGCTGTCCTGCAAAAAGCTGGAGGAGTACCTGGACTTTTCCAACCGGTTCTGCGGCCTGAGCGTACAGAAGCACGGTGCCATCGACAGCTACCCCACCCTGCCCGAGATGGGCCTCTGATCCTCTCGCATCCTGCGCCCGTTCCGGCCTTTGCCGTCGGAACGGGCGTTTTCGCTTTCCGCATTGTAATATCGCATTCTAATATAACAGGTGTAACTTATTTCTGCACTCCTGTTTTTTGCCTGCCGGGTTGTGGTGGGCCGGAAGATGTGTTACCATAGAACCAACAGACAGGAGGTTCTTTATGCCGTTTGAATTCGCATTTCTGGACTGGCTGCAGCAGTTCCACAACCCGGTGCTGGATGCGCTGGCCGTCTTTCTCAACTACGCCGGTGAGCACGGTGAGATCTGGATCGCGTTCACGCTGCTTTTGCTGCTGTTCCGCCGCACCCGCAAGGCCGGGTGCGCCATGGCCACGGCGCTGGTACTGTATCTGCTGGCCGGGGATTGCATCCTCAAGCCGCTGTTCGCCCGGCCCCGCCCCTGCGACGTGAACACGGCGATCACCATTCTGGTCAAGCGTCCCCACGGGCACTCCTTCCCCTCCGGGCACACGGCCTCGGCTTTTGCGGCAGCCTTTGCGCTCTGGCTGCAAAACCGGAAGTTGGGCGTCCCCGCGCTGGTGCTGGCGGCTTTCATCGCCTTTACCCGGCTGTACCTGTATGTGCACTTCCCCACCGATGTGCTGGGCGGCCTTGTGCTGGGCCTTGCACTGGGTGCCCTCGCCTCGTGGCTCGTTGACAGTCTGGCAAACAAATCCAAGAAAAAACAAAGTGTATAATGTAAAGCACCCTCCGCTGGAGCAGAACGGCTCCAATGGAAGGTGTTTTTATTTGCTTTGTCGGCCACACTTTACGGTACCGGCCCACCACAGCACTTCCCTGTGAGGGCCGAAAAAAGAAGAACCGCCGCGTCGTTCTCTTGTGTGATGCAGCGGCTCTTCTTTTGCAGATGGGATCTTGCTTTTCTTCCTGTTACAGGGGCTTATTTCTTAGCTTCGGCGCGCTTGCCCAGTGCGTAGGTTGCAACGAATCCCAGGACCACAGCCACAATCATCACGATGACCGAGACGATAAGGTTGTAACTGGAACCGGTGGGGTCAATGTAGGCAGGCAGGCTGATGAAGCCCGGCGTGGAGATAACGTACTGGGTCATGCCCAGGATACCGGCCAACAGACCACCGATGCCGCCACCGATCATAGCGCCGATCAGCGGGTAGGTCTTGGGGAACAGCACACCGTAGACGCCCGGCTCGGTGATGCCGCACAGAGCGGTGATACCGGCGGAGACGCTGACGGACTTTTCTTCCACATTCTTGGACAGCAGGGATGCGGCCAAGCAGGCACCACCAACGGCCACGTTTGCGGGAGCCATGCCAGTGCAGATCAACGGGTCAGAGTTGACAGCTGCCATCAGGGCAAAGACCACAGGGTAGGTGGCGTTGTTCATGCCAAAGAAAACCATCAGCGGGGTGGTGATGCCGATGACCATGACGGCCAGCGCGGGAACTGCCTGGTACAGAGCGTAAACACCGTTTGCCAGCCAGGTGCCCACGGTGTTGCCGATGGGGCCGAGAACGATCAGGGTGACAGGCACCGTGATCAGCATGGTCAGCAGCGGGACGACGATGGTCTTGAGAAAGACCGGGATATGCTTTTGCAGGAACTTGTAGACCACGCTCATGAACAGCACGCCCAGAATGACCGGGAACACGGTGCTGTTATAGCTGATAGCCTGCACCGGGATGCCGAAGAAGTCCAGCCCTTCGGCACCGTTGATGCTGGAGTACAGCAGGATCGCGCCCAGAAATGCGCCCAGGAAACCATTGGATTTCAGGCGGGCAGCGGCTGCAAAGCCGATGAAGATGGGCAGGAAGTAGAAGGTCGCCTGGTTGATGGCGTAGAAGATGGTGTAGGTGCCAGACTCCGTCGAGACGCCGAACACGTTGGTCAGCAGGGACAGCACCGCACCAGTCAGGCCGCCTGCCACCAGCACCGGGATCACCGGGCTGAACGTGCCGCCGATGAAGGAGAGGATCGCGTTGCCGATGTTGCCGTGATCCTGTGCCAGATCCTTGGCTGCGGCCTCATCGTCCTGCACGCTGCCGCCGGCCTGGATGCCGTCGATCTTGACGACCTCTTCATACAGGTCAGGGACATCCTGGCCGATGACCACCTGATATTCGCCGTTCTGGATGATGACGTTCAGCACGCCGGGCACCTGCTTGACGGCATCGGTGTCAAACTTGGATCTATCCCGCAGTACAAGGCGCAGACGGGTCATGCAATGGGTCACGCTGACAATGTTGTCCGCTCCGCCGGCCTGCTTGATGATGCCGGCCGCCATGGCCTTATAATCTTTCTTTGCCATTATTTCAGCATCTCCTTTCCCCAGTCCTGACCGTTGGAACGGATCAGCTTGGAGTACCAGTAGAAGGAATCCTTCCGGATACGTTTCATGGACAGCTCTTCCACGCTCTTGGCCGCGTTCTGCTCCTCATCGGTGGTGTCGATGTACACCAGACCGTAACGCTTTGCCATGCCATTGCCGGTGGACAGCAGATCGGTGAAGGACCAGGGGTTGTATGCGATGACCTCGCAGCCGTCCTCGATGGCCATGCCCAGCTGATAAATGTGCCCCCGCAAGTAGTCGATGCGGCCCTGATCGTGCACCTGGCCGTCGGCGTCCTTCGTCTCATGGGCGCCGTAACCGTTCTCGGTGATCATCATGGGCAGGTGATAGTGATCCCACAGGTAACGCATCTCATAGCGCAGGCAGGAGGGGTCGATTTCCCAATCCCAGTCGGTGTACTCGACATAGGGATTGCGGGTCAGAGCGTAGCGGCCCGGCTCCACGGGGAACACCATCTGGCCCTTGACGCCGTTCTTATTCAGCAGATAATCCTGCTGTTTTGCGTCATGCGGCGCATACTTTGCAACGTTGCTGCGGTAGCAGTTGACGGCGATGAAATCGATTTTGGCGCTCTTCATCAGTTCTGCATCGCCGGGCTGCATTCCGATGTCGATGTCGTTCTCTTTCCAGTAGTGCTTGATAAAGTTGCTGTACTCGCCGTAAACATAGGTATCGATCCAGAACTTCTCGGTGAACTCCTCGGCGTTCATAGCAGCGATCTGATCCTCGGGGCGGCAGGTCTCCGGGTAGATGGGCACGCAGCCGGGCACAGGGCCGATCTTGCCGCCCGCCACCATCTCATGGCAGGCGTTGACAGCCTTGGCATGGCACAGGTTCATGATATGGTTGATCTTCCACTGATCCTTGAACCAGTCGTCACAGCCCTTGCTGACGCCCAGCCAGTTGCCATAGCAGATCTGCATATTCTGCTCGTTCAGCGACAGCCAGTATTTGACCCGGTCGCCGAAGTTCTCAAAGCAGACGCGGCAGTAGTGCTCGAATCTTTCCACGGTGTCGCGGCTTTTCCAGCCGCCCAGCTCATCCACCCAGACCGGCAGGTCGTAGTGATACAGGGTAACGATGGGGGTGATGTTGTGGGCCACCAGCTCATTGATCAGATCATTGTAGAACGCGATGCCTTCGGGGTTCACCTTGCCGTCTGCATGAGGGATGATGCGGGACCAGCTGAGCGAGAAACGATAGCTGGAGAAACCGCACTCTGCCATCAGGGCCACATCTTCCTTGTAGTGATGATAGTGATCCGCCGCATAGGTGTTATCCGTAAAAGGCTTCTTGGTCTTGGAGTTCAGGTCGATGATGGCCGGCGTGCGTCCGCCATCGGCGACTCCGCCTTCCACCTGCCAGGCAGCGCTGGAAGCGCCCCACATGAAGTTGTCCGGGAATTTGGGGTTGTGTCCGTAATACATAGTGTGATCCTTTCCATCTTTGTCAGTCTGTTCTGCCGTCGCAGAAGCCCCCGCGGGTTCAATTCTTTGCAGGACTATCGTAACACATCTCCGACAAAAAATGGGGTTCGCGATGCGAACCCCGTTTGGATGGTTGAACAATTTATTCTTTTGTTTTTGAGCAGTTCCACGGTTTCACCCGTCATTCTGCACATCTTTGCACCCGCATTTTTTGAGAATCCGACAAAGGCAGTTCAGAAATTGGACCCTGCAGCAGGTCAGTCTCCCGGTAGTTGTTCACATAGTGGCTGTACAGGATATCAAAGAAATAGGTCATACCATACTGGGAGTACACCGTGCGGGCACCGCTGTTGTCCTTTTCGCTCAGGTAGATCACCTGATCGTAGCTTTTCCACATTTTTATGGCGTGGTTGACCGTCACCAGCACCTTATAGGCTGCAGCCTTCTGCACCATTGGCTCCATCAGGGTGGCAAAGTTGCCGGTGGCTGAAACTGTAATGAGCAGGTCCTCCGGTGTCAGCCCTTTCAGATAATCCAGCGTATAGTGGGCATCGGACACGATCTGCACCAGCTTGCCCATGACCACCATGGACTGCTGGAAGCTGCGAGCCGCCATGCCGGAAAAATCCGAGGTGAAGAGCACCACATGTCGGCTGGCATGAATGCTTTCGGCCAGCTTATCCAGTACAGCGGGAGTGGCAATGCGGTTGATCTCCTCCATCATCTCCCCGATGCTGCCGGAAAGGTATTCCTTGTAGTCCGGACGCACGCTGTAGCCGATGAAGTAGTTGCACTGGCGCTTCCATTCATCGGCCTCAGCCTTCAGGTCGGAAAAGTTGTCAAAGCCGATGGACTGGCAGAACCGCCGGATGCCGCTGCGGGACACATAGCAGGCATCCGCCACGTCGTAGATGTTCAGATCCCGCAGCTGGTCGAAATGATACAAAAAATACTGCGCCAGCACATAGTACGGGTCTTTCGGTTCACTTTCGTTCATCACTGCCAGCAATGCCGTCATCAGGCTGAAAGCCGTATTTTTCATGGTTTTCTCCTTCTCTGTTTTTGCAGGAATCACACCCCAAAGAATTCCTTGGCGATGTCGGCGCTGCGCTTGGCGTCCTTGGCGTACCAGTCTGCGCCGATCTTTTCGGCGTATTCCGGGGTGAGCACGGCACCGCCCACCATGATCTTGCAGTCCAGTTTGGCTGCATGCAGGGCGGCGATGGTCTCTTCCATGCTCTTGAGGGTGGTGGTCATCAGGGCCGAAAGGCCCACCAGATGCACATCCTTTTCCCGCACGGTGTCCACCACGGTCTCCACCGGCACATCGCGGCCCAGGTCGATGACCTCAAAGCCGTAGTTTTCCAGAATGACCTTGACGATGTTCTTGCCGATGTCGTGCACGTCGCCCTTCACGGTGGCCAGCACGATGCGGCCCTTGCTGGCGCTGCCCTCGCCCTTCTGGGCAATGGCGGTCTTGATCTCCTCAAAGGCGCTCTGGGCGGCGCTGGCGGCCTGCAGCAGCTGCGGCAGGAAGAGGGTGCCCTTCTCATACTTGGCACCCACGATGTCCAGCGCCGGGATCAAGGCTTCGTCCACCACTTCCAGCGGCTGCTTTTCGGCCAGCAGGGCGCGGGTCTGGGCGGCGGCGTCGCCCTTCAGGCCCTTTTCCACCGCCTTGATCAGCGCCGCATAGGGGCCGGAAATTTCAGTGCTCCCGTCGGAAGCTGCCGCCGCAGGTGCGGCCTGGGCTGCCTGCTTCAGGGCCGTGGAGGCAGGCACCCGGTTTGCGTAGCGCTCGATGTACTGCATGCTCTGCGCGTCCCGGTTGGTCAGCACGTTGTAGGCATATACGGCGGCCATCATCTCTTCACTGGAGGGGTTCATGATGGCCAGGTCCAGCCCGGCATACATGGCCATGGTGAGAAAGGTGGTGTTCAGGTAGGGGCGGCAGGGCAGGCCGAAGCTGATGTTGGACACGCCCAGGATGGTGCGCACGCCCAGCTCCTTCTTGCAGGCTTCCAGCGCCTGCACCGTGGCCAGCACATCCTTCTGCTGGGCGCTGGCGGTCAGGGTCAGGCAGTCGATGTAGATGTCCTCGCGGGGGATTCCGGCTTCCAGTGCCGCCTCGGTGATGCGGCGGGCAATGGCCACGCGGTCCTCTGCGGCGGGCAGGATGCCCCGCTCGTCGATGGCAAGGCCCACGATGGCCGCGCCGTACTTTTTGCACAGGGGCAGGATGGCCCGCAGCTTTTCCGGCTCGCCGTTGGTGGAGTTGACGATGGGCTTGCCGTTGTACACCCGCAGGCCGTTTTCCAGTGCCTGCACGTTGGAGGAATCCAGCTGCAGCGGCAGGCTGACCACGCTCTGCAGGGCCTTGACCACCTGCGGCATCAGGGCCGGTTCATCCACGCCGGGGGCACCCACGTTCACGTCCAGGACCTGCGCCCCGGCCTCTGCCTGACTGACGGCCTGTTCCAGCACATAGTTCATGTCGCCTTCCCGCAGTGCCTGCTGGAAGCGCTTTTTGCCGGTGGGGTTGATGCGCTCGCCCACCACGGTGATGCCGTCCACGTTGACATAATTCATGGGGGTGCACAGCACCGAGGGCATGGCGTGGGCCGGGCGGCCCGGCACACAGCCCTTGAACACCCCGTTCAGCAGCCGGATGAACTCCGGCGTGGTGCCGCAGCAGCCGCCGGCGGCAAACAGATTCAGCTCCCGGTAGGGCTTCATTTCCAGCGCAAACAGCTGCGGGGTAATGTCGTAGCCGCTGCCGTCGGCCCGAGGCAGACCCGCGTTGGGCTTGACGAACACCGGAAAGTTGCCGGGCACGGCCTCGGTCAGGCGCTTTGCCATGGGGAAGATTTCCTTGGGGCCCAGCGAGCAGTTGATGCCCACGGCGCTGGCCCCCAGACCCCGGGCGGTGACGCCGAAGCTCTCCACCGTGCAGCCGGTAAAGGTGCGGCCGCCGGCTTCAAAACTCATGCTGGCCAGGATGGGCAGGCTGGAGTTTTCCCGGGCAGCCAGCAGCGCGGCCTTGAGCTCGTACAAGTCAGTGAAGGTCTCAAAAAAGATCAGGTCGGCCCCGGCCGCCGCACCGGCCCGCACGATGCGGGCGTATTCCTCCACGGCATCCTCAAAGGCCAGCGTGCCGTTGGGTTCCAGCAGCTCGCCCAGCGGGCCGACATCCAGCGCGGCAAGCGCACCATAGGGCGCACAGGCCCGCTTGCAGTTGGCAATGCCCGCCGCAATGATCTCTTCCAGACTGTAGGCGCTGCCCGCCAGCTTGTGGGCCGACGCACCAAAGGTGTTGGCGTTGATGATGCGGCTGCCCGCTGCGGCATACTGCGCATGGATGCCCTCGATGAGCTGCGGGTCGGTGATGTTCAGTTCCTCCGGCCGGGCGCCCAGCTTCAGGCCGGCCGCCTGCAGCATGGTGCCCATGCCGCCGTCCAGCAGGATGGTATTGCTCTGCTTGAAAAGTTCACTCACTTGCACAGGTCTTTCCCCTCTTTCTGTATTCGCAGCGGGTGCGCAGCACACAGTGCCTGCACCCGGCCAGATGTCCCTTGACCGGATGGTCGCTGACCCCCAGAATGGCGGTCACGCTTTTGCGGGGGGTCATCAGGTTGGTATCGGTGACGCACAGCCCGGCCCGGCGCGCCGTGTCCAGCGCGGCGGCCACCAGCGGCTGCACCGCGATGTCCCAGTCGCCATAGCCCGGCGAGAACCGCCCGGTGAGGTAAGTCCCTTCGGCTGCGGCCAGCTGGCGCAGCTCGGCTTCCGCCGCGTCGGCGGTCTGCTCAGCCAGGGCGCTGCCCAGCGCATCAGACGCTACACCGGCGGCGATATCCCCCACCCCGGCGCGGCGGATCTGGGCGTCCACCCCGGGGCCAAGGGTCACGGCCAGCAGAATGGCCTGCCCGCAGCCCTCCAGATGCCGCATCACGTCGCTGCCCCGCAGGATGCCGGCTTCGGCCAGCGCCTTCACCTCCGCCCGCAGCCAGACGGCGCGGGGCGTCGCAGCGGCCAGCAACGGTACGGCGCAGCGCTGCAGCAGGGCCATGGTGGCGGTGTCCGCCTCCCCGCGCGCGCCGAAATACCGCGCTGCCTGCGCAAGGTCGATCAGCTCCGGTTTTTCCACCGGCAGGGTCCTGCTCTGCCCCAGCTGCATCTGCGATTCCTCCTTGCTTTTTTGAAATAAAGTGATTTTAAGTATACCGCAGCTATGGGATTTTATCAATCCCGGAGAATGCAAAAAAATCCCTCCGTCACGGCTCACGCCGTGCCAGCCCCCTCGGGGAGGGGGCCTTGACGGTCCGGAAACGTTTCGCTTTCAACAGGAAACATCCCGGTTCCGTCAGAAGGCTCCATCTCAGAGGGAGCTGGCAAACCCGAAGGGTTTGACTGAGGGAGTACTCTTATTTGATGCAGGTGGAGCAGGGCGTGTAGCCTGCTGCAATGGCCTCGTCGTAGCTGGAGAAGAGGATCTGGTTCTTCTCGGCCGGCAGGTTCGGGCAGGTGGGCAGGTGGAACTTTTTGCTGTTCACATTGCCGATGTAAGCCTGCTGTGCCGTGCTGGCAGCCGCCGGGTCGGTGGGGTTCAGCTCGGCATCGGTGGCAAAATGCTCGGTGCCCACGGTGTAGTTCTGGCCGTCGCTGCCAATGGTGATGGTGCCCAGCAGGTCGGTGCGGTACACGCCCACCCCGGCGTCCCGCAGAATGCTCAGGGTCTCCTCATGCGGGTGGCCGTATTTGTTGTTCACCCCGCAGGAGATGATGCCCATCTCCGGCAGGACCGCGTTCAGGAAGGCATAGCCGGTGGAGGTGCTGGAACCGTGGTGGCCCACCTGCAGCACATCGGCTTTCAGATTGGCACCGCTGGCCACAAGGTCGCTCTCTGCGGTCTTTTCCATGTCACCGGTGAGCAGAAAGCTGGTGGAACCGTAGTCGATGCGCAGCACGATGGAGGTATCGTTGGTGTCGCTGTACTGCGCCACGGGGCCCAGCATGGTCACGCTAGCACTGCCCAGGGGCCAGGTGGTGCCCACGGCGGGCACTTCCACCTGCAGGCCCTGCTGCTGGGTGTACTTGACAAAATCCCGGAAGCACTTGGTGGAGGCCTCCGTCACCGGGCTGTATACATGATTGGCTGGGAAGTAGGCCAGCGCAGCCGCCAGGCCGCCTACATGGTCCTCGTGGGCGTGGGAGCAGAATACATACTGCAGCTCTTCCACCCCCTGCTTCTGCAGGTAGGACACCACCAGGCTGCCGTCGTCCACGTTGCCGCCGTCGTACAGCATGAACTGGCCGTCACATTCCACCAGCACGCTCAGCGCCTGCCCCACGTCGATGAAGTGCATCTCGAACGGGGCATCCACGCTGGCTGCCGTAGAGGAAGGGTTGGGCACCACGTCGGCACTGCCGCCCGGCACCACAGCCGAGGTACCACAGCCTACAAGGCTCAGGGCCAGTGCGGCCGCAGCGGCCAGCGACAGCAGCCGCTGCAGCAGGCCGGTTTTCTTTTTCGGGGTCACTTTTTCTTTGTTCCGGTTTTCCACGATGTATTCTCTTTCTGTTGATTCTTTTTGGGTTTGTGTCCGGGGGCCGAGTGCGGCGCAAAACGGGCACCCGGGCTGGGCTGACGCCCGGCAGGGGCGGCGGTGCGGTTCGGGCCGTGGGCAGGCTTGCCCTTGCCCTTCTGGTTGGGGCGCACGGTGTAGGTGCCGTCGTTGTGGATGGTCACCTCCGGGCTGTCGGCGCGGCGGGCCGAGCGCTGCACCGCGCGGCGGCCTGCGGCGGGCACCAGCAGGGGGATGAGGTCCTCCCGGTGGGTCATCCTCAGGGCCTTGACCACCTTTTCGGCGTTGCGGGGCTCATAGTATTGCAGCAATGCACGCTGCAGGGCCTTGCCCTCGGGGGTCTTTTCCACGAACACCGGCTTGAGGGTGTAGGGGTCGAGGCCGGTGTAGAACATGCAGGTGCTCACGGTACCGGGAGTGGGGTAGAAATCCTGCACCTGCTCCGGGCGCATGTGGTTCTTATAAAGGTACTCGGCCAGATAGACGGCATCCTTCAGGGTGCTGCCCGGGTGGCTGGACATGAGGTAGGGCACCAGATACTGCTTTTTGCCGGCCTTCTTGCTCAGCTCATAGAACTTGTCCTTGAACTTGTTGAAGGTCTCGATGGGCGGTTTGCCCATGTAGGCCAGGGTGTTGGGCGCGCAGTGCTCCGGAGCCACCTTCAGCTGGCCGGAGACGTGGTACTCCACCAGCTCCTTGAAGAAGGTGTCGTCCGGGTCGGCCATGAGGTAATCAAAACGGATGCCGCTGCGGATGAACACTTTCTTCACACCCGGCAGCTCCCGCACCCGGCGCAGGATCTTGAGATAATCGCTGTGGTCCACGATCATGTGGGAGCAGGTGGTGGGGGCCAGGCAGTGCTTGCCGCCATTGCACATGCCCCGCAGCATCTGCTCCCGGCAGGACGGGAACCGGAAGTTGGCGGTGGGGCCGCCGACATCGTGGATGTAGCCCTTGAAATCCGGCTCGTGGGTCATGCGCTCGGCTTCCTCCACGATGCTGTCCGCACTGCGGCTGGTGACCCGGCGGCCCTGATGCAGCTGGATGGCGCAGAAGTTGCAGCCGCCGAAGCAGCCGCGGTTCTGGATGATGGAGAACTGCACCTCCCGGATGGCGGGCACGCCGCCCATGGCCTCGTAGATGGGGTGATACCGGCGGGTGTAAGGCAGGGCGTAGACCTTGTCCAGCTCCCAGCGCACCAGCGGCTTTGCCGGGATGTTCTGCACCAGATACTTCTCGCTCTGCTTCTGCACGATGATCTGGCCGCTGACCACGTCCTGATTGTCCATCTGGATGCGGCAGGCCTTGGCGTAGGCGGTCTTATCGCTGGCCACCTTTTTGAAACCGGCACACTCCACATACCGCTCCGGCAGGTGGTCGAAGTCGGTCAGGTAGCAGGTGCCGTCCACATCGGTGATCTGCTCCACCGGTTCTCCGGCGGCCAGACGGCGGGCGATCTCCACGGTCTGGTGTTCGCCCATGCCAAAGCTGATGATGTCCGCACCGGAGCTCTCGGCGATGCTGGGCAGTACCGTGTCCATCCAGTAATCATAGTGGGCAAAGCGCCGCAGGGAGGCCTCCAGGCCGCCCAAGATCACGGGCAGGTCAGGGTAGGCCTCCTTGGCCAGCTTGGTGTACACGGTGGCACTGCGGTCCGGGCGGGCACCGCCCTTGCCGCCGGGAGAATATTCGTCCTCGGCGCGGGGGATCTTGGCCACGGAATAGTGGCTGACCATGCTGTCCACGTTGCCGCCGCCAATGAAGAAGCCATACTTCGGCTTGCCGAACCGCTTGAAGTCCTCGCAGTCGGTGTAGCGGGGCTGGGCCAGCACGCCCACCTTGTAGCCCTCGGCTTCCAGCAGGCGGCTGATGATGGCAGTGCCGAAGCTGGGGTGGTCCACATAGGCGTCACCGCCCACCACCACAAAATCCAGCTGGTCCCAGCCCCGGGCTTCCATGTCTGCCCGGCTGATGGGCAGAAATTCAGTGTAGATCTTTGGGGAAGAGTTGTCCATAATGCTCCTTTGGTTGATTCAATACCCTCTCAGTCAACGCCTTACGGCGTTGCCAGCTCCCCCGAGGGGGAGCTTCTTTTGTATTCCGTTCAGTCTCTCTTCTTTGATATGCAGAATGTGTCTTACCCGTTCCTAAAGCTCTCCCTTCGGGAGAGCTGGCGCGTCAGCGCCTGAGAGGGTTTCATTCCTCCGGCTGGTTCATCTGCATTTCCAGCCACTGCTGACGGCTGATGAGCACGGCCCGGGGCTTGGCGCCCTCGTGGGGGCCGATGATGCCCCGCATCTCCATTTCGTCCATGATGCGGGCCGCACGGGCATAGCCCAGCTTGCAGCGGCGCTGCAGCAGGCTGGTGGAGGCCTGCCCGGCGTCAATGACCACCTCCACGGCCTGCTGGAACATCGGGTCGGAGTCCGACTCGTCATCGGAATCAGCCCCGCTGCTGCCCTTCTTGCCGTCCTGGATGGCGTGCTTTTCCATGGCCTCGATCATGGCCTCGTCGTACTGGACGGTGGCGCTGGACTTGATGAAGTCCAGCACACGGCTGATCTCTTCATCCCGCACAAAGGTGCCCTGGATGCGGGTGGGCTTGGGTGCGCCCACCGGCATAAACAGCATATCGCCCTGGCCCAGCAGTTTTTCGGCACCGGCACCATCCAGAATGGTGCGGCTGTCCACCTGACTGGACACCGCAAAGGCGATGCGGCTGGGGATGTTGGCCTTGATCAGGCCGGTGATGACGTCCACGCTGGGGCGCTGGGTGGCCACGATCAGGTGCATGCCGGCGGCGCGGGCTTTCTGAGCGATGCGGCAGATGGAATCTTCCACATCCTTGCCCACCACCATCATCAGGTCGGCCAGCTCGTCGATGACGATGGCGATGTAGGGCATTTTTTCCAGATCCGGCCGCTCCACCGCCAGCTTGTTGAAGGACTTGATGTCGCGCACGTTGTTCTCGGCAAACATGCGGTAGCGGCGCTCCATCTCCTGCACGGCGCTGCCCAGGGCTCCGGCCGCCTTGCGGGGCTCGGTGACCACCGGCATGAGCAGATGGGGGATGCCGTTGTATTCGGCCAGCTCCACGACCTTGGGGTCGATAAGCAGCAGTTTGACGTCCTCCGGGCTGGAGCGGAACACCAGGCTCATGATGATGCTGTTCACGCACACCGACTTGCCGCTGCCGGTGCTGCCGGCAATGAGCAGATGGGGCATCTTGCACAGGTCTGCCACCTGGGCCACACCCGCAATGTCCTTGCCCAGGGCAATGCCCAAAGGCGAGGTCATGCGCAGAAAGCTCTGGCTCTCGAACACGCTGCGGATGGACACGGCACTGCGCTTGTGGTTGGGCACCTCGATGCCCACGGCAGGCTTGCCGGGGATGGGGGCCTCCATGCGCACATCCGCCACGGCCAGGTTCAGGGCGATGTCATCGGCCAGCGAGGTAATGCGGCTGATCTTGACGCCCGCCATGGGCTGCACCTCATACCGGGTGACCGACGGCCCGCGGGAAATATCCAGCACACGGGTGCGGACCCCAAAGCTTTCCAGCGTGTCCACCAGCTTCTGGGCGTTGGCCTTCAGCTCATCCTCGGCGTTGGGGTCGCTTTCCTCCTTGGATTTTTCAAACAGCTCGATGGGCGGGTACTGATACTGGTAGGTGTCCACCGGCTCGGCTTCCTCGGCAGGGGCCGTAGCGGCTGCCTGCTCGGAGGCCGCCGGTTTTTCCATGGCTGCCGCCACCAGCGAGTTGATATCCTTTTCCTCCACCGGTTCGGCGGTGATGCTGATCCAGCCGTCCGCATCCGGGTCGCTGCGCTGGGCCACGGCATGTTCGGCACTCACACGGGTCGGCTGGTCCGGCTGCGGCGTGGGCATCACGGGCTGGATGGGCGCAGCCGCGGCAGCTGGTTCCTCCGGAGCCGCAGGCCGTGCGATGGGCGTATCAAAGGGATTGCCGGGCACCGGCCGGGGCTGCTGTTCCGTAGTCTCTGCCGCCGGGGTCTCCTCCGGCTTTGCAAAGAAGTCCTCAGCCGCCGTTTCCACGGCATCCGGCACGATGGGCCGGATGGTGGGCTTGGGTGCCGCGCGCAGCGGGTCCATGCCAAAGGTGCCGCCCGGCCCCGGGATGAAGGGTTCGATGGGCTCACTGCCGCCCTCCTTTACCTCGGTGCTGTCCGGGCCAAGGTCCACATCAAAGGGAGCGCGCGGGCGGGATGCCCGCACCCGCACCGGCGTCACAGCTGGGGCCGCCTGCGGTTCCGGCTGGGGCTGCACGGGCTGGTCCGGCGCTCCGGCCGGGCTGTCCGGGGCCTGCTCCAGCTCCTGGGTCACCTTATGGCCCCAGTGCAGCACACCGGACATCCAGTCCGGCAGACCCAGCCGGAAGGGCTCTTCCGCTTCGGCTTCGTCTTCGTATTCTTCCAGCTCCTCCGTCTCGTCGTACTCGTCTGCGGCTTCCTGTGCGGCCTGCCGCTCGGCGCGGCGCTCGGCACGGCGGGCTGCGCCCTGCTCGTACACGGCCACGCCCTTTGCGTGCACCCCGCCGGACACGTCGCACAGCCACTGCCAGACCTCAGCCGGAGTGAGGTCAAAAATGTACAGGCTGACGCAGAGCGCCAGCACCAGCATGATGAAGTTTGCCGCCGGCCGGCCGCAGAGCAGCAGCAGGTTGCCGCCCAGCACCGCACCCAGTGCGCCGCCGGACAGCCACGCCTGATAACCGTTCTGGTAGCAGGCCGCCACCATCTGGAAGGCCGACAGCCCCTGGGGCTGGATGTCGGAAAACACGATCACCGTGCCGCTTGCAAACACGAGCCCCAGCGCCAGCTTGCAGATGTGGGGCAGCAGATCCTCGCCCCGCGTGTACAGCACGGCCAGGCAGCACACCGCTGCACCCAGCACAAAACTGCCGCAGCCAAACAGGCCAAACAGCACCTGATGCAGCGTTTTCCACACCGAGTCGCCTTCCACAAAGGCAAGGCCCACCAGCAAAAGCCCCGCAAACAGGGTCCCAAGCCCTGCCGGCAGGCGCTGTTCCGCGCGTTTTTTGCGCGATGTTGAGCGCCGTGTCGTTGTTTTTCGTTTCTTCGTTGCCATTCTTCTCCATTCCCCGCAGTTCGCATAGACACAATTCTTGATTTTATTATTGTACCACGCACCGGGGCAAATGGCAAACCTATTGTTGTGTTATTCTCGGGTTTCGATTGCACGGTGCAGCCAGTCCAGTGCATCCGAAAGGCCGCCCAGCTCGTCGATGAGCTTTTCCTTCACGGCGCGGCGGCCGTCCAGCACGGTGCCCATATCCATGACCAGCTCCCCGGTGTGGAGCATCAGCTCGGTGTAGCGCTTCTCGGTCATGCCGCTGTGGGCCGCCACAAAGCCGGTGATGCGCTGCTGCATCTGGTCGAACCAGTGCATGGTCTGGGGCACGCCCAGGATCACCCCGGAGTGCCGCACCGGGTGCACCGTCATAGTGGCGGTGGGCACGATGAAGCTGCGCTGTGCGCTCACGGCCAGCGGGATGCCGATGGAGTGCCCGCCGCCCAGCACCAGCGTGGCGCTGGGTTTGGACACGCTGGCGATCAGCTCTGCCAGCGCAAGCCCGGCCTCCACATCCCCGCCCACGGTGTTCAGCAATACCAGCAGGCCCTCGATCCGGGGGTCCTCCTGCACGGCGGCCAGCTGGGGGATCACATGCTCATACTTGGTGGTCTTTTGCCCCTGCGGCGCTTCCGTGTGCCCCTCGACCTGGCCGATGACGGTCAGGCAGTGGATGGCATGGCCGCCCCGGGTCAGGGTGACCGTACCGTCGTCCTCGATGCGTTCTTTTTCCAGCCGCTGCTGGTCCACAGAGGTGGTGTGTGTATCCGGCATTCTGTGTTCTCCTTTTGCTCTGTTTTGCATCATCATGCCCCATCCGGCCGGCGGTTATCCCTCTGCGGCAGGGTCATACCCCTTAATTTTTTGTAATTTTTTTGTTTTTTTTCGTCTGGTATTTGACATTCGTCTCCCGTGCAGTATACTTTATAATGATATGGAATTGACAATACGCGGTGTCGTACCCACCGCGCTGCACACGCCGGCGTTTTTTCGTGCAGGGCAAACGCGGCGATTTTTTGCTTGAAAGGAGAATTTTTCTCATGAATACCCCCGCAAAAGCCTCGCTCCCCGTGATCAAGCGCCTCCCGAAATACTACCGCTACCTGCGCTCTCTGCAGGCTGACGGCATCACCAGCATCTCCTCCCGGGAGCTGGCCGCCCAGATGGGCACCACGGCCTCCCAGGTCCGGCAGGACTTCAACTGCATCGGCGACGTGAACGGCCGACAGGGCATCGGTTACTCGGTGGAGAACCTGCTTTCCATTCTGGAGAGCCTGCTGTTCGGCAACGGCGACCGCCTGCCCACCATCCTGATCGGCTGCGGCCG